>OBAR01002650.1_pt1 | contig 12043 bp, 8 predicted proteins | sample 1517911 | NCBI WGS metagenome assembly OBAR01 (sample SAMN04571709, study PRJEB22368) | human gut metagenome | biome: human gut; material: stool | host: Homo sapiens | place: Luxembourg | collected 2012-10-26
CGTATCGGAAGTTCGGCGGTAGCGTCTGTTGGGGCAGCAGGAATGTATATGTGGCTTTCCAACGGACTTGCCGCGCTTGCAAAAATGGGAGGGCAGGTTAATGTCGGACATGCACTTGGGGCATCTAATAGTGAAGAGGCCGCAGAATATGCATCCAACGCGTTACAGCTTACGTTGATTTTGGGGATTATTTATGGACTTGTCTGTATATTAGGGGCAAAACCACTGATTCATTTTTTCCATCTGAATCAGGCACAGGTGATCCGGGATGCCATATATTATCTTGAAATTACTTGCGGTCTTGTCTTGTTTTCCTTTTTAAATCAGACGTATACCGGATTATTTACGGCAATCGGTAACAGCAGGCCGGTATTTCTGGCAACAACGACCGGACTGGTTGTTAATATCATCCTGGATCCGGTTCTGATTTTTGGAATCGGACCATTTCCGGTTCTTCGAGTGACAGGTGCAGCAATTGCTACGGTAACCGCGCAGATGATCGTTACAGTTATGTTTTTTATATTTGCGATGAAGGATACCGTACTTTTTCAATATGTAAGATATCTGAAGAAGCCGGATCTGCATCATCTGAAAGGAATTGTCAGAATCGGTTTTCCAACGTCTGTTCAGAGTATGCTGTTTACCGGAATATCGATGATCATTGCACGTCTGGTCGCGGGATATGGAGATGCGGCGGTGGCTGTCCAGAAAGTTGGTTCACAGATAGAATCAATTTCGTGGATGACAGCGGATGGTTTTGCAGCAGCGGTGAATTCATTTACATCGCAGAACCATGGCGCAGGTAAGAAGAGACGGATCTATCAGGGATATGTCAGCGCATTAAAAGTAGTATTTGTATGGGGGATTTTCTGTACGCTATTATTAATATGCTGTCCGGCTCCGGTATTCCGGATTTTTATTACAGAAAAAGATGTAATTCCGCTTGGAGTGGATTATCTTCGGATCCTTGGTGTATCGCAGCTTTTTATGAGTCTTGAGATTACGACGGCAGGTGCATTTTCGGGGTATGGAAAGACCGTGCCGCCATCTGTGATCAGTATTGTATTTACGGCGCTCAGGATTCCGCTTGCGCTGATACTGGTTCATACAACACTTGCGCTGAACGGGATCTGGTGGAGTATTACGATTTCGAGTATTCTGAAAGGTGTGCTGCTGTTTGTATGGTTCTACATATTCATGCGGGGAGAGAAACTTATATATAACAGGAAATAACCTGCCAGCGGCAGGTCTTTCAGATAGGGAAGTATGCAAGAGGCACTGCCAGTGGCAGTGTCTTTTGTGTCTTTAAAGAACGAAATGTGGTATAATAGAACAGTGAGTGATCTGCCGGAGCATAGTTTATGGCAGACACAGAAAGGATGGATGAGTAATGTGGGCTTACAATAGTATTTTTTATCAGATTTATCCGATCGGATTCTGTGGGGCACCGGTGCACAATGACGGTGTGTGTGTTCCTCGTATCCGCAAACTTATGGACTGGTCTGAGTATCTTCAGACATTAGGAGTAGATTCAATTCTGTTAAATCCGATCTTTGAATCGGACAATCATGGATATGATACAAGAGATTTTAAGACGATCGACTGCAGGCTTGGAACGAATGAAAATTTTAAAGAGGTCTGTGAAGATCTGCATAAACATAACGTAAAAATTGTACTGGATGGTGTATTTAACCATGTGGGACGAGGCTTCTGGGCATTTAAAGATGTACAGGAGAAGAAATGGGATTCACCGTACAAAGACTGGTTCCATATCAGCTTTGACGGCAACAGCTGCTATAATGACGGATTCTGGTATGAAGGATGGGAAGGCCATTTTGAGCTGGTCAAATTAAACCTTCAGAATCCGGCAGTCGTAGATTATCTGATGGAATGTGTAAAATACTGGATTGACGAATTTGATATCGACGGTCTCCGTCTGGATGTGGCTTATAGTCTGGATCACAATTTCATGAGACGTCTCCGCTCTTATACACAGGAATTAAAACCGGACTTTGCACTGATCGGAGAGGTATTGTTTGGCGATTATAATATTATCGTGAATGATGAGATGCTTCACAGCTGCACGAATTATGAGTGCTACAAGGGATTATATTCCAGCTTTAACAGTATGAATATGTTCGAGATCGCACATTCCCTGCACCGCCAGTTCGGAAGTGATCAGTGGTGTATTTACAGAGGAAAGCACCTGATGACATTTGTGGATAATCATGATGTTACAAGACTGGCAAGCATTCTGACGAATAAGAAACATATTCCGCTGGCATACGGACTGCTTATGGGTATGCCGGGAATCCCGTGCCTGTATTATGGAAGTGAATGGGCTGAGCCGGGGGAGAAAGCACTGGATAATGACTATGCGCTTCGCCCTTGCTTTGAAGAACCAAAGCCAAATGAGCTGACAGAGTTTATTAAGAAACTGATCCGTGTACGCCAGGAAAGTGATGCACTTTGCAATGGTGCTTATAAGAATGTAGTGATCCAGAATCATCAGCTGGTATTCGAGCGCTGCTCAGAGAAAGAACGAGTGATCGTTGCAATCAATGCTGCGGATTATCCATACACTGCCAATGCAGGAGAACTGAATGGAACGGCAGCAGATCTGCTGACCGGGGAAACGGTTACGATGAATGGTCAGCTTGAACTGAAACCATATAGTGTACAGTATTTAAAATTTTAGTATGAAAAATGTACGGGAAGATTCTCGGGAAAAGTACATTTGATCAACGAAAATAAGTAAAAATATAAGAAAAATATGTCAAAAAACAGTTGACACACACGGTACAGTATAATATAATAAGCAAGTATGACAAAAGGAGAAACAGTAAGAGGCCAAAGCCCCGGAATCTTGCTGATTCTGATATATTATCATGAAAATGTTAATGATTCACAGGAGGTAAACCACAATGAAAACTTATATGGCTAATCCAGATAAGATTGAAAGAAAATGGTATGTAGTTGACGCTTCGGAATATACATTAGGACGTTTAGCATCAGAAGTTGCTAAGGTTTTAAGAGGAAAGAACAAACCGGAGTTCACACCACACGTTGATACAGGCGATTATGTAATCGTTGTAAATGCAGAAAAGGTTAATGTAACAGGTAAGAAACTGAATCAGAAGATTTATTACAATCACTCTGAATATGTAGGTGGAATGAAAGAGACTACATTAGCAGAGATGATGGCTAAGAAACCAGAGAAGGTTATCGAACTTGCTGTTAAGGGAATGCTTCCAAAGGGACCTTTAGGAAGATCTATGATCAAGAAACTTCACGTATACGCTGGACCAGAGCACGCTCAGCAGGCTCAGAAACCAGTTGAACTGAAATTCTAAGAAAGGTTAAAAGGAGGATTTTACAATGGCTACTGCAAAATTTTACGGAACAGGTAGAAGAAAAAAATCTGTTGCTAGAGTATATTTAGTACCAGGAACAGGTAAAATTACTATCAATAAAAGAGATATCGATGAGTATTTTGGACTTGAGACATTAAAGGTTGTTGTTCGCCAGCCATTAGCTGCAACAGACACAGAAGGAAAATTTGATGTAATCGTTAATGTTAAGGGTGGTGGATACACAGGACAGGCTGGAGCAATCCGTCACGGTGTTGCAAGAGCACTTCTTGAGGCTGATGCTGATTACAGACCAGTTCTTAAGAAAGCTGGATTCCTTACACGTGATCCACGTATGAAAGAACGTAAGAAATACGGTCTCAAAGCAGCTCGTAGAGCACCACAGTTCTCAAAGAGATAATTTATACGAATCATTCGAGATATACAAAAAAGAAGTACACAGCAGCCCCGGAAATGCAATGTTTCCGGGGTTTTTTTATAAATGCTTATGATTGTTCTAGTTTCTTTTGTTCTTTTTCAATTTGCTTGATACTCTTTTCTGGTGTTGGAAGATCTTCCGGCATTGTGCCACCCAGTTCAGCAATGGTCTGTCTTACCTTCTTCCCAACTTCATAATGTGTATTGTTGGCAGCCTGTTTCCCTTGGATATTTTCACGGCGCAATTTCTCCTCTGTCTGAGTTGCACGGAAAAGATTTGCGGCAAGTTCAGTGCTTCCCATGTGATCCAGTATTTTCTGACTCTTTTTTAATTCTTTACGTGCATGAATCTCTTTTGCACCAAGACCTCCATACAATCCTTGGTATCCATAATTCTGGAATATTGCATAGTCAAGGTTTGATTCAACACCGGCATCTTTGGCTGCAGCAACAAGCAATTTGTTATGTTCTGCCATTTCTTTGCAGATGGCCAAACGCTTACGGTCTTCAGAAAGATTATCATAATCTTCTATCAGTTCCTGTTGACGTGTTTTCACAGCAAAATAGGTTTGGCCAAGTGCAATCACTTCTTTTCGTGGATCACCGTTCATGACAATGAGATAGCAGGCATATCTGGATAGCTGTATATCACCTATATCTTTGCTGGCGGCTCCAGCTTCCACGATTTTGCCAACGTCGGCAAAATGGTCTTCAACGGAATTTCCGCTATTTATGCAAGATTCTTTTGCCTTTTCTATGACGTTTTGAAATCTCCTCCATTGTTTATATTCAAGTGCAATTTGCAATTCCCTTGCACACCAGAATTCCTGACTATATTCATTCACATGCTTGATGTCTTCAAATACAGACTCAGAATAATTCGCTATCTCGTCCATATGAGCCCTCCTTAAAAGTTTATATGCAATGTGTATCTATTGGTTTATTTTGCGAGGCGTTTGATCTAGGTAAAACATGAAAAGAAGTATTGTGACGATCAGAAAGCGTTGCAATAAAAACATTATTGGGATATTTGGCATTAAGATAATCAGCCGCGCCTTGACCGAGAATACCTAAGTCACACTTACTACTAGGATCAACAACTAAATATGATGGTCATCCTCTATACGTGTATTTTTCTATAAGCACACGATCGTTGACTTTCATAGATTTTAATATTTTAGAACGTGGTATACGAGGATTCTTTTTACATGGGTATGAAGTTCCAATAATCCCATAAATATTACACCTCCTAAACTTTAAATGTATGATTCCTTTATTATCTTTATGATATCCTAAGCGTTTCTTTTTATTTCAATGGTTTCATCTATGGCCAAAGCACGGAGCACCATGGCTTGAGTGATTTCATCAGATTTACGGTATTCAATAATAATCTTTTTTCGAGATTGTTTATTTGAAACTCATCAGAAACGTGGGAAGCAGGACGAGATGTTGCGTCCCATCCCATCAGATATGATGGGGTACAACTTAGAATTTCTGATAGTCTGGATATAGTTTCATGGCTGATACTTTTGATTGCTCCACTTTCATATCTTTGAGCCGTGGCTTCTTTGACACCGAGCTGTTCAGCAACATTCAGCAACGTCAATCCTAAAGAAATGCGTCTTTCCCATATTCTGTCATTAATAATCCCCACTCTGTAACACCATCTTTCATAATTGAAATATACCATATACTTATGGTAATGCAAATAAAAATGTGTAAAAAGAAAAGAAACTTACGCAAAACGTATTAATACTGAAACAGCTAAATGCTATATTGAACTTATGCAAGAAGTAAGGGTTGCGAAAGAAGGACTCAATGGTAACGTACAGAACAGATGTAATAGCTATTAAAAAGAGGATGATTAAAACAGGGAAAAAGGTGAGCAAAGAGTGAACAGTAACCTGAGAAGTGCAATCGGCATAGTGTGTAAATGTTATACAAAAATGATAAAAATAAATGAAGATACATAAAAGTAATGGTTAAAATAACTAAGACATGATAGAATAATAGAAAACAAAAAAGCCGTTGCACACGACTTTTTTATGCCGCACCATGCGGCGCCAAAAGGCGATTTCGGGTTTCCCCTTATTTGAACTCGTCTTGTTAATACATGATTACCATAGCATTAGAAATTTCAAATGTCAATATATTTTGGAGGCTTTTTTATGAATTCTGATAAAAGAGAAGATTATTATGTAGGATTAGATATGGGTATAGGATCACTGGGTGGTGCTGTTACGGATACACAGTATCATCTGTTGAAAGTAAAAGGAAAAGATTTTTGGTTTGTAAGGGAATATGAAACTGCAAAATCCCAATTAGACAGAAGAACCCATCGAATCGCAAAAAGAAGGTTACAGCGTCATAAGGCAAGAATCGGATTGATCCGGTCATATTTTGCAGAGGATATACTGAAACATGATCCACTGTTTTATATTCGACAGGATAACAGCAAGTATTATCAGGAAGATAAAGATGCCAGACTGACTACAAAAGACAGCCTTTTTGCAGACCCGGGTTATGGAGACAAAGAATATCATGATGTTAAAGAATACCCTACAATTTTTCATCTGCGGCAGGCACTTCTAAGAGATCAAATAAAAGACGAAGAGAGATATTCGCGCTTCCTGTATCTGGCGATTATCAACATGTTCGAACATCGTGGACACTTTCTTTTGAATACAGAATCCAGTGATCTGAATGCATATATGATAAAAGATGTAGGTGAACTGGTAATGAATGCTATCTGTGGTGTTTCAGAATATGGCTCGGTTACCTATAAGGAAATCATAGAAATTCTGGAAGATAAGAATATTTCAAGGACTGCTAAGAAGGATCAGATAGCATCTAAAATCGATATCAAAAAATCGGAGAAAGCACAGATGGAACGGATCAAATGCCTGTGCGGTATGGAAGCAGATGCCAGAGTCATGTTTGAAATCGAGGCGGATGAAAAGATTAAGATTGCATTTCAGCAGGCTGCTTTTGAAGATGAGAAAGAAGAAATCGAAGTTGCGATTGGAGAAGAACGCTATCTGATCATAGAAAATATGAAACAACTGTATGATTACAGTCAGCTGCAGTCTGTATTGAATGGATTCGATTATCTTTCAGACGCCAGAGTGCAGATGTACGAAAAACATAAAGAAGATCTGCATCTTTTGAAAAAGGTGTATAGAAAAAATCTGGATCGGGAAATGTATAATAGGATGTTCCGCTCCGGAGAAGAGGGAAGTTATTGTGCGTATTCCAATTCCACGAATTCAGTGGATTCTCTGGCAGAAGCGAAAAAGTACAGAAGAAATATGAAAAAAAGAAGCCAGAAAGATCTCTATGACAGGATCAAGAAAGATCTGAAAGAGGTTCATGATGCGGATGTAGATGCTATTCGCAAAGAGATGGAATTAGAACGTTTTCTGCCCAAACAGATTACTGGTGCAAATGGAATCATTCCAAACCAGGTACATCGAAAAGAATTAAAGAAAATTCTTGAAAACGCAGAACACCATCTCGATTTTCTGAAAGAAAAAGATGAAAGTGGATATACGGTATCTGAACGGATCCTGATGCTGTTTTCCAGTAACATTCCATACTATGTCGGACCTGTAGGCAGCGGATCAAAAACAGGATGGGCAAAGATACAGGAATCAGGACAGGTATTACCTTGGAATATGGAACAGAAGATTGATATAGAACAGACTTCAGAACGTTTTATCACGAATCTTATCCGGGAATGTACGTATCTTTCCGGAGAAAAAGTCTTGCCAAAGCAGTCTTTATTATATGAGAGCTATTGCGTTCTCAATGAAATTAATAATTTACGCATTCATGGAAAACGAATCGTACCGGAATTAAAACAGGATATCTACAAGGAAGTATTCCAGGGATCCAGACTGGGAAAGAAAGTTACGAAAAAGAATATTTGCACATATTTGATAAACAGAGGACTGATTACGGAAGAATCTGAAGTTTCAGGTATTGACAAAGAGATCAATGCGTATCTGCCCTCTTATGGAAAAATGTATAGCGTTTTTGGAGAACGTCTGAGAAAAGAAGCAGTTCAAGAGATAGCAGAAAAAATTATTTATTACGGAACCATCTATGGGGATGCTAAGTCGATGTTCCGAAAAAAACTGAATCAGTATGTTTCTGACGGATGGATGACAGAATACCAGGTAAAGCGGATTTCAGGTTATAAATTTAAGGACTGGGCAAGACTTTCCAGAAGTATGTTATGCCTGAGCGGATGTGATAAAAGTACAGGTGAGAAAATTTCTCTGATCCGGGCCATGTGGGAATATAATCTGAATTTTATGGAGTTGATCTATAGCGAAGATTTTACTTTTCAAAAAGAACTGGAAGAGAGAAGAAAAGCGTTAGGAAAAACCTTGCAGGAATTTCAATTTGAAGATCTGGACGAGTACTATTACAGTGCACCTGTGAAACGTATGATCTGGCAGGCTGTTCAGGCATTAAAAGAAATTACGCAGATCATGGGACATAATCCAAAACGTATCTTTATTGAGATGACTAGAACAGAGGAAGAAAAAGGAGAACAGGGAAGAAAGAATTCAAGAGAAAAACGTCTGTTAAAATTGTATGAAAGCATTAGGGACGAAAGAAACTGGGCGGCAGAAATAAAAAATGCAAATGCATCCGGAAAATTAAACAGTAAAAAATTGTATCTTTATTATCTGCAGATGGGAAGGGATGTATATACGGGAGAACCCATTGATATTGAAGATCTATTTGATGATAGCAGATATGACATCGATCATATTTATCCAAGAAGCTTGACGAATGACAACAATATTGAAAATAATCTTGTTCTGGTGTCAAAAACAATCAACCAGAACGAGAAAAAGAATGATTATCCGGTGCCGGAAAAGGTCAGAACGAATAAAAAAATCCGGGATCTGTGGCATACACTTCATAAAATGGGATTTATGAATGATGAAAAATACAACCGCCTGACATCCACGGAACGTCTGTCAGAAGAGCAGCTTGCCGGATTTATCGCAAGACAGTTAGTAGAAACTGCACAGGGAGCAAAAGGAATCGCAGAGCTTATGAAGGCGATGCTGCCGGGAACGGATATTGTATATGCGAAGGCAAGAAATGTATCTGACTTCAGAAAAGAATACAAGATGCTAAAAAGCAGGCTGGTCAATGATTATCACCATGCACAGGATGCATATTTGAATATCGTTGTGGGAAATGTGTATTTTACGAAATTCACCAGAAATCCTATGAATTTTATAAAGAAAGAAGCAAGACGTGATGGCAGAAACTATGATTATAATCTGTATAAAATGTACAGTAAAGATATTATAAGAAATGGAGAAAAAGCCTGGATCGCAACAAGCGAACAGGGACCGGGAACGATTCGTTTGGTAAAGGAAACGATGGGAAAAAATACGCCGATCATTACAAGACAGACATTTGAACAGAGGGGAGAATTGTTTAATCTTCAGCCGGTTGGAAAGTATTCTGCTAAGAAGGATAATTATGTTCCACTAAAAATAAATGATGAAAAAATGCAGGACGTAAGCAAATATGGCGGTTACACTTCTCTGAATCCTTCCTATTTTATCTTCATAGAACATGGACTGGAAAAAAAGAGAAAGAAATGTTTCGAAGTGATACATAGCTATTATGCTGCTCAGATAAAAACGGAAAAGGATTTGATTGATTTTCTGCTACAGAAAGGATATAAAAATCCAAGAGTGATAAATGCTAGGATAAAAAAGAATGCACTCATAAAATACAATGGATATTTCTTATACATTATTGGAATGGATGCAAGAAAAAATATTGAATTTTCTAATGCAACAGCAATGTGCTTGAAGAATAAATATATACAATATGTTTGCAAGCTGGAAAAAATGAATAAGGCGATTTTGTTATCAGAAAAACAGAAAACAAATTTACACTGGGATGAAAAAATCACCTGTAAAAGTAATCTGGAACTGTACAGAGAACTTACAGAAAAACATCTGCATTCCATCTATCAAAGACATCCAAGAAGCATAGGAAAGTGTCTTGCAGATGGAGAAGAAGCATTTAAGCTTCTTGATATCGAAGAACAGGTGAAGATTATATGTGATATCGTTCAGTATACATCCTTTCAGAGAGGAGTCTTCTCATTGAAAGTTCTTGGAGGACCAAAAGAGGTAGGAAGAATCCGAATATCCGGAAATATGACAGAGGCAAAAGAATGTAAACTTGTAAATTATTCGATTACCGGTATGTATAAAACAGAAATGGATTTACTAAAAAAATAAGAGGGAGGGATAAGTATGAGCTGGCGGACGGTGATCATATCCAGCACGGCGAAGCTGGATTACCAGATGGGATATCTGGTGATCCGAAAAGATGATGTGACAAAGATTCATCTTTCGGAAATTGAAACAGTAATGATAGAATCCACATCGGTGTCACTGACCGCGGCCCTCTTATGTGAACTGACAAAGAAAAAGATCAAAGTGATTTTCTGTGATGAAAAGAGAAATCCTTCGTCAGAACTCATCAGTTACTACGGAGCGCATGATACCTCATTAAAAGTCAGGAATCAGATTGCATGGACCGATGATATAAAAAAACATGTATGGACAGAAATTGTGGCGGAGAAAATACGGAAACAGGCGTTGCATCTGCAGCATTGGAAATGCGAGGAAGCAGATCTGCTTTATCAGTATATCAACGAAATAGAATTTGGGGATGTTACGAATCGGGAAGGGCATGCGGCGAAAGTTTACTTTAATGCTCTATTTGGTATGGATTTTACCAGAAGTGCGGAAAATGTTACGAATGCTGCGCTGAATTATGGTTATTCACTGCTGTTGTCAACATTTAATCGCTGCGTGGTGGCCAATGGGTATATCACACAGCTAGGGATTTTCCATGATAATGTATTTAATCAGTTCAATCTAGCCTGTGATCTGATGGAACCGTTTCGCCCGCTTGTGGATCTGAAAGTGAAAAAGATGGCCTTCCCGTTTTTTGAAAAGGAAGAAAAACATGAGATGGTTTCGTTACTAAAAGAAGAAGTAACAATCGGTAACCGAAACGAATATCTGACAAATGCGATAAAAATATATACCAGGAGTGTCTTTGATGCATTAAATGATAATGATGTATCGCAGATAAAATTTTATAGGACAAATGAGTTATAGATATATGAGAGTAATGGTATTTTTTGATCTTCCGGTTATCACCAGTGCAAACCGAAAAGATTACAGGGATTTTCACAAGTATCTGATAAAGACAGGATTTCTGATGATGCAGGAATCGGTGTACTGTAGGCTGGCACAAAATTCCACAATGGCAGATGCAATTGTGGAAAATATCAGGAAAAATAAGCCTGCGGATGGACTGGTACAGGTGCTGAAGATAACGGAGAAGCAATTTGGAAAAATGGAATTTATTGTTGGAACGAAAAAAAGCGAAATTCTCGACACAGACGAAAGAGTGGTGATCATATGAAACTTGTGAATCCCAGATTAGGATTAGAAGTGGAGTTATCCGAAAATCAGGTTTTGAACATAACCGTTGAATCACCGGTAAAATTTTCAGAGGTTGTATATCATATTTGCAGACAGGCAGGAGGAGAAGAAGGAGAATTCATCCTTTCGGATATTGAAAAGGAACTGTCTATGGAAAAAAGGACGGTAGTGGTTAATAATCCGTTGACAGTTAATTGTGAGGAAAAAAGGATTCTATCTCAGCTTTATAAAAATCTTTCAGAAAAAATATTGGAAGATCATTTTGAAGAATTTGCGACTGTGAATCAGAAGGTTATCCAGTTTATGGATAAGGTTACGAGTTCTTCCGAATATAATCTGACATATGATGTTGATTTTCAGGCAGCAGGTCTGATAAAATATTGTAATGTACATATGGATTCCTGTTATGATAGTCTGACTGAAAAGTTTATAAACTATCTGAGAACCATGAAGCAGATCTGTAATGTTGATATTGTTTTTGTGTTGAATCTGAAGCAATATTTCAGTACCGAGGATCTGAGAGAAATCTATAAACACTGTTTTTATACGAAGATGTATCTTATTAATTTGGAAGGAGTAAAATCAGACCCCATCGAAAGTGACAGATATGTTATTATAGATAAAGATCTTTGTGTGCTGGACCTTGTGTATTAACAATCTTCTATCGTAAGAAGATAACGACTCGGCGAGAACCGGATTTGAGGTTTGAGAGTCTTGTTAATACGGAAGGATTTTAAACAATTCTGA
>OBAR01002655.1_pt1 | contig 12024 bp, 9 predicted proteins | sample 1517911 | NCBI WGS metagenome assembly OBAR01 (sample SAMN04571709, study PRJEB22368) | human gut metagenome | biome: human gut; material: stool | host: Homo sapiens | place: Luxembourg | collected 2012-10-26
TACACGAACTCCACTTCGCCATTGTACAGCACCTTGTGCAGCGTCTGATGCAGCGAAGTCCGCCAGCCGTAGCCCATGCCGAACTCGTCCTTGTCGCTGTCGCAAGAATTGTAATAGTGCGTAATCGAGACCGGCAGACGATTGCCGTTCATCGCCGTGTCCGCGTGAGCGAAAATCAGGTTGCCGTTGACGAGGCTGACGCTGCCAGTCCCTGCCAAGCCCGCAGACTGATGGTCGTAAGTCAGATAGCTTTCCAGACCCGCAAGGCTTGCATATTCCAGCACAAAGTACGGCTGATTCGCCGTTTCGCTCGAATGCAGCTGCGAAAAGCTGCTTTCACTTTTGGGCGCGCTCAGCTGAACACCGTGATTGTCGCCCAAATACCACTTGCGCGCAAGATTGGTGACATCGAACTCCTTCCACGAATACTGATTTTTCAGCACCCGGCAGTAGTCCTGATACACGCCGCTGACATCCGGCTGGTGGTCATAGGTGATCGTCTCCGGATTCCAGTCCTCCAGCACTTCCGTGCACATGATGACGGTGTCTGCCGTCGGTGCGTAGACGTTACGAACGCACAGCTTTGCGGACGTGATGAAGTGATTCGCGCCCAGACGCGGCAAATCCACGACTTTCAAGTAGGTCAAACGGTTGCCGTAGTAATTCGTGTTGCTGATCCACAAGCGCTCGTCGTGCGAAAAGTTCTGCGTAGAACCTTCCTTGACGTAGGTATCGAGGATACCTGCGGCATTTTCTGCGCTATTCGCGCTGTCCGAAAACGTCGCAATCGGGCTGTGCGCCTGCGCCGCCATCTGCTGGCGCTTTTCGGCAGACAGTTCCACCCACTGGTGCGTCGCCGCATCGTACTCATGAACCGGCGTGGTCTGCACCACCGCTCGGAATCGGTTGTTGCCCAGCGCGTACACCTTGCCGCAGCGGGTGCGGAGGTGTTTCAGTTCCTGCTGAGCCTGGAACTGAATCTGTTTCTGATTGTTTTCTTGGTTGCTCATATGTTTCCTTTCTTTTCTGTGCGCTCCTTGCGCACGTTTTTTTCTATCGAAGGGTACGAAAAAAGCCCCTCGCGCCGTGCGCGGGAGCTCCTCTGTATCTTTCGACGGTATGATTCTATCACACTTTTGCAGCGTGTGCATCCGCGTTTTTAGACAGGGCAGCGTCGATGTGCTGCTCTCTTGTGAAACTCACTATTACCTTACTTTTCCTCTGTATCTCCAGCCGCATCAACGCTCTTCCCCTGCGTCAGCCACTTTTCGAACACCGAGTTGCCGCTGTACGCTGCGAAAACAATCGTCGCGTAGTTGATATATGTCCGAACCGTGCTGACCAGCGCTTCCGTGTCGCTGCGGAAAAAGCACAGCACCATCGCCAGCAGCGAAATCGCCGTCACTGCAATAGTGACCAAAAGAACAATTCGTTTGCTGAACTGGACGTATGCTTTCTGCTTCGTCATTTGCTTCGCCTCCCTGGCGGCGTTTCCGGCAGAGCAAGAATGTCCTGTTCGTAGCTTGCGGACAGGTGATTGCGTCCTTTCGCCGCGTAACTTTTGTGCATATTCAGCACCTGCTCTTTTTCCGCCGCAGTACACCAGCCCTGCCGCGTATAGTTGTCATGCGCATTCTGCAAAAACGCCCATGTCAGAATCGCAAGATCTTCCTCCTGCTGCTGTTCCCTTGCAATCAGCTGCTTCATCGGCTTCCGGAACCAGCTGTACATCAGCGTCAGCGCCGTCACAAGTCCAACGATGGTTGTCGCGTGGTCGCGCAGCTGTTCAAAAATCGCCCACATCTGCGTTCGCCACCTTCACCGTAAAATCACCCGCAGGTTCAAACACGTTACCGGCACTATCGACAATTTTGATGCTCATCCGCGCCTGATTATCCGCGTTTTCCTGCTTCGTGAGGAACTCTGCCGCGCACCAGCCGGTGCTGTTTTTGTACTGCACGCGCCACCAGTCATCCACTTCCATAAGAACAGTTATGGTCGCGCCCTGCGGGATTTTCGCAATCACTTCGGCGGACTTGCTCGCCGTTTTGCGCATGTTCAGGCTGCCGGATGCCGTCGTCACGACCGCTAATTTCGGTTTATACTATTTTCGGATGAAAATGAGCCAAGATGCGCCGCGAATTTTTGTATTCTGGCTAACGCGAATGAAACGCAGCGTAGCAGCGCTACGCTAAGTGGAATGAGCGGACGACAGAATCAAAAAGGCGCAAGCAGATGGCGCAGTTGAATCCGAAAATAGTATGACTCATTGCAATTTGTTCTCCTTTTTCGGCGTAATCCACGCCTTTCAGCTCGCCCCAATGCGTCCACCCGCTGCCGATTTTCGACGTGACAACGCCATACGCCGTGCCTTTGGCTTCGATAACCGCGCCCTCGCCGATATACAATCCGACGTGGTGATAACCCTCCGAGGCGTTGAATTTGTAGACGGCAGTGCCGGGTTTGAGCGGCGTGCCATCGGTTCGTTTTCCGGCGGACATACTGCCGGATGCGCTGCTGTAACGGCGAAACATGGTGTTGCTACCGTGGTAGCAGTACCCGCCGAGCTGCCGAAACGCCCACGCAAAAAGGCCGGAGCAGTCCGCCACGCGGTGTCCGACCCACTTTTGACCATATTTCTTTGTCTGTTCACGGCTCGCGGCGTTCTGCTGTGCCTGCGTCCAGATTTCGCCCGACGCGCCGTAGATGTACCCCCAGCCCTCGCGCAGCGCCGTTTGGAACTGCGCAATCAGCTCGGAGGATGAAATGTTTGGCATACGACCTCCTGTTATTTATAGAAGTGGCTGCCACCCTATGTCGAGAGGCAGCCACCCCGTTTTCTTGTTCACCGTGTTGGCTTTTGTAATTCTCTATTTCTTCTCCTGCGTCATTGAAGCTGCTTCCTCCGGGAAAAGGTCACGCAGCAGCTCATCCAAATCAAACCGCACTTTCTTCGCCCGACACCGCGCCGCAACAACTTCCAGCGAATCGCGGATAATCTGCTTGCCCCGCGCCATCCGTTCTTCCTTCGGTGCCTGCACAAAAGGCAGGAACGGGACATGCAGCCGAATATCCGCATAACGATGCTTCCAGCTGATATATTTGCGGTCTTTGCCGCAACCGAATGTGCGTAACAATTCTTCTGATAGACATTCTGGAATGATGCCGATGCTGTCGAGTGCGTCCGTATACTTCGCAAGCGACGTAACCCGCATGTTCTTTTCGATTAGGCAGAAGTTGTCCATGATCATTTGTGCTGCCGGTGATTCCGATTCGGTTGAAAAGGTAAACGGCGTCATGTACGCATCCGGGAACATGTCATACAGCAGCGATTTGCACTCAAAGCGGAAGTTCTTCACCTCGCTCCGATCTCGGATGATTTCCAGCGCCCGGGTAATCGCCGCTCTCACCATGTCCCGCTGTTCATCCTGCGAGGCTTTCATGAAGGTATCACCGTCCAGCCTGACGCAAATTTCCGCCTCTCGCCACTTCAAGCTGATGTGCTTCCGCTCTTTTTCATCCGGCGCAGTGAAAAGAATAATTTTGATGCTGTCCAGCACTTTGCAGTATCTCGCCAGACGAATCACGTCCATCCGCGATTCAAAATACTGAAAGCAATCGGAAATTCGCTCGGCAGCTGATGGTTCTGCTTCTGCGGAAAAAGTAATTCCTAACATATGCTTCCTCCACTCAGTAGGAGCTTTCTTCTTTCTCTATTCCTACCTTCACCCTAAGCCATTGTACCTTTTCTTTTGCTTTCAAGGGTATTTGCTCCTTCTCAATCTGCGCAAGCACGTCCTGAATCACCAATTTGTTGATGCCTTTTGCGAAGCCGACAAGCAGCTGAACATCGGCAAGTGAATAGATTTCTTTTCGGAGCATATCGTCCAGAATGAAGCAGAATAGTTCCATTTCTTGCACAATTGAGAACAAAACGCAAGCTTGAAAAACAGAAAGCTCGCAGTGAGCAAGTGAGAACACGCAGTTTCTTCGGGCACTTATAGGAAGGCGCTGGATTTTCCGAATAACACGCGCCGATAAGGTCGTCTGCGTAGAAAAGCACAAAATTGCCGGCAACAGTTTCATCAGCTTTTTATGTTTTTGAGCATGTTGTAGATATTCAAACAAGACTTTTTCTTCCAGTATGCCATGAAAATTCTGAAAGAAAAAGTCGTCTTGATTGTTCATATACTGTGCATATATTTTCTGCCGAACAGATTGATTTTGTTGCAGTTCTAGTGCAAGCTTATTAATATCCATGTTCACTTCTCCTTTGGTTATACATTATTTATAATATTTGTGAATACCGTCGGCGATTTGCACTATATTCTGTTTAACAAACTTCTTTCCTGCTCTATCTAATTTCCCCACCAATATATTTCCCATATCATCAACACTGGCAATTTTTTCTGCCTTGTAGAATATATGAGCATGTGGAGCATGGCGGTTAGCTTCACCGCCCACAGACACTCTCGCGGAGTATCCATTATGGTCACCTGCGACAGTTTTTTGCACACATAGATTATGTACCAAAAAGCCATGGATTCCAACAAAGTAAGTATGGAACTCCTCAACCTCGAAGTTATAAACCGTAACAGGCTCGGAAAGTTCTTCCCATTCAACGGCTTCAACAAGCGCCGTGCCGCCGCTCAACAGTTTAAGCTGATAGCCGACCTTCAGGTCCTTAGCGAAAATCCAGCCCTGTCCCTGTACGAAAAAGGGATGTCCCGCCGTAGTGGTAATCGTTGCGCCACGAACCTGCACATGAACCAGTTCGTACTTTTCATTCCGGAAGAGTTGGACTACTCGCTTTAGCGTGCATTCGCCCGTGTCAGGGTTTTCTGCCCACACCAGCTGTCCCGGTACAATTTCTTCAATTGGTACAGCGCCGTTCTCCGTTTGAATCGGTGTACCAGCAACAAAGCAATTCGGACTGGTGAGACCACCCACAATAAAGCCGCCGATTGCGCCGCCAAGGAAACCATCCGCGGCACCATCAATCGCCGCTTCAAGAGCGCCGTCCCAGCTTCCCGTCGCGATTCGGCTTTCGATTGCGCCTGAAATGGCTCCGCCAATCGCGCCCGATACCGCGCCTTTCGCCGCACCAATCGCAGCGCCATAGGCAAAGCAAGCGACACCGCCTGTTGCAACCGTAGCAACTACTGCCGCGCCAACAATCAGCGCCGCGCCAATCGCCACTTTCGCCCAGTTCGGCAGCGACCACGAACCCGCTTCATCTCGACGGTTCACCGGGTCGTTCATGCAGTAGTTGAACAGCTGGTAGCCATTGATGTCGCCATCAGCACCCAGCGCTTCCACATCATCCGCATTGATGAATCGGCTCAGCTTCGGGTTGTAATATCTGCTGCGCAGATAGTAGAGACCCGTTTCCTCGTCGTAGATGTAGCCGCGATACCTGAAGGGATTCAGCGCACCCAGCGTCTCCGCTAATGCACCTCCTGTACTGATTGGCTGACCCCAAGCATCGTACTGATATTTTACCACCAACTGCCCTTCGCTGTCAACCATGCCGACAACATCATCCTGCTGGTTATACAGGTATGCATACGCAGTGCCGTTGTAAATCGCAATTGCAGGCTTGTTCTGCGCATCATAGAAGAAATGCAGGTTTTCATCGCCGCGAATAAGGTGAACCAGATTGCGGCCGTGCATGATGTACTTCGTCGTACCGGTGGAAGTCGCCGTTTTCTGAACACGAAGACCATCCGCGTTATATGCAAAGGCGACCTCTTCGCCGCTCTTCTGCATTCCCCGGATCTGCCGCCCCTGTGCCCATTTGTACTGCCAAGTGCCATCCGACAGCGGATTGCCAATCTCATCATAAGTAATGTTTACGCCATTGAGCGCCGTCAGCTTATCCTTCCAGTTCGCATCCGTATAGGCGAACGTGTCGCACTGGACAGCCGCACCGACGCTGCCGGTCGTGTACGCATACGCCGTTTTCTGCTGAATATTGCCGCCATGGTCATAGGCAAACACCCACGTCGTACCCGCAGTGCCAGCCGTCGTATCATACGGGTCGTTCACCCGAATCAGCTGCCCCAGCAGGTCATACACATAGGTAATTTCCTGCTGACCGTCGCTGATGCCCGTGATATTGCCCGTTTCATCATATGTATAGGTCAGTTCAGTCCCCGCCTGCGTCATCGTGCGAACGAGCGGCGTCGTGCTGTTGCTGCCATATGCACCATCCAAATAGGTGTACGCCGTTGTCACAGCCGTTCCGCCTGCATTTGCGCTGCGTTCACTTACTCGGCCGAGTCCATCATAAGTATACGTCACCGTTTGGTTGTCCCCGAACGTCATCAGCGTCGGACGGTTTTCTTCATCGTGCGTAAAAGTGGTTGTGTATTTTTCTCGGTTCTCTCCGACCTGTTCCTTGAAGGTCTTTACATTATCATACGCATCATAGACCAGTTCGCCCGTATACGCATGCTTGTCGCCTTCAAGCACTGTCTTTCGGCGCGGACGATTGGCAGCATCGTATTCACTCAGCACCGAAACGTCGCGCGCGCAATCCTTCACTCGTGCAACTTCGCCGTTTGCGCCGTAGGTATACTGGAAGCGGTCATCCGTATCGTCATCATAGCGCATACCAACAACGCGCTTAAAGTCATCATATGTGTAGCATACCTGTCCACGGTTGCCATAGGTGACGCTTTCCGTCATGCCATCCGCCTGATAAGCCGTTTCGACCAGCGTTTGTGTGCCAACCTTCACGGATTCAAGCCGTCCGACTGCATCATATGCAAGCGTATAGGCAACATCTTCCGAAGCATTATCGGACGTATTGTGTTTCACCTGCGTCAGCTTATCCTTGGTATACGCAAACGTATTGGTGTATTCGCGCCCGTCTGCCGTCGTCGAAGCCTTCGTCACCCTGCGATTACGATCATAAGTATAGTGCAGCACCTGTCCGCGGGCATCCGTAACTGATTGCAGCGTATCCAGCTCATCATCCGTCTGCCGAGTTTCTGCCATGCCGCGGGCATCTATCTGCTGTTTTACATGATTGCCCTGCTCATCATAGACCGTCGTGGTCTGCATGAACGCCGTGCCATCGCTTGTTTTCGTGGTCAGCTGATTGCCATAATCATCGTAGGTATACTCGCTGACTGTCCCCAGTGGGCTGGTAGACTTGCGCAGCAGATGTTTCTTCTTCTCCTCATCACTTTCGCCCCATTCCATCACGGTTTTCACCGCAGCAGAACGCCCCGGCTGAAAGTACGTCAGGATATTGTCGAACGCATCATAGGTTGCACCATCCTGCAAGCTGCCTGCATTCTTCGCGGAAAGTACATTGCCCCTGCTGTCATACACATTCGTTTGACCGAATTCTTCCTTGTGCAGGAACAAGCCGCCAAATTCAGCATAGTTGATGTTGCGCTCGTAGTCCACGTTGAAGCGAATGGATGTATAATCGCACGGTGCAACCACCGGGCCGGCAGCAAACTGCCAATCCGTCCATTCCTCGCTCCATTCGATCGAGGACGTATTCACGCGCGTGGACGATGTGCCTGCTTTCAAGAACGCCACACGGATGTTATAGCGGAAGTCCTCCCCCTTGCGCGGCTTGGAGAAGTTCAGCGACCACCCGCCTGCTACAAACACGTCACCCTTGCTGCCGCTGAGCGGAATATCCTGATAGATGCCCGCATACTTGGTACGCCCAGTACCATACAAGCGCATCGTATTTGCAGAAAGTCCTTCCGGCTTGGTGCCTGTGCAATCGGCATACACCATATCTTCATTGGTATTGGAGCTGTTTTTGCTCCAGCCTGTGGGATGTGCGCCGCAATTAAACGTAAAGTCACCATTCGTCAGCATATTGTAGCGATTGGCGACTTCGCCCGCTTCCAGCTGCGCACAGTCAAACCAGACCGTTCCTGCGCCCCCGCCCGCCATCAAGCGAACAGTTGCACTGTCGCTGGTGCTGTCTGCCGGAAGCGAGAAACTCACACTCATGCGTCCCCATTCGCCCTTGCTGCACTGCGGCAAACTATCCACCGCAACCTCATTGCCGTCGCTGTTTTTGTAGGTAACACGCAGCTGCGCCACGGTATCCGCAAGCGTCTGAAAGAATGCAGAAAGCGTATAGGCTTTTCCCTTCGGCAGCGTCACATCTTGGCGGGTCGTCATCCAGCCCGTCTGATTCGTCTTGACCATTTTCAGCGACTTCGTGCCCATGTAGTGCGCATCCGTCGCATAGCTGTATGTGCCAGTCCCATCGAGGCTCTCATTCGTCCAGATGCCTGCCGTCTGCATGTTGTGACCATTCAGGAAGTTCACCACGCTGCGCTGCATCTTGGAAATCGTTTCCGGATGGTTAATCGGATTGCTGTCCGTGTATTTCGCAAAGCAGGCATATCCCAGCTGGTCATTCACAGAGATGCAGTTGCCGTAATCATTGAAATGATAGAACAGCTTCTTGCCGCTCAGGTTGTCCGTGACTACCGTCAGGCAGTCCTTATACGCATAGGTACGGTCATACGCACACACATCGCCGCCAGTCATGCGAACGCGCTTCACGCGGAAGGGCTCACGGGTCGTGTAATACTCATATGTCACTTTGACGCCGTCGCAGTTGACTGCGGACGTCAGAAGTCCGCGGTCATCATAGGTATAATACAAATCTTCTGTGCCGGACTCACCAGCCAGTTCCCACACATGCGTCAGGTGATTCACTGCATCATACTCAAATCCGCAGGTGCCCTGTTCCCCATAGCCGGGAGTGTAAATCGTGCTGACGCGGTTGTTTTCATTCGCGAAAACCGTATTTCTGCCGATGCCGTCCTGCACATTGCTGACAATGCAGCCCGAAGCCGTAATGCGCATCGTATTGCCGCAGGAATCCGCGATTGTTTTGAGCATCCCGACGTGTTCGTAGTCGCCCGCAAACTCCTCCGTCGGCAGGTCAAACGTCATGCTGTTATGATCCCGGTCAACAATCACAGCTGTGCTGTCTGTAAAGCTCAGCTTCATTCCCAGACCCGATTGATCCTGCCATTCGCCGGATGTCTGCTGAAAATGGTGCCGCGTCCCATCGCCGTCCATATAGACATAGAACGTTGTGCTGCCATCCGAGTCCGTCAGCGTTTCCTTGTGCAGCGTCTGCTGGATGTTCATTTTCCAGCCTGCGCCTGCCCCGAACGCATCCACCTGACGGTAGCACGAATTGTAGACGTGGCTGACCGATACCGGCATCCGGTTTCCGCTGCTGGACGTGTCCTGCCGTTCAAAGATCAGATTGCCATTGTAGAGGCTGACATGACCAACGCCCGCGCGCCCAACATCCTGATCTTCATAGACCAGATAGTCTTCCAAGCCTGCCAGAGAGACGTAGTTAATCGTCACATACGGCTGATAATACGCATGGTCGCTGGTGTAAAGCGTAATGTAGGTGCTCGTGTTCGCTTCCAGCGCGAAACCGTAGTTTTCGCCGCCGTACCACTTGCGAACCAAGTTGGAAATATCATAGTTATACCATGTGCTGTTCGCCCCCATGTACTGATAATCCAGCGTTTTGTCGTTCAGCGCCGGGGCGTTGTTGTAGGTGATGGTCTGGCTGTTCCAGTCCCCCAGCACTTCTTTCAGGTAGACGGAGGCCTTCGTTGTCGGAGCCGTCTTCGTTTTGACATTGAAAATTGCTTTCGTGATGTAATACGACGATTCAATTTCCGGCAATCCCGACGGAAGGAACTTGATAAACGAGCGGCTGGTTCCCCAATTGCCGCTGTTGTACGACACCGTCATCCCCGTTGCGCCGTAGCTCTGTACCTCATCCGCCTTTTTGCTGCTCACAAAGTTGTCTTCCATTGCACTGGAATGGTTCTTCGTGATAACCGCCGGATCCAGCACAACCGGGAATTTCGCCTTTTGCAGCCATTTTTCGTCCGGCGTGTACGTCACGCGCCATGTAAACGGCTCATCCGTCGCCGACATGTCCACCTGCACGCCGCCGATTTCGTCCTCCGCTTCTGCAGATTGCAGGAACGGCCGCGGCAGCAGAAATGCCGTTCTGCCATCCGATGCCGTCACTTGAATCGAATCGTCTGCCTGCTTTTCCGTCTGCATTTCCGGCGTAAAGAGCAGGAACGACAGCTTCCGCACGCTTTCCGGCGTTTTGAACGTAAAGGAATCCTTAAAGCGCAGTGCCTGAACCGCGCAGTTCAGATTCACATCCGGGAAAATGTCCTCATACACCACTTCCCCGTCCAGCTGCGCCAGCACCGCGCGGCGGCAGTCGCGTTTGCTCTCCTGCGGACGCGCAAAGTCCACAACCTTCGGCTGAACGTCCTGCGCCCCATCCAGTTTCCAGCCGAGGTAGCAGTCATCCTCATTGCGCAGCAGAACCATCGCCGCGTCCTGCGCACCATGAAATTCAACCTTCAGTTCATCGTTGTTGCGATTCGTGAGATACACGCCGCATGCCGAATCCTGAATCGGCATCAGTGTGTTGTCGATTTCTTCCAGTTTTCCGCTGTTCTTGTCTCGGAAATGCACCGCTTCCGGGTACATCACCGCCTGATAAAGCCCGCGCCCCAAGGAAAACACCTTGCTCGTGCGCGTTCGGCGTTCGTATTCTTCCTGCCCCGGCATCCGGTTCATCTCGTCCAGCGTAACGGGGCGTGCATATTTGTGCGGCTGATTTTCCGCCGCATTGTAATTCATGTGTTTCATTGTACTCCTTTTGAATATTTATTGAAATTAATCGTTTGTTATTTTGTGAGTGCATCCAGTCGGTTCTGAATGTCCTCGATTCCCTCCGCGATGTTTGTGCTAAGGCTGTCAATCATCGCCTGATATTTTTCTTCCCGCGCTGCATTTTCTTTCAGCATTCGGAAAAAAAGATAAATATAAAGCGCCGCCCAAATTCCTTGCTGCAGCGCCGCTTCCATGATGGTCTGAATAGTCGCTTCCATGGCGTCCCTCCTTTCTCTCGCCGTAAAAAAGCGTACAAAAAAAGCGCCATGGGTTTGCGTGACGCTTTTCGGCACAAGAAAAGCCACTCGGTCTCCCGAACGGCTCTGCTGTACCTTGGTAGAGTATGAAATTGAAAGGTTACTTTTGATGACGACGTGCTGTTCTTTGCGCCGAACGGCGGTCATACCTGCTGGGGTGTGCAGGAAATGACCGCTGTTTCGATTTGAACAGTGCAGTAATTCAGCGTGAGGCAGCTTCCGCTTTTCACAGAATACAATAATGTAGCTACTTAATGCAACTTTTATGTGCTAATATTATGGTTTTTTCCAAAAGGCAGTCTCAAAGTCAAACGATGACAGCCTATTTTCCATTGAAATTGTCCGCATTATTTTCTCATCCTCGTAGTTCCGAATGATGAATCTTTCTCCATCATAATCTGCGAAGAATGTATAACCATCCGTAATATTCGTAATACTCCATTCACCCTGCATATTTAATTCTATTGTAAAATACAACCATGTCAAGTCATCCAATTCTTCCGGTTCGTCATCCCCTTCCGTTATATATCCAACATCTAACAAAACGCTATCGCCGTCGTGATATTTCTCTAAAAATGAATTTTGGGGAAGGCATTTACTATCCACAATCGTATACTTCCTATTTTCCCACTCCCATGTGGCAATCCGTAGGTATTTACTCTTGTCTTGCTTTGCAAGCATGAGTACTATTCGTTGTTCACTAACATCGCCATCTACAACCTCATCTTCTTCAGTAAGCGAAGGATGTATTAAATCGTAAAATTCCGGATAGATTGCGCCTTTGGTAGTAATTATTTTACCGTTTTGGGCAATAGTACTATTCATCCTGATTTCAATAGGGGTAAATCCCTCTATCATAACAAACTCACGAACATTTAACGTGTTCTCTGCTTTTGCTTCTTTTAAGCTTAGCAAAGCAACAACCATCACTACAGCAACGCATAAAAGCAAAACATTCTTATCTATATGACGCATTATTAAAGCATCTCCTGTTACTATATATTTGCCCCTTGATTTATGGCAGCCAGCCATAGGCATGGGA
>OBAR01002661.1_pt1 | contig 11988 bp, 9 predicted proteins | sample 1517911 | NCBI WGS metagenome assembly OBAR01 (sample SAMN04571709, study PRJEB22368) | human gut metagenome | biome: human gut; material: stool | host: Homo sapiens | place: Luxembourg | collected 2012-10-26
TAGCTTCATAAGCGGTTTTGGCGTTCTGATAATTTAAGCGGGCATTTTCAAATTCTTTTTGAGAAACAATCTGATCTTTTACTAATTTTTCAGCTCGTTCGTATTCGGCTTTGGCTTTTTCGTAATTGGCATGGATACGGGTATAATAATCTCCTTCGCCCATGTGCTTCGAAGTAATGTAAAAAAGAGGTTGTCCTTGTTTTACCATACTTCCTTCCGCCAGGTTATTGTTAGCATAGGAAATAACCCCGTTGTTGGTGGCTACGATGATCGATTCATCTCCGGGAGCCGGAAGCACCTGACCTGTCGTTTTGATAATCTGGTGGAAGGTTCCGGGCTGTATTTCTTTCACTTCAAAATCTGTTTTGGCTGCCTGTGCTTTTGTGAAGATAATCTCATCACTATGTCCTTCGCCGTTCTCATGTTCCTCTTCTTCATGGTTGTGACCTTCGTGTTCATGGTCGTGGTTATGAGCTGCATGCTCCTCGGCTGTCTCGTGTTCATGAGAGGATTTTTGAGTATTTTTACATCCGTAAAAACACATCGATAAAATAGTTAGGGCTATAATAAATAGTCTCATATCGTTTTATTTATGGATATTTAATTCGGTTAATTCTTATTGGTAAAGCTGATAAAGTTGTGTTTTCACTGTCTGAAGTTTATAAAGTGGATCGTATTCTTCGGAGGATTATACCAAACCTCATTTCTAACGATCGTTCTGCGGCCGTAAATAAAACGCCCGCAGGGGTATCGACTTTATAAATTTTATGAACTAAGCTTTATCGGTACGATAAAATTCTGTCCGGTTTATCAGAAGGGTATCTCCCTGATATTTAGAAAACTATACTGTAAAAGGAGGGGCTCGGCCAGCCAAGGCTGATATATAACAGGCTGTATGAAGTTTTTCCTGATAATAACTATCGGAATCACATTGTTGCTCTGCTTCAGAAGATAAGAATTCAAGAATATTGGAAACAAGAAACAACGAGAGGCTAAAATGATGATAGGCTCCTTCTTCGCTCTGATGTTCTACATTTTGTCCCCGGTTGATTTGGGTTTGAAAAAGATTTTTTACACACCGATGATTGCTACTGCCTGTGTCATGACTGTGCTCTTCGTTTTCTCCTTCATCCTGGCAGTGAGCGGTTGCGAAACAGATATATTCGTTGTGATGATGATGTGGAAATACAACAAAAGCAAGCATCACTATGCTGGCCATAGAAAGAAGCGTTATTGCTGTAAATTTCCTGATCATCCGAATCTTATATTTTGCACAAATATAATAGATGAGAATGGTTTGTGCAAAGGTTTTCATAGATTTCTCTGAATAACGGCTTTATCTGCCGATTGATAAAGACGTTTCCATTAGTAAAGTCCGGGGTCCGGGCTTTACTTCTGATGCATATCGAGGAATCCCCGAATCATCATTTCAGCGCTGGCTGGATTGGTCGCGATAGGTACGTTGTGAACGTCACATACCCGCATTAACATTTGTACATCCGGTTCGTGTGGGTGTTTACCCAGCGGATCCCGAAAGAAAATTACCATCGCAATTTGGTGTTCAGCTACCAATGCGGCAATCTGAGCATCACCTCCCAACGGCCCTGATAGTAAGCGTTCAACTTCCAAACCTGCATCCTGTGCATGTTTCCCTGTAGTTCCGGTAGCTACGATTTCTGTACCTACGGATTTCAGAAAGTCCATGTGTCTGTTCAGGAAAGCTACCATTTCGGCTTTTTTTCCATCATGTGCAATTACTGCAATTTTCATAATTTAAAAGTTATTATTTTTTAACTCTACGAAATTACAAATTTTATTACATAAAATAAGTCCTTCCGGTAAAAATATTTGCGGAGTCGATTTCGGTGAGCACCTATTCTAATTGGAATTTCGGTGCTATATGACCGATAATCGAATCGGTATCCTGAAAAAATCGGGTATAGAGCAAAGAGTCCTGGCTGGCGAGGATTCGGTGGGCTTCCGGTTCGGGGATGACGTAATAACGTCTTTTCCCATCTTCCTGCGGACGATAGACATAGTTACTGAGGGTTTGCATCCGGTAACGGGTTTTCCCGTTTTGGCGGTAAAGAGTGAGGTGAACTCCCAAGCCTCCGTTTGTATATCGTTTACTTTGGTTGGATACAAAATTTCCTAAAGAGAAGACAGTAACACCCAGTGTGTCCTGTTCGTGTTGAATATAGCTTATCGGTTGGATGACGTGTGGGTGTGAACCGATGACGATGTCGGCTCCCCGTTCGTGCAACCAGGAAGAAAGTTTTTTTTGAGTTGCATTCGGAGCTGTAAAATACTCTTCACCCCAGTGCATGACTGCAATGATATTGGTAACCGTGTCTAAAAGGGCCTTTTCGATTTGGCGGGCCATATGAAAGGTATCGATCATGGAAACGACCTGGCCGTGGGTTACCGGAATACCGTTAGTCCCATAAGTATAACTGATCAGGGCAATCTTGAATTTTCCCTGGCGAATATAAAGGGGAGAACGGGTAATCCAAGCCGTTGTATCGGTAAAGGTACCGGTATGGGGGAATTGCAGGGAATCCAGATAGTATATGGTTTTAGCTATACCGCGATGTCCTTTGTCGCAGGAATGATTGTTATTGGTGGTCAGGATGTCGACTCCACATGCTTTTAAATCACGGGCAAGTTGCCAGGGAGCACAAAATTGAGGATAACCACTATACCCCCTGTCGGATAAAGTCGTTTCCAGATTGGCGATGACATAATCGGCTTTTTGCCAATAAGGAGTGATGTACTGAAAACAGGGCAGATAGTCGTAATCAGCTGTCTCTGCATTCCAGGCCCCGCTGATCTGAGGTTCGTGTTGCATGACGTCTCCGAAGAAAAAAAAGCTCAGACTATCCAATTCCGGACTATTATCCCGGTGTAACCAGGGTTGGGCTAAAGCCGGGATACATCCTGAAATCAGAAAAACCAACAGGAAATGTTTCATACTATATAAGCGGATAAGATGAAAAAAAGAGACAAAAATATCGGTTGGATCTTTGTCTCTTTTTATAGCAGGAATCGGAATCCTGTACTTATTTTGTTAAATCAAAACTGAAATCTGCTTCTGCAGGAGGAGTACATTGTCCGCCGGAGCAAGACATATATTCTACATAACCCACTAATTTAGCTTTTGCGCTGGTTACCTTGACCCGTTGAACAAAAGTAGCGGCATTGATAAAATATTTCAGATCCATATCGAACGCTTCGCTATGTTCGGTCAGAGCTTTCTCTGTCGCTTTGAATTCACCTACCAGTTCGATACCGCTGGTTTCATCTTCATCCATATTGAAGGTGGTTGGCAGAGGTCCGCCTTCGGGAAGTTTCGTGTCGTATAAATGCCATCCGCCGTCTACAGTAGCTTTGCAGATGATATCATATACTCCGTCACTCACTTTTTTCTGGGTGATTTGCCATTTTACGGGTTTTAAAACCTGAGCTGTCAGTCCTGTTGTAAATGCTGCGAACAGTACCATTATAACCAATATCTTCTTCATTTTTTCAAAAATTAATTGTTTTGTTTTTTATCTATCACAAAGTAAAGAAATAATCCCTGATAAGCAGTGTTAGACAGGTGTTAAATGTTCCTTAATTAATGATTAACAAAATAGAGAGCGGCAAGCAATATGGAAATCGTTTGTCGCTCGTCCGATATATTTAAAGTGTTTTTTTCACTTCCACTTCCTGGTATCCTTCGATCATGTCTCCGACCCGGATATCGTTGTAGTTCTCGATATTCAGACCACATTCGAATCCTTTGGTTACTTCCTTTACATCGTCCTTAAAACGTTTCAAAGAACCCAAAACACCGGTGTAAATGACGATACCTTCGCGGATAACCCGGATTTTCGCTGTACGGGTGATCTTGCCGTCACGGACGATACAACCGGCGATGGTACCCACTTTGGAGATTTTGAAGGTTTCCAGAACTTCGACCGTTGCAATGATTTCTTCTTTGATTTCCGGAGAAAGCATACCTTCCATAGCTGATTTCAATTCTTCGATCGCCTGGTAGATGACAGAATAAAGCCGGATATCTATCTGTTCTTTTTCAGCCAGTTTACGGGCGCCCATAGACGGACGTACCTGGAACCCGACGATGATTGCATTCGAGGCTGCAGCCAGTAGTACATCTCCTTCTGTAATCTGTCCGACAGCTTTGTGAATGATGTTCACCTGGATCTCATCTGTAGACAGCTTGATCAGTGAATCGGACAACGCTTCGATAGAACCGTCGACGTCGCCTTTAACAATCACATTCAATTCCTGGAAATTACCGATAGCGATACGGCGTCCGATTTCGTCCAGAGTGATGTGTTTCTGAGTACGCAGACCTTGTTCACGCTGGAGCTGTTCCCGTTTATTGGCAAGTTGCCGCGCTTCTTTCTCGTTCCCCATTACATTGAATTTGTCACCTGCCTGTGGAGCACCGTTCAAACCTAATATTAAAGCCGGTTCGGAAGGACCTGCCTTCTCCATTTTTTCTCCCCGTTCGTTGAACATGGCTTTGACGTGTCCGAAATACTGGCCGGCAAGCACAATATCACCTACTTTAAGCGTTCCGGATTGTACGAGCACTGTAGCTACATATCCACGTCCTTTGTCCAAAGACGATTCGATGATAGAACCGGTAGCTTTCTTATGAGGATTGGCTTTCATATCCAGAAGTTCGGCTTCTAACAATACCTTCTCCAGCAACTCTTCGATATTTAAGCCTTTCTTAGCTGCGATTTCCTGACATTGGTATTTTCCTCCCCATTCTTCCACCAGATAATTCATATTGGCCAGTTCTTCCCGGATTTTGTCCGGATTCGCTCCCGGTTTATCTATTTTGTTGATGGCAAACACAATAGGTACTCCCGCAGCACTGGCGTGGTTGATCGCCTCGATGGTTTGAGGCATGACGTTATCGTCGGCAGCGACGATGATGATAGCGATATCGGTCACTTGAGCACCACGGGCACGCATCGCTGTAAATGCTTCGTGCCCCGGAGTATCCAGGAAAGTGATCGTCCGGCCGTCACTCAATTTTACGTTGTAAGCTCCGATATGCTGTGTAATACCACCGGCTTCACCTGCGATGACATTGGTTTTACGAATACTATCCAATAAAGAGGTTTTACCATGGTCGACGTGCCCCATAACAGTGACAATCGGCGGACGTGGCAACAGGTTCTCTTCGGAATCTTCTTCCTCTTCGTCGATGGCTTCCTGAATTTCAATGCTTACAAATTCAACCGAATAGCCGAATTCATCGGCAACAATATTGATCGTTTCTGCATCCAAGCGTTGGTTGATAGATACAAAAAGTCCGAGCGACATACAAGCAGAGATAACCTCTGTCACACTAATATTCATCATGGTTGCCAATTCGGCTACCGTCACGAATTCCGTTAGTTTCAGAATGCTCTTTTCCTTTTCTTCTTGTTCCAGTTCGGCCTGTAACTTTTGCTGTGCAGCATCCCGCTTATCCCGACGGTGTTTTGCAGTCTGTGATTTTCCTTTGCTTCCTAAGCGGGCAAAAGTATCTTTGATTTGCTTGTCGATATCTTCATCGGAGATTTCAGTCTTTTCGTTTTTCTTTTTCTTCAGCTTTTTCAGTTTCCGCTTATTTTCTTCAATTTTGGCATTTTTGGCCGGAACGGTAGCTGCTTCCACCTGAATTTTTTCATCCTGACGATGAATTCTTTTCCGTTTTTTACGGATATCTGCATCCTCTTCTCCCTTATTAACGATATCTGTCGATGGGCTTGCTACCGGCTGTTCGGTTTTAGCGGCCGATACGAAAGGCTTGTTGGCTTTTTTCTGTTCACGGCGATCCCGTTCCCGTTCCTGTTTACTTTTTTTCGGAGGTCTGGTACGTTGGTTGATGGCGTCCAGGTCGATTGTACCCACTACTTTTACATCTTTCAGCGCAGGTTGTGCTACTTTGAAAGGAGTGGATTCAGAAGACTCTTCCATTTGTACGGAAATTTCGGGCTCCACTTCTGGTGTTACTTCTCTTTCTTCTTCCTGAGTTTCTTCTACTTCAACCCGGGTTACTTTCGGTTCTTCCACTTTTTCGGTTATTTCTTCCTGAGTTTCTCTTTTCGGTTGTTCAACCTTTGCTTCTACCGGTTCCGGTTGTGTTTTTTTCTCCGGATTCAGATCGATATGATCGACAATCTTAATTTTATTTTCGAATCTCACTTCATCTTTAATCGAAATGAATTCCTCTTCCTCTTCTTCTGTATTTTCGTTTCCTGAAGAGATGTTGCCAGCGTTGTCTATCGTGACAGTCTCTTTTTTCTTTCTGGTATTTTTCAGATCAACCAGAGAGGACTCTTTTTTTACCTGGCTGTCAGATGAAAATTCTTTTGCAACCAAAGCATAATCTTCATCCGTTAACTTTGCATTCGGATCTGAGGATATTTTGATCCCCTTACTGTGCAGGAACTCTACGATAGTAGATAAACCTACGTTAAATTCTCGGGCTATTTTACTTAATCTTACTGCCATATTGAGATTACAAATTTACAAGCGTTAATACAGAATTATTCAAACTCTGCTTTTAAAATATTGAGAACCTCACGTATGGTCTCAATTTCAAGGTCTGTCCGGCTTTCCAGTTCTGACTCGCTGAGTTCTAATACACTCTTGGCAGTGTCACAGCCGACACGTTTCAGTTCGTCGATCACCCAACCTTCGATTTCATCGGCGAATTCATCCAGATTGACATCTTCTTCCTGGGCTTGATCGAGTTCGCGATATACGTCGATATCGTAACCGGTCAGCTGACTGGCCAATTTGATGTTCAATCCACCTTTACCGATAGCCAGTGATACTTCTTCCGGATCGAGGTAGACATTTGCTTTTTTATGAGCTTCGTCGATTTCGATATTTTTGATCTTAGCCGGATTTAAAGCACGAGTGATGTAGAGTTGTAAATTATTGGTATAATTGATCACATCGATATTTTCATTTCTCAACTCTCTGACAATACCATGTATTCTCGAACCTTTCATACCCACACAAGCACCCACCGGATCGATACGGTCGTCGTAGGATTCTACGGCAACTTTGGCTCTCTCTCCCGGTACCCGGACTACGTTCTTGATCGTGATCAGACCGTCGAAAATTTCAGGTACTTCGTTTTCAAATAATCTTTCCAGGAATACCGGAGAAGTTCTCGATAAGATAATGTAAGGATTGGAATTCCGCATTTCTACCCGAATGACCACGGCTTTGATGGAATCTCCTTTTTTGAAAAAGTCTGTCGGGATTTGTTCCTGTTTGGGTAAAATCAATTCATTGCCTTCGTCATCCAGGACCAGCATTTCTTTTTTCCATACCTGATAGACTTCACCCAAAATGATTTGTCCGACTTTATCCTTATATTTATTGTAAACATTGTCTTTCTCCAATTCCAGAATACGGGCGGAGAGATTCTGCCGTAAAGCTAATACAGAACGGCGGCCGAAGTCTTTGAATTTTACTTCATCCGTAACTTCTTCTCCGAGTTCATAATCTTCATCGATTTTTTTCGCTTCGGTTAAAGTAATCTCGCTATTGGGATTTTCCAGTTTGTCATCTTCTACAACAGTACGATTCCGCCAGATTTCGAGGTCACCTTTGTCGATGTTGATGATGATGTCAAAATTTTCATCCGTACCATATCTTTTCAACAGCATATTTCTGAAAATATCTTCCAATACTCTCATCAATGTGGCCCGGTCTATGTTTTTGAATTCTTTAAATTCAGCGAATGAATCTATCAGATTAATATTTTCCATTTCGACTTTTTAGCTTTTATTTTTATTGATTATTTACTTTATCTGTTTTTCCGGTTCAAAATTTCACGACATCTTTGATTTCTTTGATGTCCTTGCGGACAATTGTCCGCTCTGTTTTTACCAATTGTTTTCGTTTGCTCCCTTCGATGATTTTTTTCTCTTCCTGTTCGATGACAATTTCTTCCGGGGTGAAACGAAGTAATATACCATTTAGTTTGGTATGGTCGTTCAGCTTTATTTCGACACTTTTACCCAGATTTTTTTGATATTGTTGCTCTACTTTGAAAGGATAACCTATTCCGGCACTGGATACGGTCAATTCGAAATCCTCTTCATCCCGGTTGAGTGAAGATTCGATCTCCCGGCTGACGGCGATACAAGTCTGTATGTTGACTCCTTCCAGGGCATCGACAAAGACTTCGATAACATTGTCTTTAGAAATCTTCAATTCGACCAGAAATAAATGGTGTTCTGTCAGAATCGGTTCTATGAGGTGTTTGATTTCTTCCGTTTTCATCTCTTTGTTTTGCGATTGATACAAAAGAGAGGGGACATCCGTCCCCTCTCTTTGGCTTTAAACCTCTGCAAATATACGACTTAATTATTAAAATACAAAATAATCGCGGGATAAATAGGGCAAAAGTTTATAAATCTGTTTCAAACTACCGTTTTTAGTTACAACGGTTAAACTTGACTGCTGAAACCTTTGTAACCGTTGAAACTCCTGTAACTATTTCAATCGTAGTTTTAAATAGATCGGTGTCGCTTCGTTTCTGTCATATCCTCCGAATAGCTGATCTTTATAGTTTGAAGAGGAGATAAGTGGTTGTTAATTATGAGGTTGATTCAATGAGGAATATGTTTCATTTTTCTTAAAATTGAAACATATTCGTAATATTTTTATGAGTTACAAATAAAATTTGTAAGTTTGCCGAAATTTTTGAAATATGGAATTCAAGGCGAAAGATATTGCTGCATTATTAAAAGGTGTAGTTGAAGGGGATGGGGAAGTGATGGTTAATAATGTATCTAAAATTGAAGAAGGAAAGCCCAATACATTGGCCTTTCTGGCAAATCCCAAATATGAACACTATATTTATACGACAGCTGCTTCTGTCGTTTTGGTGAATCATGACTTTTCTCCTGTACAGCAGGTACCCTGTACCTTAATCCGGGTGCCTTCGGCTTATGAAGCGATCGCTTCTTTGTTGCAGATGTACGATAGTATGCGTTCCCGGCCGACAGGTATCGAACAACCTTCTTATATCGGTGAAGGGGCGGTTATCGGTGAAGCTCCTTATGTGGGAGCTTTTGCTTATATCGGTAAAGGGGCGAAAATCGGTAATGATGTAAAAATCTATCCTCAGGTTTATATCGGTGAGGGTGTTGTGATCGGTGATCATACGACGATCTATGCCGGAGCAAAAATCTATTATGGTTGTGTGATCGGTAGTGGATGTACGATCCATGCCGGAACGGTGATCGGCGCAGATGGTTTTGGTTTTGCTCCCAATGGGGATAATTATAATAAAGTGCCACAGATTGGTAATGTCGTTATTGAAGATAATGTCGAGATTGGTGCCAATGCTTGTATTGACCGGGCCACTATGGGGTCTACCCGTATAAAAAAAGGCGTAAAACTGGATAATCTGGTTCAGATCGCTCACAATGTGGTGGTGGGAGAAAATACGGTGATGGCGGCTCAGTGTGGCATTGCCGGAACAACTAAGGTGGGAGCGCATTGTATGTTCGGCGGACAGGTCGGTATTGCCGGACATCTCAGGATTGAAGACAAGACGATGCTTGCCGCTCAGTCCGGGGTTACGAACGATATCCCCGAAGGATCCGTATTTATGGGAGCACCTGCCTTCGATGTTTCGAAATATCGGAAATGTTATGTGCTGTTCAGAAAATTACCTGAATTATACGGGCAGCTCCGGGATTTGGAAAAAGAAATACAAACATTAAAGTCAAAACAATAATGTCAGTGAAACAAAACACATTAAAAGGAGAATTTTCATTAAAAGGCAAAGGTTTGCATACGGGTAAAGAAGTATGTGCTACCTTTAAGCCGGCAGCGGAAAATACCGGATATAAAATTGTCAGAGTCGATCTCGACGAGAAAACCGAGATTCCGGCACTGGCGAAATATATTGAATTGGTAGATCGCGCCAGTTGTCTGCAAAAAGACGGAGCCAAAGTATATACTTTAGAGCATGCTATGGCTGCTTTATACGGTTGCGGTATAGATAACTGTGTGATCGAACTGTCGGGAGAAGAATTTCCGATTTTGGATGGGAGTGCCCGTTATTATGTGGAAGAGATTCAAAAAGTTGGGATTGAAGAGCAACAAGCAGAACGCCGTTATTTTTCAGTAAAGAAAAAAATGGAATTTTATTGCGAAGCTTCGGATACCCGCATTACATTATTGCCGGATGATACGTATTCTATCAATACCATGGTAGCTTACGATTCTCCTTATCTGGCGATGCAGTTCGCTTCTTATTCGGAAGCTTCTACTGATTTTGCGAAAGAGATCGCCCCTTGCCGTACTTTTGTATTTCTGCGGGAAGTGGAAATGTTGCTGGCCAATAATCTGATTAAAGGAGGAGATTTGAGTAATGCGATCGTCATCGTCGATCGTAAGATGGATCAGCCCGAAATCGATCGTTTGGCTAAATTGTTCGGTTACGGGAATATTCAGATTAAAGAAGGTGTTCTCAATAATCTGGAACTTTATTTCGATAATGAGCCTGCCCGTCATAAATTATTGGACGTTATCGGTGATCTGGCTTTATGTGGCCGTTTTATCAAAGGCCGGGTGATTGCTGAGAGACCCGGACATAAAGCAAATACTTCTATGGCCAAGATGATCTATAAAGAAATTCTGGCTGAAGAGAAAGACGATGCTTATCCTATAGATCTGGATTTAGATGCCACTCCGCTGATGGACATCAATAAGATCCGTACTTTGCTGCCTCACCGCCCACCGTTTTTATTGGTCGATAAGATTTATAAAGTAACTGAGAACATGGTGATCGGTTGCAAGAATGTGACCATGAACGAGCCTCATTTTGTCGGACATTTTCCTGATGAGCCGGTGATGCCGGGCGTGTTGATTGTGGAAGCGATGTCGCAATGTGGTGGTATATTGGTGCTGAGTGGAGTGCCTGATCCCGAAAACTATTCGACTTATTTTATGAAGATCGACGGGGTGAAATTCCGGAATAAAGTAGTGCCCGGTGACACACTGGTCTTCAAATTAATCACTACTGCACCTATAAAAAGAGGTATCGTGCAGATGAAGGGATATGCTTATGTTGGAAAAATTATGGCTCAGGTCGCAAAAACCAAAAACTTATAATTATATTTGCAGGCTGAAATTTTTTATTCAGGTAATATAGTATTCATTAAATAATAAACGAATGAAACAACCGTTAGCATATGTTCATCCGGAAGCTCAGGTTGCTGATAATGTGGTGATAGAACCCTTTGTGACGATTGATAAAAATGTGGTGATAGAAGAAGGTACGCGGATCGGATCGAATGTAACTATTCTGGAAGGTGCCCATATCGGTAAGAATTGTAAAATTTTTCCGGGAGCAGTGATCGCTGCTGTACCCCAGGATTTGAAATTCAGAGGTGAAAAGACCATTGTAAAAATCGGAGATAATACGACTATCCGCGAATGTGTGACTGTTAATCGGGGCACTGCTGCTAAGGGAGTTACTGAAATCGGGGATAATTGTTTGATTATGGCTTATGCCCATATCGCTCATGACTGTAAGATCGGTAATAATTGTATCATCACCAATGCCTGTCAGTTGGCGGGTGAAGTGGTCGTAGACGATTTTGCGATTCTGGGAGGAATGACCGCTGTCCATCAGTTTGTGCATATCGGCAAACATGTGATGATCCAGGGAGGCTCTTTGATTGGAAAAGATGTACCTCCTTATGTAAAAGCCGGCCGTTTACCGCTTTCATATGTCGGAGTAAATTCTATCGGTTTGCGCCGTCGGGAGTTTTCAAACGAGAAAATTAATGAAATCCAGGATATTTACCGCATTCTTTATCAATCGGGTCTTAACAACTCCGATGCTATCGAAAGAATAGAAGCTGAAATGCCTGCTTCCAGAGAAAGGGATGAAATTATCATGTTTGTCCGCAACAGTAAGCGGGGAATCATGAAGGG
>OBAR01002699.1_pt1 | contig 11815 bp, 10 predicted proteins | sample 1517911 | NCBI WGS metagenome assembly OBAR01 (sample SAMN04571709, study PRJEB22368) | human gut metagenome | biome: human gut; material: stool | host: Homo sapiens | place: Luxembourg | collected 2012-10-26
GATATAATTGAATATTAGAGTTTATTAACAGAGCCGTTGTGCAAGCCCCTTTTCTGCTTTTTTGGGCATTAAACGTCCCTTACAGGATAATCGAACTACTGCATACTAACCGCCACAGGGAACTCCTAAAGCGTAGGCCTGGCGTTCGAATCGCCATATTCGCACCATTTTGCCTTTATTTAAGCGGATTTTCCGCTTTTTTGTTTACCATTTTTAGATTGGAAATGTATATCTTTGATATGAAAATTCAACTTCTTTTTCCACACAAAATCAAATAAATAGCAAGGTTCGGATGCTCTTATTGAATCCGAACTTTTTAGTGCCATTTTTGGGGTCATCTAATGAGTTTCTAATAGCCATTTAATAGGACCCTGTGGCACAGGACGTATCAAACGATACGTCACGTGCTAATAAACATCATTTAATCACCGCTCAAAGTGGCTATTAGAAGCTGTAATAAATCAGGATCTTGCTTGATTTTTTCAAGTACTTTATCTATGTCGACTTTCTTATTTGCCTGTGGAACATCAACATAGTTTTCTATATGTTGTTTGTAAAAACTGTCCTCAAATTTTTGTGCGTTTACTCTTCGGTCTTCATCTAAGATGTGACTATATAGATCCATGACCATATCTGCTTGAGAATGCCCAGTATCTCCTTGGGTTGCTTTTATATCGCCATTGTTTAATTTCAATTTATAGGTTGTACTAGTATGGCGCAAAGAATGAAAGACAACGTGGGGAAGTCCAGATTCTTTTTCTAATTTGGATAGGCCTTTACGAATAATACTTCCATCACACGGAATCCCATTTGGCTGACATATTACAAGATTATAATCATGATAAGCATCTCCATAGGCTTCCTTATATTTACTTTGATCTTCTTTCCATTGTTTCAAGAAACAAGCTAATGTATTTGGTAACCATATTTTTCGTACACTACTATCCGTTTTAGGAGTTTTTAATATCAGTCTTGTTGCATTTTTTTTCTTTTCAAATTGAGGAAAGATGAATAGTACATCTTTATTGTTCAATTTTTCAATGGCATCCGTACGGGCACGTTCTAATTGTTGTTTTATATAAATGTGTGTATCTCCACACGCAAAATCGTCTTCGCTAATATGCACATTGTCCCAAGTCAAACCTAGCACTTCGCCCATTCTTAAAGAACAGGCAAATGCGAGTTGAATGGCAATGGATAGTTTTGGATCTTCACAAACTTCAAGTGCTTTGGCAATCTGATTGGCTGTCCATATTTCTCGCTTTTCATAATCATGCTTGGGCGTATCCACTTTTAAAAATGGATTATTGGAAATATATTCCCATTTTACCGCAACATTAAATGTACATCGTAAGATTCTATGGACTTCAGCAACAACACGAGTGGATACTTTTCCTGTCTTCTTTGTATTTTCACTTTCTTTTAGATTTGCATAATATTGCTCAATGGTTATCGGACGAATTTCATCCAGTTTGTAATGCCCTAAATATGGCGAAATATATGTTGTAAATAAGGCCGTATTCTTTTCCATAGTAGATATTGACCATTTATTGCATCCATATAGATCCACGTATGTTGGCCAGAATTCATTTAAAGTCGTAGTACTTGGTGCAATAAAAGTTCGATTGGCTTGTTGTAATTCAACTTCTGCCTTACGTTTTCTAGCTTCCCGTAATGTTCTAAAGGACTCCCATTTTTGTTTTTGCTTTCCATATTTATCCGTATAATAATAAACTACATTGTATTTATCCTTTCGTTTTTGTATGGATGCCATACTATTCACCACTCTCAATTTCTAATAGTTTCATCAACAATTTCTTACGAATATTTTTATCTTCACTAAGTTGTTTTACTAAATCCACAGCATCTTTTTTGTCTTTATCAGGCAATTCTTTTTTCATAGATTTTGTGAATTCTTTGTTTATCTTTACAGCTTTTTCTTTTGCGGTTAATCCACTGTAATCAAAAGAAATATTACTATGCTCATAATAATAAACATCACGATAACTTCTTCCATCTACGTAAACTTTGTTGGAAAAAGCTTTTAAACCCATTAAAGTATGTCGAGGTAGTTTTAATTTATCCGTTGTTAGGCGCATATGTTTTAACATAAGTCGATCATCATAGGGGGCAATGCCATGTGTAGTAAACATAAGTGATTCAGGATTTGTATCAAAATGATAAATTGAATTGCAGCGCTTTTTCCATTGAGATAATAATTCATATAAAGCATCTGGAATGTGAATAAGTTCTTGTTTCTCTGTATAATAATGTACATTCACTGTTCGAGTTGATGGCTCATTTGAATATTCTTGAATGATTTGTTGTTTTGGAATCAAATCAACAGAAGATCTTGCCAATCTTCGTAGACTTTTGTTTGAACGAATATAGGCACCACCTTTACCTTTATAAAAATCTGACCAGGAAAGTCCTACTACATCAAAAACATTTAAGCCTGTCGCAAATATAATTTGCATGATGACATATAGTTTTTCTTCTTTACATCCTTCAAAAATCTGAAGCATGGTTTCATATGTCCAATCCACTGATTTCTTTTCTTTTTTGTGTGTAGATGGATTTGTGATATGAATACTAATAAAAGGATTGGAATCCATAATACCTAATTGAATCGCATGATCACATGTTTCCGATAATAGTAATTTACATGACCGTATTGTTTTGGTAGATAACCCTTTTTTGAATCTCACACTTTGAGTTGCACCTATTTTTTCAATTAAACTTTGCGCGTAATCTACATTGATTTCTGAAACATGGGTTGTTCCAAGATGAATTAGTAAATACGTTTCAAAATTTTTAGTTGCTTCTCTATGCTTATGAATATGTTCAACAAAGTATGGATCATTTAGCCAATCTTTCATTACATCTACAAACAAACTTTCTGGTGAAAACATACAAACTTCACCATCCAATAATTCTTTTCGTTTAGCTGCATCTTCATAATTATCGAATATTTCTTTGATTGACTTTATTTCCTTTGTAGGTGTGACTACTTCGTAAGTAATTTGATATTTCTTTCCCAATTTTAAAATTACAGCCATCCCTCATTCCTCCTTTATTGTTGACTGTCAAACCATTGATCAAAGGATTCCTTGTTAATACGAAGTAATTTACCAACACGAATCACTTTAAACAAGCCTTTTCTTGTTAAGTCATAGGCTGCTGTTCTTCCAATACCAAGTATTTCCATGATTTCAGCAACGGTATACGTCTTCTTTTCGCATATAACAGGTTGTTTCATCGCTTTGTTCCTCCTTACTATAAAGTTTTTAAAACAGAAATTCTCACCTACAAATTAAAAGGAAGCAGCTGGGAAAGGACTGCTTCCAAAAGGAAAGGGAACATAACCAATGCTACTTTCTTTGGTTATGTAAACGTAGATCCAAACTGATTTTTATTTTTCGATCAATCGCTATCATATCTAATCTACCAATAGTAGCTATTTTCTTTAACAATCTACTTTTATCAATGACACGAATCTGTTCACACATGACCATGGATTTATATTTCAATCCAATACCCTCCGATAAAAGATGATGTGTTGGTAAATGATGTTTTATATAAATCTTGGAAGATAAACAAGCCACAATAGTTGTTGGACTATATTTATTACCCCGATTATTTTGAATAATTACAACAGGTCGTACTTTACCTTGTTCTGATCCAGATGCATCACTTAAATCTGCTAAATAAACTTCTCCTCTTTTGACTTTCATTTTGATTCACTCCTTATGTAAAACCGGGAGCAAGTCCCGGTTGATGTTTAAAAATAAAATATTTATCGTGTTTTCTATTTATCACCTGATTACCCGAAAACAAAGGAATCCTATTAGACAAGATAGTTGCTAATTATCTTTCATTGGCATCGCACCAACCCATATTACGCTTGAGCCTGTCGCTAGAAGTATCATTATCTTATATATTGTCATGGCACAATCAGCAAAATTGTTTATCAATCTAAAGTATCATCGCTCGTTAAAAACATCATCGCGCAGTAGTGAAATAGCTCGAATATATAAGTGTTGTATCTAATAGTTGTTATGCAATTTTCAAAGATCTACTAGGAAGATTACATATCTCCCTTCACTAGATAGTCCTTGAAATCGTGAATTATTAGCCTCTCTTTTTACATTTTTTTGAGAATTTTTCGATTCTTTTATAAACTGCGTTATTTGTCATATGTAAATCTTCAGCAATTTCCCATACACAATACTTGTTTTTCAGCATTACAATGATTTTCTGCATGACAGGATCACACGTTTTTAAATGCTTATAAACAACGGCATCATTAACTCCATTCAGTACATCTTCCCATGTATATTCACTTATATAATCTTCAGAAGGTTCATTTAGAAAGAATTTCACCTCAGTTGGCGATTCGTTGCGGTGAAAACTGCGATTTTTATTGAAATCAAAATCATCTAGTTCACGAAGATATCGTATCTTCCATTCAGGAAATCCTAATAATCGTAGTAAGTTTTCTTCTTTTTCTTTTGCCTCTAAATACTTTTTCTTTTCGTAACCATAGTTATACATTTATTATTCCTCCTTTTGTGAAGGAGAAACAATTTCCCCTTCACTTGAAAGTCCACAAAAAAGGCTTTTTTTAGCCTTGAAAGGGATAAAAAAAACAGATCAACTGTCTGAAACAGAGATCTGTACCAATTCGTTGTATCTTCAAATCTATTCTCTTTTCAAAATTGAAAAGAGTTAGGAGGACTTCGATTCTTTACCATTAACATTATTAGAACATGTGAAAGTTAGTTCATCAATTACTAAGATGAAATAAATGAAAAATAAAAAAATATCACTAAATGGTGATATTTATGTTTCTATTTATACATAATTCCTTTATAATTGAAAATAAAGAAAGAGGTCTAATCATATGGAAATTAGTTATAATCGTTTGTTTAAATTATTAATTGATAAAGGTATGAAGAAAACTGAATTTGCAAAAATTGCAGGACTTACTCCTGGAACGTTAGCAAAACTTTCAAAGAATCAAACAGTTTCAATGGATTCTTTAATTAAAATGTGTAAAACATTAAATTGCACATTTGATGATATTGTAGAGATAGTGAGGAACAAATAATGATAATTTTACCAAAATCGAATGATACAGATTTGAGACAATTGCTATATGATGTTCAAGAGGGGAAAATACAATTGCCTGAATTTCAGAGAGACTGGACTTGGGATGACAATCGAATTCGTGGGATTATTGCAAGTTTATCTCAAGGATATCCTATGGGTGCTATTATGCAATTACAATATGGAAATCCTGATATTAAATTCAAATATCGTACTATTACTGGAGTTGAAAATAAAAATGCTACTCCAGAATATTTAGTATTAGATGGACAACAAAGATTAACATCAATTTATCAGTCAACATATAGCAATCAGGTTGTTGCTACAAAAACAGATAAAGGTAAGTCTATAAAAAGATTTTATTATTTGGATATGAATAAATGTTTAGATGATAATGAGGATCGTCTAGATGCTGTTATCAGCGTTCCCCAAGATAGAAAAATCAAGACTAATTTTGATCGCGATATTATTATGGATCTGTCCACTAGAGAATTTGAATATCAATTAAAGATGTTTCCAATAAATATCATCTATGATAATACACAATTAATGCAGTGGAATTTTGGATACATGATGTATTATAAAGAGGACGTGAATGCTAATGATTTGTTAAATCGATTTCAAAAAGAAGTTGTAGAAACCATTCTACAGTATAAATTGCCAGTAATTACACTGGATAAATCCACTCCACGAGAAGCTGTATGTAAAGTTTTTGAGAATGTAAATACAGGTGGAGTTCCATTAACCGTATTTGAATTGGTTACAGCAACTTATGCTACTAATGAGTTCGATTTAAGAAAAGATTGGGAAAAATGTAAAAAAATAATTAGGGCTGAAAATGAAACGTTAAGAACTGATTTATTAGATGGAATTGATGAAATCAATTTTTTGACATCAGTTACTTTATATACTTCTTACAAAAACAAAGTTAATGGAAAAAGCGGAACAATTTCTTGTAAGAAAAAAGATGTTTTAAATTTACCTTATGAATCTTATTTAGAAAATAGAGATGCAGTGCTTGATGGATATAAAATAGCAAGAGAATTTTTACTTCAAAATGAATATGTATTTAGACAAAGAGATTTACCTTATACAACCCAATTAATTCCACTTTCTGCAACTTGCGCATATTTAGGAAAGAAAACGTGTAATGAACCCAATACCAAAAAGATTTTAGAGCGATGGTATTGGTGTGGTATTCTTGGAGAAATGTATGGCGGTGCAAATGAAACTAGGTATGCAAATGATATCGAAGATATCATAGATGAAGTGTACAAACGTCCTAGTCAAATGAGAACAGTTAATAGTTCCTTCTTTTCAGCAACACGTTTGTTGACATTACAAACACGTTTAAGTGCAGCTTATAAAGGAATTATGGCTCTATTATACAAAGCAGATTGCAGAGATTTCATGGATAATTCGAAAATGAATTTGGTAAACAGTGTCATTCTTTCACCTGATATCCATCATATTTTTCCAGAAGCATATTGTCAAAAAGTTGGAATTAAGCGTCAAAAATATAATTCTATTGTAAATAAAACTCCTATTTTACCGCCAACAAATAGATCAATTGGAGGAGATTCTCCAAGTAAATATACGCAAACTATATTAAATAAAGTTGATGGATTAACGGAAAATGAATTAAAAGATAGAATTGAATCACATATGATTAATTTTGAATATTTAAAACAGGATGATTTTGATAACTACTTTATTGACAGAGCAAAAAAATTATTGAATCTAATTGAAAATGCAATGGGAAAAAATGTATCAGATAGAGGATCTGAAGATACAATTGAGCAATTTGGAAAGTCACTAATTTGAATTGATTAATTTCAAATAATAATACTTTCAAAGAAATAAGCTAACTATATAAAAGTCAACAGAAATTGATGAAAAAGTTTGAAAATGAAATTCTTTGAACAAGTTAGTTTCAGAAGGTATCTGTTCTTTGAAAATGTGAATATTCAGGCATGATGAAAACAACTTCAGCAGAAGCTGTTGAATGTAATTCAATTGTTTCTATGCCTATCGCAATAAAGCTGGATCAAACTGTGTCCCTGTGCTTAACAGGTGATGGATGACTCGCATGAGTTTTCTTACACAGTGACCCTGTGCACACCTGTGTCCTTTTCCCTGGGCTATCTTTAACAGATAGAATTTTCTGAAAACGGGATTGTACTGTATGACAGGTGTAATGATCTGATACAGGGTCTTTCTGAGGTATTTACAGCCTTTCTTTGTAATGGCAGTGTGTTGAGCGGTGAACTGTGATGATTCATAGGTCAACGGTGCTACACCTGCAAATTTAATGATCTGAGAAGGCTTTGAATAGTTGTGTATATCTCCTAATTCTGCTAGAATCGAAGTACCAGAGAAATGTGAAATCCCTGGAATGGAGAGAATAGGAGAGTTGTTTTGGATGGAGAACTCTTCTATTTTTTTATCTATTTCAGCGATCTGTTCCTTGATGAGTTCAATACGTGCTACCAGATGCTTGATCTGAGTGGCTTCTGAACTGGATGGAAAGCCAATTGAATTTCTGGCTGCTTCCTTCAGCTCTTCAGCAGTAAGAGAGATGTGCTTGCCTCTGCCGGTATCAAAGCATTTACGAAGTGTACGGATGTCTGCGTGTGCAATTGCATCAGCGCTTCCAAATTCTTTCAGTATGTTCATATACACAATTCCATACTTGGACCTGAATAAACTGTTGAATTCAGGAAATACGACATCTATGCACTTCTGCAGACGATTTAAGAGTTGATTTTCTTCTTCCTTGAGATTGTGGTGTTCTCTAGTCAGCTGTTTCTGCTCATACAGATCAAAGCTGCTGTATTTTGAAATACGGTAAGATTTGACGCGCTGGTTAGAAGAAAGTACATCACAGATAGTCAGAGTATCCAGCTTGTCATTCTTAGAGATTCCTCCCTGCATTTTGCGGGTAAGGTTAGTAGCAACAGGATTGATCAATGCAACCTGATAGTTTCTGTCCAAGAGAAACTTCAGTAAAGCAAGATTATAGTGACCTGTATCTTCCATACCGATGAGAATATCTTTCTGAGGTAAATGTTTAAAGGAAGAAAGCAGCGCATTGAATCCATCTCTGTTGTTTTCGAAGAATACAGGTTCAACAAGAATTTCACCTGTTTCCTTTTCAAGGAGACAGAAAGAGTGTTTGAGTTTACCAATGTCAATACCGACTAAATACATAAGAATACATCCTTTCAAAAATAAATGCGATGTGTTTGATGCCACAACACTTAAACCACAAAACCTGGTGCAAAATACGAATTCAAAGACTCATCTAACTAATCATTGTTCTGGAATAAGGCGTGGTAAGACCCTTTTCAAAGTAGTCAAAGCTACAGGGAGGACTACAAATCCACATTCACATATTTCAATATTCTACAAGATACATCGAACCGTTATCAATCACGGTTAAACAGGATTGATAGAAAGGAAAGTGTATATTGTGAATGACTTGTTTTATGAGTCTTCAACAATATACCAGGAGATATGCTATATGAATAAACAACAATTAGCCAAAAAAATATGGGAATCAGCTAATAAAATGAGATCCAAGATTGAAGCTAGTGAATATAAAGATTATATTCTAGGTTTTATCTTTTATAAATTTTTGTCAGATAGAGAAGAAGACTTTTTATTAAAGAATGACTTTGCTGAAGAAGATATAAAGTCAGTTAATGAAGAAGATGCAGAAATTGTTGAATTTGTGCAAAGTGGTTTAGGATATTTTATTTCTTATGAAAACTTATTTTCAACATGGATTAGTGAAGGACATGATTTTGATATTGCAAATGTACGTGATGCTCTATCTGCATTCAGTCGTTTAATTGGTACGAATTATAAACGTGTGTTTGATGGAATATTCCAAACATTAGAAACTGGACTAAGTAACTTAGGTTCTACTGCTAAAGAACAAAGCAAAGCTGTTCGAGATTTATTGTATTTAATCAAAGATATTCCTATGGATGATAAACAAGATTATGATGTTTTAGGATTTATCTATGAATATTTAATATCTAATTTTGCAGCAAATGCAGGAAAAAAAGCTGGAGAATTCTATACTCCACATGAAGTTTCTTTACTAATGTCAGAAATTATTGCTGAACATTTAAAAGATAGAACTGAAATTAAAATCTATGATCCATGTTCAGGTTCAGGTTCTTTATTAATCAATATTGGTAAGAGTGTTTCAAAACATATGGATAGTAAAGATAATATTAAATATTATGCTCAAGAATTAAAGAAAAATACATATAACTTAACACGTATGAATTTAGTTATGCGTGGAATTTTACCTGATAATATTAAGGTTCGTAATGGTGATACATTGGAAGAGGACTGGCCTGATTTTGAAGATTCTGATCCAATTGGTACATATGAGCCTTTATATGTTGATGCTGTAACATCTAACCCACCCTATTCTCAAAAATGGGATCCAACTGACAAAGGAAATGATCCTAGATATGCTGATTATGGTACGGCGCCAAAAGGGAAGGCAGATTATGCATTCTTATTACATGACTTATACCATATTAAACCAGATGGTATTATGACAATTGTTTTACCTCACGGTGTTTTATTCCGTGGTGGCGAAGAAGGAACTATTCGCAAAAATTTAATTGAGAAAAATAAGATTGATACCATCATTGGATTGCCTGCCAATATATTCTTTGGGACAGGTATTCCAACTATTATCATGGTTTTAAAACAAAAGAGAAATAACACGGATACGTTAATTATTGATGCTTCTAAAGGATTTATTAAAGAAGGAAAAAACAATAAACTAAGAGCATGTGATATACGAAAAATTACAGATGCGATTAAGAACAGAAACGACATTGATAAATATTGTAAAGTAGTTAGTCGTGATGAAATTCGTGCTAATGATTATAACTTAAATATTCCTAGATATGTTGATTCATCAGAAAAAACAGAATCTTATGATATTTATGCATCAATGTTTGGTGGAATTCCTAATTCTGAAATTAAAGACTATGAAGATTTTTGGAACGCTTTTCCATCATTAAAAGATGAACTATTCCAATCTAATAATGAGCCATATAGCACATTAAAATCAGACAACGTTAAAAATATCATCAAAAATAATCAAGATGTTCAACATTTCCTGAATGAATACAAAAATGCTTTTAACGGTTTTGAAATTTATTTAAAAACTTTATTAATTGATGATGCTAATAACTTGAACATTGTAAAAACTGAGGAAATAATCAGTAATGAAATTTTTAATAGACTAAAAAATATTCCTTTAATCGATCAATATGAGGCCTATCAATATTTAAACGATGAATGGAATATGATTTCTGGGGATATTGAAATTATCCAAACTGAAGGAATAGATGCTGCTAAAGTTGTTGATCCTAATATGGTTCTCAAAAAGAAAAAAGAGAAAGAAGTAGAAGTTCAAGAAGGTTGGATTGGTCATTTATTACCATTTGATCTGATCCAAAGTAAGTATCTGATTAATGAAAAAAGAGAATTAATATATAAAGAAAATCAAGTGTCCGAAATCGATTCTGAAATTAACGATATTATTGAAAATCTTACAGATGAAGAAAAAGAAATGGAATTTTATGACGACGAGGGCAATAAAATTGTTGATAAATGTATTAAACAATTTATCAAAGATACTGATGTGGAGTTAGAAACAAGAGAAAAATTAAGAAATTATAGCTCTTTAGTTACTAAGAAAAAAGAATTGAATAAAGCATTAAAATCGGAAATAGCTGAATTGGAATTAAATACAAAATCCACAATTGAAAATCTAACTTATGAACAAATTGATGATTCATTAAATTCAAAATGGCTTGAACCACTAATGCAAAGCATTAATAGTTTGCCTATTAAATTATTAAAAGATTTTGAATCTAAAATTGATTTGCTATCCAAGAAATATGAAACTACTTATTCAGATTTAGAAGAAGAAATTTCAAAAACAGAAAAATCTTTAATTTCGATGTTAAATGATTTGGAAGGAAATGATTTTGACATGCTTGGTTTAGATGAATTTAAAACGTTATTAGGAGGAAAATAATATGGAAAATAATAAAACTCCTAGTATTCGATTCAAAGGATTTACTGACCCTTGGGAACAGCGTAAGTTGACAGAGATTCTAATTCAGAGAACAGAGCATCAGAAAATTTCTGATGATGCACCATTATTAGCATTTTCTTATGCAGAGGGAGTAATTAATCCAGAAGATAAAAAAAGTAATAAAAGAGATTTTATAATGACTGACAAATACAATAAAATATTTTCTCGTACTGAATTAAATGATATCATTTACAATCCAGCGAATGTTATCCATGGAGCAATACATAGAAATAAGTTAGGAACAGGGGTTGTATCACCGATATATAAAATCTTTATGTGTAATGGAGTTAGTCCAAAATTTATTGGAGAAAGATTACATACAGATAAGTTTATCCAAGAAGTAACAAAATATATTGAGGGCACTGTTGTTAAGTTGAGAACACTCTCTCCAGAAATGTTTCTTGAAATGTCAATCGAGATTCCTAAATCTTATGAAGAGCAAGATAAAATTGGCACATATTTCACAAACCTTGACAATCTTATCACCCTTCATCAGCGTGAGTTCTAAATAAAAATTATCAACTTAAATTTGCTAGAGAACGCATAACTATATCTACATCTTGATTT
>OBAR01002712.1_pt1 | contig 11769 bp, 9 predicted proteins | sample 1517911 | NCBI WGS metagenome assembly OBAR01 (sample SAMN04571709, study PRJEB22368) | human gut metagenome | biome: human gut; material: stool | host: Homo sapiens | place: Luxembourg | collected 2012-10-26
ACCTGCTGCCCTCCGGCATCCTGCGCCCGAACGTCGTCTGCGTCATGGGCAACGGTATGGTCATCGACCCGCATCATCTGGACGGCGAGATCAACAAGCTGCGCGAGCAGGGCATTGACATCAGCCCCGCCAACCTGAAGATCTCCGACCGTGCGACCATCACCATGCCCTACCATGTGGACCAGGACGGCCTGGAAGAGGCCCGTCTGGCCAAGACCGGCGCACAGTTCGGTTCCACCAAGCGTGGCATCGCCTACGCTTACGGCGACAAGTACATGAAAAAGACCCTGCGCATGGGCGACCTGCTGCACCTGGACGACGCTGTGAAGAAGCGCCTGATCACCATGGTGGACGCCAAGAACCTGGTGATGGAGGGCAGCTACAACGCCGACCCCATCAGCGTGGACGAGATGTGGGCATGGCTGGAGAAGTATGCCGCCATCTTCAAGGATTACATCTGCGACGTGGGCCAGTATCTGGCTGACGCAGATGCCGCCGGCAAGAAGGTGCTGTTCGAGGCCCAGCTGGGCGCTCTGCGCGACATCGACTTCGGCATCTACCCCTACACCACCTCCTCCAACGTCATCGGCGCTTACGCCCCCATCGGCGCAGGCATCCCGGGCCATAAGCTGACCAACAGCATCGGCGTGATGAAGGCTTACTCCTCCTGCGTGGGCGATGGCCCCTTTGTCACTGAGCTGGCCATGACCGAGGAAGAGAAGCACGCCCTGCGTGAGGCTGGCCACGAGTACGGTGCAGCCACCGGCCGTCCCCGCCGCGTGGGCCCCATCGACCTGGTGGCAAGCCACTACGGCGTGTTCTGCCAGGGCTGCGATGAGGTTGCCCTGACCCTGCTGGACGTGCTGGACTACATGGAGAAGATCCCCATGGTCACCGGCTACAAGCTGACCGACGGCACCATCACCAAGCGCTTCCCCATGGGCATGGCTCTGGACACCGCACAGCCCGTGGTGGAGTATCTGCCCGGCTGGCACTGCGATATCACTGCCGCCCGCAAGTGGGAGGATCTGCCCCAGGAAGCCCGCGATTACGTTGAGTATCTGGAAAAGGCTATTGGCTGCAAGATCACCTACATCTCCGTTGGTGCCGAGCGTGAGGCCTACATCCATCACAACGTCTGATCCGCGCCACAGAACCCGCCGCATTGAAAAGGAAGCGTGACTATGTTTGATATCATCACGGACAGCGCCTGTGACCTGACCCCTGAGACGGCCGCAACACTGAATATTGAGATCATCCCCTTCTATGTCTCGCTGGACGGTGAGCACTACCGCAAGGAAGGCAAGGAGATCGCCGTGCGCGATTTCTACCAGTTCATGGTAGATAACCCCGCGGCCTACCCCAAGACCAGCCTGCCTTCTCTGGAGGATTTTGAGACCGCCTTCCGGGCCCATGCCGAGGCGGGCCGCCCGGTGCTCTGCATCTGCTTTACCAGCAAGATGAGCGGCTGCGTGGGCAGTGCCCGCAACGCCCGGGAGCTGGTGCTGGAGGATTTCCCCGATGCTAAGATCGAGGTCATTGACAGCACCGCCGCCACCGTGACCGAATCCATCGTGGTGGAAAACGCGGTGGCCATGCGGGATGCAGGCTGTACGCTGGACGAAGCCGTGACCTGGCTGGAAGCGGAAAAGATCACCAACCAGATCTTTTTCACGGTGGGCAACCTGGACTACCTCATCAAGGGCGGGCGCATCGGCAAAGTCACAGGCCGTGCCGCCAACATTCTGGGCATCAAACCCATGATCCTGTTCAAGGAGGGCGAGATCTTCTCCGCTGGTGTGGCCCGCGGCCGCCAGAAGAGCTTTGAGAAGGCCCTCGACCTGCTGATGACCTATCTGACCGAGCACAACGGCACGCCCGATGACTACTGCATCACGGTGGGCTATGGCTACGATGCCGACGAGGGCAAGCGGCTCTGGATGCAGACCCGCGCCGCCCTGCGCGCCAAGTACCCCACCTGCGAGTGCAATGTGGTCCTGCTGCAGATCGGCTGCACCATTGCCGTGCACACCGGCCCCTATGCGTTGGGCATGGGCGTGATGCGGCGGTGGAAAAAACAGTAACTCCCTCAGTCGCCTCCGGCGACAGCTCCCTCTAGGAGGGAGCCTTACGGCAGCGAAAAGCCTCTCTCTGAGAGGGAGGTGGCATTGCGTCAGCAATGACGGAGGGAGTTCCCACATAGTAAAAAAGAAGCCCCGACGAATGTCGGGGCTTCTTTTTGTTTTTCAGCCTTGATTTTTACGATGCACGATCACAGAAGACGGTGACACGGGTCTTGCCGCCATAGGTGCAGGTGTACAGCACCAGGGCATAGCCGCTGTGTTCCACTTCCTCCACACTGTGGGGGTCAAGCACTTCGACCTTGTTCACGACGTACTCATTCACGATGCCGTCCATATCGGTGAAGGTGACGCTGTCCCCCGCTGTGAGGGAGGTCAGCTTGCCGAAATGGCTCTCGTAGTTGTGCGCCGCAATGACCAGATCATCGGTGCGGGAAGAGCCGAACTGGCGGCAGGGGGCGATCTTCAGGCGGGGGTAGCTCCACTCGCTCATCACCGGCAGGTCAATGCCGATGGCGGGGATGGAGATCTCACCCACATATTCGTTGCCGTCGATCTCCACCACCGGGAGCTCGGGGTCCAGGGGGCCGCTCTCGGCCTCCGGTTCCGGGGTCTCCACCTTCTGCTGAAGGTCGGCCACCACGGTCTGGGCCTCGGCACCGGCGTGGGCATCCTCGTAGCGGTTGTAGGCGTACAGGCCGCCAGCCGCCAGCAGGAGCACCACACCCAGCACGATGCAGACAAGCCCGGGGGATACTTTACGCATTCTTTTCACGTTTCTTGCTGCGCTCCATCAGGTAGGCACCCACGGCCACCAGCACCAGACCGCTTGCCGTCAGAACAGGTATGGGCCAGTTCAGCTGACCGGTCTGGATCAGTTTGGGGCCTTCGGCCGGGCGGGCATCTGCCACCACGCTGGCCGGGGCGGTGGGCTCCGGTGCACTAGGGGTGGTGGTTTCAGTCACGGTCGGGCGGGCATCTGCCGGGGCCGGGTTCTCCGGCGTGGAAGGGGTGGGCGGGGTGACAGGATCAGGGTCATACGGGTCCGGGTAGTACGGGGTCTCGATGGCCTTGTATCTGTTGTTGAAGGTGATGCTGCTCACCTTTTCGTCCATCAGGTCGGCCTGTGTGTGCACGGCCATCCGGGCCACCAGCTTGTCGTTGTCCCACACCACGGAAACGCGCAGATAGTACACGGTTTCATCGTAGGTACCGCGGGTGTTGACACCGGCGCGCTGGCGCACGGTGTAAACGTAATAGCCGGGCTTGGTGTAGCTAATGGGGCCAAAGCTGCCGGTCTCGCCGTCGGTGATCTCCAGAGTGGTCACCTCGGGCAGGGGCGCATTGTCCACAGCCTCAAGTTCCACAGTCAGTGTTTCCTTTGGGAGAGGTGTTTCCCCCGTGGACTGAATGGAAACCGGAAGCTCCTGCAGCTGTGTATGCTGGTCAGCCGCGGTGGCCGCAAATGCCGCCGGCTGACACAGGCAGAACCCCAACGCAAGCGTCAGGAGTGCTGCCGCGATTTTACGGAACCTCATTTCATCCTCTCCTTTATGAATCCGACGCGGACGGGATCATCCACGCCAGAAGAATGGTGCGTGCATCGGTAAACTCCGTTGAACAGGTGGACAGTGCCAGCACTTGAGCGTCATCGCCCGCCGCTTTCATGGCGGCCAGCGTTTCGGTGTTCAGGTTCAGGGCGTTCTCCTGCGCAAAGGTGTACAACCCCTGCAGGTCGCTGTCCCAGCGCTGCGGATCGAAGATTGCATTCTCAGACGCTGGAACCAGCAGACATGCAAAGGTTTGAAGATCATAGGTGCGGTCGGGCAGGATCAGCTCACCGGTGGTGTTCTCTGCAAAGAACTCTGCGTCCTTGTAGAGATCCAGATCACCGAACATCTTGCTCTCTTCCATGTGGTGACCATACAGCAGAGAGTAGGGGTCGGTGAAGTTCTTGTCGCAGTTCACATCCAGAAAGATGCTGCCTGCCAGCGAGAAATCACCGTAGACATCGGTGTTCACATAGGTAAAGTTGTCCTCGCCCTGTACCACAGGGTAGTCGATGGCGGTGTTGTCCAGTGTGACCCACGCGCAGACATCCGGGTTGATGCCCAGCAGCTCCTCAAAGCTTGCGCCGTTATCCGCGCCCGCCTTGGGCTTGAACTGCAGAAGCTCTGCCTGAACATTGTCTGCGGCGGCGTACACCTGCGAGTTGTCCCACAGGGCATAGGCTGAATACGCCCCGGCGACCACCAGGAACAGCACGACCACCGTGCTCACCAGAAAGTCGGCTGCCCTCAACGCTTTTTTCTGCCAGTTGATACAGCCCACCTCCGGTTAAGCAAATTCAAATAAGTGGTTATACCAGAAAGTTTCCGGTTTCGTCAGAAGCTCTCCCTTTGGGAGAGCTGGCGCGCAAGCGCCTGAGAGGGTGAACCAGTTGGCGGGGAACTGCCTGCGTTACGATAAGCTGCTCTCGTAAAAGTACCAGACAATCACTACCGATCGGCTCTTGGGCAGCGTCCTCACCCTCTCCGTCACGGCTACGCCGTGCCACCTCTCCCGAAGGGCGAGGCCTTGGCAAAACCGTCAAGGAAGCTGTTAGCGCCTGAGAGGTTCTTACTCCTCGTCGCGGCGGCGCTTGTTCAGCATCAGGGCCACACCACCAATGGCAACGATGGCCAGCATTGCAATGTAAGGTGCATTGTCCAGCACAACGCCCATGTCGGGGGTGCCTTCGTGGGTGTTGACAATTGCAACAGTCTCATCCGCACTGCCCATAGTTTTCTTTGCGCTCTGTTCGCCAGTAACAGTATAGTCACCGAGCTTTCCTGCTACAGCACCATCCTCAGTCATGGTATAAGTCACATTAGCAGGCAGGTTGCTAAATACAACATTCTGATCGTGCTTCATAGTAACGGTATATTCTTTACCATACTCAAGGTTAACTGCCTCTGCGCTAATAACGGTCTCACCCTGTTTGATGATAATGCTCTTATCGCTCTTAGTTGCAACAATAGCGCCGTAAGTCACATCAGTAGCACTAGCAGGCTTTTCAAACTTAACAATAAAGTCGAAGGTCTTGCTCAAATCACCAAAACTACCATGAACCGTCTTGCTCAGCGTAACATCATTAACCGAGTTGCCAGCACCGTAGGTATTAGTAAATGCATTCGTGTTAGAAACCTTCTTGCCAGTGGAAACAACTTCCACATTGCTGGCGCTCACAGCTCCACTATAACGACGCAGAGAAACGGAGTACTCATACACGTTCGGAACAATCTCTTTACTTGTCTCATCCTTAAGCTTATGGGTAACAGACACGACCATGTACAGATCACCCAAGGTATTCTTATCAACATCGTAAACAGTGGTCGGAGTAGAACCAGTCTTTTCAGTAATTTTATAGACAAACGTGCCAATACCTTCGGGAACCTTCAGATCTTCCAGCGTCCAAGAAAAGTTCTCTGTATATGCGTTCGGCGATGCCGACATTGCGTTCTTGAAATCCGCATATTTCGCTTCAATCTTTCCACTCGGTGCAGTCACATTAGTTCCCATTCGATATGCACCAACGTATGCAATATCAAATTCAAACTTTTCAGCCGGTGCAACACCCTTTTCAACCTTGTAGTTCTTAGTCAAGGTAAGCGGAGTCTCCCGGGTAATCGTTGTTATATCTGCAAAGGATTTGGTAGGTTCTGCCGGCTCATCCGCAAACGCTGCGGTTGCGCCGACGGTGAGCATCATGGCGGCAGCCAGAACGCCCGCGAAGAATTTCTTCAGTTTCATTGTTATTCCTCCCTAGTAAGAAATAGTTCGTACTCCTGTGCCGCGGCCCAAACTCCGCGGTTCACAGGCAGGATGCCGGCAGCTTCTTCCGGCTTCCGTGGTATTACAGACTGCGTCGCCGCAGTAGTGTAATTACTTTTGCATGCACATCCTCCAGCGGAACCGGGCCAAAATCCCGGCTGTCCTCGGATTGTGTGCGGTAATCGCCCAGCACAAAAAAGCAGCCCTCCGGCACCGTGTAGGGGTACTCCAGCGCGTCTTTTGCGTAGGTGGGGTAGAGGATCTCGCCGCTCTGCACCGCGCCGTTCACCACAAGGGTGCCGCTGTCGTCCAGAGCCACAAGGTCGCCCTCGCGCCCAAGGATGCGGCCCACCCGGAGCTTGCCGCCCTGGGTGTAGACCACAATATCGTTTTTTGCGTAGGTTTTCTGCAGGCGGTAGCAGATGAGCAGGTCGCCATCCTTTACCGCGGGGAACATGCTGCTGCCCTTGGCCTGCGTGAGCAGGAACACCTGCGTGAACAGCACCCAGGCGCACAGCAGGATCACCACAATGCGGCCCAGCAGACTGATGAAATCCTGCCGGTTCTCAGCGTCCAGTCGACGGCGGCGCACCGCCTTTGCCCCCAGCTTCAGGGCTTCATTGTCCAGCGGGTGCATCGGAATGCGCCTCCTTTTGGGGGTCAGAGCTGTCAACTTTGGTGGTATCCAAGGGCAGGCTCCCGGTCTGCTGCTCCAAGAGCACATTATAGCGGGTGCGCTCGGCGCGGATGGCGGCTTCGTACAGGGCGTAAAGCTCTTCCAGCTTCTTCCACATGGCCGCTTCGTCCACGCCGCCCAGCAGGTTCTTGCGGAATTTCACCGTCCGGAACCACCGGATGATCGCTTCCTGCTCCGGGCTGATACAGCTTTCCTCTGCACCGGCCAGCCGCTGGGGCGCTTTCTTCTTCGCCATGCGGTCAGCCCCCTTTAGTCATCTTCCTTACGGTGCTTGCGCAGCATCAGCAAGGCAACGCCGCCAGCCACCACAGCAAGGATGACAATGTAAGGCAGGGTGTCGAGGAGGACACCAAGGTCAGGCTCGAGCGTCCGGTGATTAGTGAAGTGAACCGTCTGCTCAGTTGTACCGATTGTTACAGTTGCAGTACGATTCTTTTCGTATACTTTACCGTCTGTACCAATCTGCCAGCTGGTCTCGTACTTTTCGCCGATGTAATCGTCCTCTACAATCTTGTACTCGCCACTCGGCAAATTTTTGAAGGTAATCGACGCTCTATCTTTCAGCGTAAACTGACCATTATCTTTCCATTCAACCTTTGTACTATCAGCATCACTAATTTCAATATTTGCACTCGCGATGTTCACCGCTGTGCCATCAGCCTTGGTAATCGTAAAGGTAAAAGCCTTATTGGTGTCGCCAAGTTTGCCGGTAACGGTTTTGGTAACAGTCAGGTTGGCGGAAGCAGGCACATACTTTGCGTAGAAAGTTGTATCTGCACTAATGGTATCCTCTGTAAAATCAAACTTGCTTGCAGGTGTAAAGTTCTTATCCGTATACCAACCCTCAAATTTATAAACGGTTCCATCCGCTGTTTCTTTTGTTGCCGGGCAATCTGCTTCAGTTTGACCTGCGCGGAGAACATCCGGACGATTGATATTACTCAGCGAAATCGAATTGCTCCCTTCTGGGATAGTAAATGCTCCGCCATAATCATTCACTAGATCAAAAGTATTTTTACCCGCATCCTGAACCATAAACGTGACATTGATGTGCGTTGCATCATGGATCAATAGCAAACCATCCAGATGGTACGTCATTGTTTCATACTTAACCGGCGTAATCGGAGATCGATATACACCATTCGTGTATTTGGATTTATACTGCTCTTCATACTCCTTTTCATCCTTCCAATCTCCCTGCGAGCCATTTTTGCCAGTATTGGCTCCACCCGTTGCAACCACCTCGTACCATTCAATTGTGTACGTGCCGCCATAATTCTTCTGGGCATCTTGCTCCCAACTACTCGGTTTTTCCAGATAATAGTAATCCTTGTAAGAACCATCCGCCTGTTTAATCGGAATCACAGGAAACTGTCCGGAATCAACCAAAATTTCTGTTCCAAGCTTATTTTTGGTATTGTTTGTGTCATAAAGCTGGTTCTCAGGACGCACTTTACCTTTATATTTTACCGGATCCTCTACATTCAAGATTGTACCAACGGCCATACCATTCCAAGCCTTATTTTCCACACTTGGCTTGTAATAATCTTCCTGAGATTGCGAATAATCCCGAATCTGCGTGTAAACATAGAGACTAAAAGAAGATTTCGTTTTAGTGTCAACAACCTCAATAGAATCCGTTGTATCATTATTCCCCAGGTTATTCTTTTTTTCACCATAGTCATGCCTAACCTTCACTTTGCCACTCGAGGTAAGTTTTAGCCTCACGGTTTTATAGGTATCGCCCTTTCCGTTAGTTGCACCAACGAACTCAGCACAATTTTCTCCTTCTATAATCCTCCAATTGTGATAATAATTACTTTTTCCGTTTTTGGATCGCAGTGTAATCGTTGCACCAACCGGAACTTTTGTATCGCCCTGAATGCTGCTGATCGTAGCAATTCCATCATTCACATTCGGGTACTCAACGCCATCAATCTCAATGCTGACGATCTCAATGCCGTCATCATCGAAGTCTTCACTTCCCTGATCCGGGTATTCCAGCGCAATCACAAAGGGGCTGAAGCTGGAGGTCTCAAAGGTCAGGGTGCCGTTGGTATAAGTAAGGACATCCAGTTTTTCCACGGTGCCGTCGTTTTTCTGGTGGAGCACCTTCAGTGCATCGGCAGTGAGCGCTCCCATTTCTTCCATTGCCGCAATTTCCGGCAGTTCGTTCAAGCCAGAAACAGTAACGGTGGCCTTCTGGCCCTTGGCCAGCTGCACCTTCTCGCTGTTGATATCTTCGGGCGTAATCTTCAGGCCCAGAAGGGGCTGCATCCCCTGAAGCTCATTCACGTAGGTATTGCAGAACTCCGTCATGGAATTATCACCCATGTGGGTAACGCTGAGTCTGTGAGTGGCAGAGGGCAGGTTTTTCACTTCTACCGGCAGATTGACGCTCTTCGTGTTGCCGTCCTCGTCCACGTAGGAAGCAGGGGCCTTGGCAGTCAGATCCACAGGCACGGGGTTCTTGTCCACCAGATCCTCGTGATCCACTTTCTCTTCCTCATCGGAGCCCACAGTACCGTCCTTCCATGCGGCGTAAACGTTCACGGTGGTGGTCTTGTCGTCCAGAATGTTGCTGGTGGGGTCGGTGAGGTTCAGGCGCACCCGGTTGCCAAACTCGTCCAGCGTGTACCAGTAGTCAAACTGCCGCAGTTCGCCCTTGGGGTCCCGGTTGGAGGAGGGGTTCTCGATGTAGCTGCCGTAGTCCGCAATGGTCTCTACCCGGGGCACAGCCTGAATAAAGTACAGATTCCACAGAACCTCACCGTTCCGGGCCAGATACTCGCTCTCCGTCATATTGTTGATCTGTGCCTGAGCGGTAATGTCCTTCAGGTCGTTGGCGTTCAGCTCCTTCAGCCAGAAGCGGTAGACCACCATATCCTGCAGCTTTTTGATCTCGTCGCCGGAAACGACCACTTTGTCATCAGGCTTTTCCACCACGTCGTCCTCGCCGGACCACTGGGTCTCGGTGCTGGAGCTGGGGTCGGTACTGGTGCTGGTGCTGGTGTCGTACTCAATGACGGTACCCCACTCTGTTTCCTTAACGTTGGGGCCGCCTTCGAGGTTGTCCTCGCCGCCCTCCACAGGCCGGGTGGCAACTTCGTCCTCGCCAAAACCGGCAGCTTCACCGCCGTCTACAGGCCGGGTGGCTTCCTCCTCGCCGAAACCGGCAAATTCGTCGTCAGGATAGGATGCCTCGCCGTCATCTACGGGCCGGAAGGCCTCTTGATTAACCTGAGGATCGATCAGACCCTCCGTTGCAAACACCGGCACAAGGCAGGTGCAGATGACCGCAAGCGCCAGACAAAGCGCAAAAACGCGCTTCACCAGCCTATCTTTTTTTCCGTGATGATTTTTCCGCACAGTGGAGCCCTCCCTGCATCATAGTATTTTTGGCAAAACCGAAGGAAAAGATATCCAACTTTTGTCGTTCTTTCTTTCCCCTGGCAGGTTATTTTTACCAGACAAACCCGTTATCGTAATTATAGCATGTATATCCAGTATTTTCAATAGTGAAATTTTATTTTTCCTTCCCCTTTTCAGACAAAATATTCTGCGATATACAGCACGTTATGAACCGCCGCAATATCATTGCGGGGAGTAGAACAGTCCGACTTATCCGCACGCCCCGCCGCATTGATATATCACGCAGTTTTGTGTTGTATATTCGCAGTTTCACTCTCTATAATACATGAAACGCAGATTCCTTTCACTTTTTTTCGAGATTTTTTGAAAAAAGTTTTCGGGGGAGATGGGAAACCCCACCGTCATCCCTTCGGGATGCCACCGCCCCTAATAGGGGCGGCCTTGGCAAAACCATAAAGCTTTGCGCCATGCCAAGGGCCCCCCTACTAGCGGGGGCTGTCGCCGCAGGTGACTGGGGGGTTCAGCCCAAGCAGCTGCTGCCGGTGAACCCCACCGTCATCCCTTCGGGATGCCACCGCCCCTAATAGGGGCGGCCTTGGCAAAGAGGTTGGGCTTTACGAAATGCCAAGGGCCCCCCTACTAGCGGGGGCTGTCGCCGCAAGGCGACTGGGGGGTTCCCTCACCAAAAAGCGCCCCCATCACTCAAAGGAGCAATGGGGGCACTTTACCATATTACAATGGGTTCCGCTTATTCAGCCTTGGGGGCTTCGGGAGCCTTTGCCTCCTCAGCCTTTGCGGCGGGCTCTGCCGGAGCGGCAGGAGCGGCAGCGGGCTTCGGAGCCTGCTTCACCACGGGCTTGGGGGGATTCGGGTCGTCCTTCAGCGGGAAGAGGATGATGTGCTTGGGGCACTTCTGGGCGCACATGCCGCAGCCCTTGCACTTGTCGTAGTCGATGCGGGCCACGCCGTCCACAACGTGGATGGCATCGAACTTACAGGTGCGCTCGCACATGCCGCAGGCAATGCAGGAGGTGGTGCACAGCTTGTTTGCCACAGCACCCTTATCCTGATTGGAGCACATGACCACGGGCTTGCGGGGGCCGCCAGCGTCGATCATAATGACGTGCTTGGGGCAGATGTTGGCGCAGGCACCACAGCCGGTGCACTTGTCCTTGTCCACCTTGGCCACGCCGTCCACAATGTGGATGGCATCGAACTTACACACCTTGGTGCAGTCGCCCAGGCCGATGCAGGCAAAGGTACAGGTCTTGGGGCCGCCGTACAGGGTCGCAGCAGCGGCACAGGTCTGGATGCCCTTGTACTCGTAGCTGGGCTTGCAGTGCTCGGAGTTGCCCTGGCACTGGACCACAGCCTTCTTCTCCACAGCGCTTGCCTCGCCGCCCATGATCTTGGCAATGGCGGCAGCAGCCTTGGGGCCGCCGGGGGCGCACTTGTCGCAGGGAACGCCGTCCATAACAACGGCCTTTGCGTAGTCGGCACAGCCGGCGTAGCCGCAGCCGCCGCAGTTTGCACCGGCCAGGCAGGCAGAAACTTCTTCAATACGGGGGTCTTCCTCAACCGCCATGAACTTTGCGGCCAGCACCAGAACAACGGCACCGATCGCGCCCACGATGGTACAGAGGATCACAGCAGATACAATATTCATAATCCTGTTCCTCCCTTACAGCGTCACGTTGAACAGGTTTTCGACGAGGCCGCCGAAGCCCATAAAGGACAGGCTGGTGATGGCTGCTGCGATCAGGGTGATGGGCAGGCCCTTGAAGGGTGCCGGGGGATCGCAGGCTT
>OBAR01002736.1_pt1 | contig 11682 bp, 7 predicted proteins | sample 1517911 | NCBI WGS metagenome assembly OBAR01 (sample SAMN04571709, study PRJEB22368) | human gut metagenome | biome: human gut; material: stool | host: Homo sapiens | place: Luxembourg | collected 2012-10-26
AGCTCGGAAGACCTTATGAATAAGATTAAGGCTCTCGGAACCGAATGCTATTATTTCCACACTTTCGATGAAATAGAAAAATTTTTACAAAAAAATTGTATCAACGGTGATTTGTTGATAACAATGGGTGCAGGAGACATTTACAAAGTTGGTGAAGATCTCGTGAAATAGCCATAATACCAAGCCTTGCGGGGCTTGGTATTTTTTTATGCTTTTTCATCCACGTACTTATCCACAACTTCCACAATTTTTTACAATATATTTACACATTTGATGCATTTTTTTTGCACACAAAATGTGCATTACTTTTTTATCATTTTTATCAAGTATTTTGGCATTTTTGCAAACTTTCCACGGAGTTATCCACATTATCCACAATTTTTCTGCTGTTAATGGTGGATAAGTGCCCCTATTTTCTTTTTTTCCACAGTGTGCTATTATACGTTCATCAAATATAGCATTGAGGAATTTACATCATGAGACCACTTACTTTACAATCCAGAATTACGCTTAATTACACACTTGTACCTGACTATTTTTTAGATAATTACATGCCTAAGGCAAGTGGTGAATTCGTTAAGATATACTTATATATATTGAGATGTCTTGGCTCAGGCACACCAGCCGCTGCATGTGATGTTCTTAAGAATGGCTGTGCTTCATACTCAGGCAGTGATGACTGCTTCTGCGTCTCTTTTCTTGCAGACAGGCTTAATCTTACTGAGAACGATGTTATGCGTGCACTTAAGTACTGGGAGAATGAAGGTCTTCTGATTCTTACATATGCTAATGCTTCATCAGGCAGCGGAGCATCCGATGGTGAACTGACAGGCATCACACTTGCAGATATTACAATGTCCGTTGAAGACACTTTTTGCACTGCTGCCAATGAGACAGCGGTGACCAGCCAGACAACTGCTCCGGCTGCAATGATATCAGCTCCCGAAGTGTCTGTTCCTGAAGTATCTGTTCCTGAGAAGCCTTCATATACGGCAGCACAGCTTAAGGAATTTGCTGCTAATGAAGAGTTAAGCCAGCTTCTCTATATTGCCCAGATGTATCTTGGCAAGACGCTTACAGCAACTGAGACTAATTCGATGATTTTCTTCTACGATACTTTGAAGATGTCTGCCGATGTAATAGAATATCTTCTTGAATACTGCATTTCCAAGGAACACAGAAGTATGCGCTATATAGAGAAGGTTGCGATTGACTGGGCTGAACATGGTATATCATCTCTTAAAGAGGCGAGGGAATATTCTGACAGTAAGTCCGAGGACATGTTTGCCGTTATGAATGCATTCGGAATAACAGGACGCAGCGCCGCCAAAGTAGAGCGCGATTATATCCGCAAGTGGCGTGAAACATACGGCTTTAACACTGATATAATTGTAGAAGCATGCAGCCGTACAATTAAGTCTACACATCAGCCAAGCTTTGAATATGCCGATTCTATTCTCACACAGTGGAATGAACGCCGCATAAAGTCCGTTGATGACATTAAGGCTCTTGACGCCGAGTATGACAAGACACGTAAGGCCTCTGCTGCTGCATCTGCCGGTAATTCCACGGGACAGGCCTCAAGAAGCAAGTCTGCCGGCAATAACAGATTTAACAATTTCTCACAAAGAGATTATAATTACGATGAGCTTGAGACACAGTTTGTAAGCCGCGAGCTTGTTTAAACAGGATATAAGCAGGAGGACATATGTCACTTACCAATTCGCAGCATGACGCAATAATGAGAATATATGGCAATATACAGACGCGCAACCGTCACATTCATGATGAACGCGTTGAAGAAGTCTATGCGGCATGCCCGCGTATACCTGAGATTGAGAACGAGATAATAGACCTCTCCGCAAGAAGTGCACCTATTATAATACGCGGTGACGAAGGTGCAATGGAAGAATACAGGCGCGAGCTTGCGAGGCTTAATAATGAACATGAGCGTCTGCTTGCAGTATCAGGCTTTCCTAAGGATTATCTTGCTCCGATATATGACTGTCCTGTCTGCCACGATACCGGGCTTGCAGATGGCAGACAGTGCGCATGTTTTAAGAAAAAGGTTGTGGACATGTTTTACATGCGTTCAAACCTCAAGAACATTGTTGCTTCCGAGAATTTCGGAACCTTTTCATTTGACTGGTATTCTAAGACCGATATTGATAAGACTACCGGACTTTCTTCTTATGATAATATGAAGAATGTAATGTCGATATGCCGCCAGTTTATTAATGATTTTGACAAGGGCTTCCATAATCTTCTTATATACGGAGCCCCTGGTGTCGGCAAGACATTTCTCTCCAACTGTATTGCCAAGGAGCTTCTTGATTCATCACACAGCGTAATCTATCTCACTGCCGTTGAACTGTTTGATGCATTTGGCAATTTTAATGATGAGGATGATGACGAAGGTACTGCCGTTGAGTATATTCTCGACTGTGACCTTCTTATAATAGATGACCTTGGAACTGAGCTTTCCAATTCATTTACCAACTCGAAGCTGTTCTACTGTATTAACGAACGCATGCTCAAGCGCAGGGCTACGATAATATCTACCAACCTGAGCCTTGGAGAGCTTAGCAGTGTATATTCTGAACGCCTTATGTCGAGAATAACAAGTACATACACAATTCTTAAGGTATTCGGAAAGGATATACGTCTCCAGAAGCGCAGCAGGCAGCTTAACACAGGCCGCTAATAGCCTGATATTGATTTATACTGCTTATTTATACTGCTATTGACTTATACTGCCAATATGATAATATTAATGATGTATGCTTTTTTGCATCTTTAAATTATAATAACACTAATATTTACATTTCACATGGAGGACAAACACATGCCACGCGACGAACGTCACACAGAAACTATCCCTGTTGGTGCTCTGGGTATTATCCCAACAGTCAGCTGCCAGTCACTTGGCGAGAAGGTTAACAACTATCTCGTACAGTGGAGAGAGCAGCGCGAGAATGAGCACACAGGTACTCTCGCTTTCACAGGTTACAGAAGGGACTCCTACATCATAGATGCCAAGACTCCACGTTTTGGTTCAGGTGAAGGCAAGGGTGAGATTAACGAGACTGTAAGAGGTTACGATATCTATATCATGGTTGATGTCTGCAACTACAGCCTCACATATTCACTCAGCGGCAACATTAATCATATGTCTCCTGATGACCACTATCAGGATGTTAAGAGAATTATTGCTGCCTGCGGCGGTAAGGCTAAGAGAATTAACGTAATCATGCCTTTCCTTTATGAGAGCCGTCAGCACAGACGTTCAAGCCGTGAGTCTCTTGACTGTGCGCTTGCACTTCAGGAGCTTACGAGCATGGGTGTTGATAACATAATTACATTTGATGCACATGACCCACGTGTACAGAATGCTATTCCTCTTAACGGTTTTGAATCAGTACAGGCTACTTACCAATTCATTAAGTACCTGCTTCTCGGAATTGATGACCTTCAGATTGATTCTGATCACATGATGATTATCAGCCCTGATGAGGGTGGTATGAGCCGTGCAGTATATTTTGCCAACGTACTTGGAATTGATATGGGTATGTTCTATAAGAGACGTGACTACACAAGAATCGTTAACGGACGTAATCCTATCGTTGCTCATGAGTTCCTTGGCTCAGATGTTGAGGGCAAGGATGTTATCATTATTGATGATATGATTTCATCAGGTGACAGTATTCTTGACGTTGCAACAGAGCTTAAGCGCCGCAAGGCAAGACGTGTATTCGCATGTGCTACATTCGGTCTGTTCACTAACGGATTCAAGAAGATTGATGAAGCTTATGAGAATGGTATTATTGACCACATTCTCACAACTAACCTTGTATACCAGCCGGAGCAGCTTCTTACAAAGCCTTGGTATATCAATGTTGATATGAGTAAGTATATCGCTCTTCTTATCGATACACTTAACCACGATGCTTCTATCAGCGATATTCTTAACCCTGTTGAGAGAATCCAGAAGAGAGTTAATGAGTATAACGAAGCTCACAAGCATTAATATTCTTTCTGTCAACAAATATTAATAACTATATCAGATGAATAAAACTGCCGTTATACAAGTGCGTTATTATCGCCACTGTATTACGGCAGTTTTCATATTTATATTACTTCATATTTATACTACATTCATTACACTTCTGCTATCAGCTTCACCACTGTTGCCACAAAAGGCACCACAAACATTGCAATCACAAACAGTACCCACATAATGATAAACACAACCGCAAATGTCCTGCTCAGCTCATGGCTTATGCTAATCTCTCTCTGCGATGCAAATGAACATGCTGCTACAAGAATCAGGAATGTAAATACACTTACTGCCATTCCGGTCTGTGTTCCAGCCGGAGTAAATGTCATCTCAACGGTATTATTGCCATTCTCAAGCATTACCCCCATCATCATTCCTCCGGCAACCGGTACGATTAAAGCACTGTTTCCGTTAGTCTCTGCATCCCAGTTATCATCATATCTGACCGGCAGCAAAAGCATGTTCCTTCCATCCTGTGCATTGACAATAATCTTAACCTCATTGCCGTGCTTGACTCTGTATAATGATGCACTAAGCCCTGTATTGCTTTTCATCATATTACATACTACTGAAAGGCGTCCCATATCAAGCACGCCTGCATCAATACCGGCAATATCCGGAATTGCATCATTACCTGCCATATCATTAACCGCTATTGCAACTTCTTCATTCTCAAATATGCCAAGATAAAGAAGCCGCGGGCTGTCGTCAGGTCCGTACAGCGTATTATTAAGCGCTCCCGCCTTTGGGACTGCCGTAACATTACCGTTTGCGGATACATTTACGGGAATATCCGTATCCAGTCTTATATACAATGCCTTCCTTCCGTCAATACTGACTGTGTAACTGCCGGAATCTGATTCTGTAATATGCGCTTCTGATACTATGTCCTCGTCGGTTATCGCACGATAGATAACATTATTACTGTCTATCCAGCTGTCATATGAATGTGATATCTCATAACCTTCAATATCCGGAACCACCGTCATGGCATATGGCAGTGTATATATGGAATCATATAATCTGAATCCGTCATATTCATTCAGATTCTTATACAAAGCCGTGTCTTCATCTGCCCTGCTTACAATCTGTGTTATGTGAAGAACCGCATCTGAGAATACAGTTCCGCCGACATCTGCATTTGTCTTATTATACACTCCGTATCCCAGCTTCTCCGCCATTCCATTCCTGCAATATGAGTCAAAATCGCTTGAAACCGTAGGTCTCTGAAATACCGTTGAATAATTCGTTCCAAGGCTCATATCCGGACTCCTGATTCCATCTGTAGATGATGAGCTTACATCCAGGCCGTTAGCTGCACTGACCGCCTGAATCGCATAGTTGGCACTCTGCTCCGAACTGAAATCATAGAATCGCGGCGTTCCTATCATTGCATATGCACCGGCAAAAATCTCTATTGCAACAGTTACATAACAGCATTTTGCGCAGAATACCCTTTTGTTAATCAGGCAGACCGCTATATTAAACACCAGCATCACCGTGAATACAAAGACAAAATACAAAAGCGCGTGAAATGTCTCATTAAGCTCAAGCTTATTATATATATATGCCCATATTGCACACTGCACCATTCCTGCAAGCAGATAAACAAGCCTCTCAAGCGGTTCAAACACTGCTTCAACATTGTACTCCGTATTCTTTTTTCCGGTTTTCTCTATATTGAGCGGCTTGCCGGCAAAATATGCACCGGTACTTATAACAGCAAATGCAGTTATAAATCCAAAATGGACGCTGTATCCCGAGTACTCCTTAAGATTCCATATTCTTTCCGTCTTATCAATAATAAGAGGAATCAGCGTTATCAAAAGCGAGATAAGCATATATCTTGTTATGCGTACTTCCTTCTTGTACTTAATAACTCCTATAATAATCATTGCAAATGCAAATGACATCCCATACAGAATCATAAAGTGCTGGAATATTCCAAGCTGTGAGACATACAGCTCCGATGTTATCGTCTCGTAATACTTCGTCCATATGCTCCGTCCTGCTGCCTGACTGCCTTCCCACATCTTTATCGCACAAGGCAGTACTGCAAACGCCGCGAGCCCGGCACCGGCAAGTGTTGACACTGTTATTCCGCCAACAAGCCTGCCTGCGGCATAAGCCTTTTCATTAAGCCTAAGGTCTCTGCGCATTCCGATTACAACGATTGCATATATTCCCGTAATTATGCCGGCATATAACAATGCCATCATTCCAAGTCCGCTATTCATAATCAGCATGACTGCCGTCATTATTATGTAAAACAGCCTGCCTCCGCCCTCCTGCATCTTATTATATGCAAGCATAAAGAGCGGAAATACTGCTGCAACGTCCATCCATGGTGAGAAACATGAAGCATACAAAAGAACATATCCGCTGAAGGAATACATTATTGAAAATAATGCCTTGAATGAATATGGCGTTCCCGAGAATCTCTTGTCATGATTCAGAAAGAAGTACATTGCAACCGACATGCACGCCATCTTTATTATTGTCATTACCGGAATAAATCCCAGTATATGGCTTCTCGGCACAAGATATAACAGCAGATTGAATGGGCTTGACATTGAAAATACCGATTTCATTGCCGACAGATCAGTTCCCATTCCCATCTGAAGACTATAAACAGAAGATGCCCTGCCATGCAGGACATCCCAAATAAGGCTGTACATCGGTACAACCTGATGCATATTGTCATTATAACCAAAGCCCATCTGTCCGAACGGATAAATCTGCTTGATTATCATAATCAGAATCATGCCAAGACTTGTAACAACCGGTGGTATCAGGTATGAATAAATCCTGGCATTTTTACGATTACCATTAAACATGTGTAACTATGCACTCACTTTCTCCATGAATGATTATGTTCTTCTTACCTGCAGTAACGAAAAAACTCTCCCCGGCTTTGAATTCAAGAGTCCTTGAATCCACAGTTATGCTGCCTCTTCCGCTTACGAATATTACTGAGATAAATGAAGCGTCATCAACCATTATCTTTGCCTCATCTTTGACCGCATACTTAAAGCACTCAAAGTATTTGCACTGTACAAGCCTTTCCATCTCGTAATTATCATTCTGTACGAGAATCTCCTGCTTGTTGTTATTGCGCACATATGGTTCAACATCAACTACATCAAGTGCCTTCTCAAGATGAAGCTCCCTAAGATTGCCATATTTGTCACGCCTGTCATAATCATACAGACGATATGTGCTGTTGGAATTCTGCTGTATCTCACAGATGAGTATTCCGGCACCTATTGCATGGATAGTTCCTGCCTTGATAAATACTACATCACCTTTCTTGACCTTAACTTCATTAAGAATCTCAGTGATTGTATTATTGGCAATTCTGTCACGTATCTCTTCCTTGGTTGTCTTTCTCTTAAGTCCGCAATACAGGCTTGCTCCGGGCTCGCAGTCAAGTATATACCATACTTCATTTTTACCATACTCACCCTCAACCTCAAGTGCATATTCATCATCCGGGTGAATCTGTACGGACAGCGGCTGCTTTGCATCTATAAACTTTATAAGAATCGGAAATCTGTCAAGCGCCTGACACTTCCATCCGAGTGCCTCCTTGCCTATTCTTCTCAGATAGTCATTGAAGAGCATTCCTCTGTATCTTCCTTCAGCTATTCTGCTCTGTCCGTCAGGATGTGCCGATAACTCCCAGCTTTCCGCAATGATATCATAGTCACATTTTTTGCCGAATACAGTACGTAGCTTGGTTCCGCCCCACAGATTATCCTTGAATGCCGGGTCAAGCTTTACTATATCCGATACGGGACCACTGTTATTATTGTCCTGTCCGTATATCTTGACCATATCGTTATCTGTAAGCATATCACCTATGCCTACCTCAATTATTACAACATTCTTATCTGTATGGTTGGCAACCTTGTGCTGCATTCCTATTGGAACGAATACACTCTCAAACTTATGGTAATCTCTCTCCTGCGTTCCGAGTGTAATAGTCGCAACGCCCTCAACTACAGACCAGTGCTCGCTTCTGAACTCATGCTGGTGAAGGTTCATGCTCATTCCCGGGAATACGGTTACCTTCTTAACCTTATATCCGTTAGCTGATGTCAGGAGTTCATGTATTCCCCACTCTCTGTACGAAAGGCGGTTGTAATCAAAATACTGTTCATATCTGTCATGATTGTCGCGTATTATATCTTTGATATCTTCCACAGATTCCTTCTTAGATACATATACGGCATCGTCTGTATTGACAACCACGATATCCTCGAGGTCATTGGCAACTACAAGATTCTTCTGTGCCTTATTAATTATGTCTACGTTGTTGCATTTGTTCTCAATTACATACCGGTTGCCGATATCTGCAACACCGTCAATTACCGTAAGATCTGTAACATTACCTACATCCTGCCACTTGAATGCTATCTCAATCACGCGTGTGCAGTCCGGATGTGCAAACACTGTTCCCTCTATGCTTCCTGCCGGGAACTTCTCCATAATGAACTCAGGAAATGTTACAACGCCTCTTATAGCTACTACTTTTCTTCTTGCATCAACGCAGCAGTCATACATCTGTCTGTTGCAGTTAGCAAGCATATTAAGATAGTCTCCCGCACGGAATACGAACAGGCCGCTGTTCCACAGATATCCTTTGTCATATGTGTATTCTGCAGCCTCCTCTATAGGTGCGCGTTCTACAAATTCCTGTATTGTATTATCTTTATGCTTAATATATCCATATGATGACGACGGCTTATATGGCTTTACACCAAATGATACGATAACACCATCCTTTTTAACCATCTCTTTGGCTTCAAGTATTGCTGTCTGGTATTCCTTACCCTCGATAAGGTTATCTGCTGATACTACAAATATAAGCTCTGACTGGTTGCAGAACATACATCCCAGTGCAATTGCCGGAGCTGTACCACGTGGCTTTCCTTCAAGAATTACTCTGTATCTGAGACCCTGAAACGCCTTCATCTGGCCCTCAACTATATTCAGATAATTCTCATTGGTTATTATAATAAATTCATCACAGAAGGTCATGTTACGCACAATCGTCTCCTGAAGAAGGGAACGTCCCTCCTTGATGTTCATGAACTGCTTAGGGTAGTTCTTTCTTGATAACGGCCAGAGTGTATCACCTGTACCTCCGGCAAGAATCAAACATTTCATTACTCGCTGTCCTCTTCAATATTGCGCGGCAGAATACTGTTAAGTGCCGCTACAAGTCTGTCATTGTCACTGCCTGTCCTAACTGCAAGACGGATATAATTTTGACCGTTAAAGCCTTTCTTAGTTGAAAGATCCTTTATCAGGATATTGTAATCATTAAGCAATATCTCAGTAAGCTCTGTGCTGCCCATTCCTCCGAGCACCTCGCAGAGGAGATAATTTGCCTGTGACGGGATTACCCTCAGATTGTCTATATCCGAAAGGTCTTCAATATATTTCTTTCTTACAGTATAGAACTTCTCAAGAGCCGCCTTATAATCCTTTTTATACTTCTCCTGTATCTGAAGGAAGAACTCTCAAAATGAGTTGATATTCCATATAGAAACGTCCTTTTTCATTGCTGCAATGAGTTCTTCATCAGCACTTGCAGCAACACCAAGTCTTATTCCCGGAACACCATATGACTTAGAGATACTCTTTACAACAATCATCTTAGGGTACTTTCTTATAATATCCCTGTCAAGATATGTTGTCTCTTCTTCCGCATCAGCAAAATCAACAAATGACTCGTCCACAATAAACCTTATATTCTTCTGTTCACACCACTGTGCAATACGAAGAACATCGTCTCTTCTGATGTAATTACCGGACGGATTATCCGGATTGATAAGTGTCAGAATATCAATATCCTTATCATCATAGAAATTCATCAGGTCATCTGCGGTATATGAATAATTGTCATTCTGTACAAAGTACGGAACTACATCTTCTGTGTTCTTTCTGTTAGGATACTCCTGAAATGTCGGAAATGCAATACCAAGCCTGCCCGGGAGTTTCTCCATGAGAGACTTTATCAATTCGGCAGCTCCGTTACCAACAACCATCTCGTAATCCTTAAGGCCGAAGTTCTTAGCAGCCGTCAGACTGTTGACAGCCATTCCTGACGGATATTGTGTAAGAAGGCTTGTGAAGTTAGCCTTCATCTCACTTATAAGCTTATTATTAGGATAAAACGGATTAACAAGATAACAGAAATCAAGCAGTTTAGGGAATCTCCAGTAACCGCCGAAGCAGTGCTGCATCTTCTCAAGCTTCTCTGCGCGTGTTGCAAAAAGAATCTCCGCAATGCTCAGATCCTGCTCATCATCTATCTCATACCATACCTCATCGTCAAGGCACACTGCCTTGATATCAGGCTTGTCAAGAAGCGTAATTACCTTAAGGACCTGCTCGTAATACTCATTATTGCCGAGAGCCTTGCAATAAGCTTCAAGGAATGGTACATAATGTGTTACCGAGAAATCCCTGCTGAACTTATACAGGTTAACTGTCTTATAATAGGAATCAATCTTAGTAAAATCAAAATCCTTCTTACCCAAGAAACTGCATATATTGTTGTCCTCGTCAAGTGTGACAACAGTTCCGTCCATCCAGCTCTCAAACTTTGCCACAAGTGTAAGGCTTGGATATGGATTATCCACAAGCTTACGCAGAACCGAATCATCAAATACTATATCTGATTCAAGAAGCAGTGTATCGTCCTTAAGCAGATAATCCTTGGCAAGATACAGTGAATATATGTTATTTGTCTTGTCATATACTTCATTATTGACAAATTCGAGCTTTGTATTAAGATTAAGGCTCTCTGCGTATTTTACAAGCTTTTCACCCTTATACCCGACAACCATTACTATTCTGTCAAGTCCGAGTGAATCAAGGCTTCTGAGCGTACGCTCTGCCATCGTAACACCGTCTACCTTAACCATGCATTTGGTTGAATCATTAGTAAGCTCCTTAAGACGCTTTCCCATTCCCGCTGCTAATATTATAGCCTGCATAAATCCCTCTCATTCCGCCGCAACCGGCTTTTAAATATAATCAACTGCTCTTTATCACTTCTTATTGAGCTTCCGCATTGTTCTGTGACTGCTGCCTGCAGAACATTCCTGCAAGTGTTACAGCCAGATATCTCACTATATTAACTGCAAAAATCGCAGCTGCAAGACCGTGAAGCCCTCCGAACAACACTGCCGGTATGGCTGCCGCAAAGAATATGACTGCGTATCCCGCATTAAGTATTATCTGAAGCTTCTCTCCGGTAAATCTCAATACTATTACCATCAGCGATTCAGATATAAAGTAGAATATCTGTCCTGCATTAGCAAGCAGGAACAGCGGCTTTGCCTGCCCGTACACATCCGGATACATAATCATTACAAATATATTGGATGCAATCACACTCGCCACCAGCACAAGCAGCCCTACTGCGAACAGAGCTCCTGATATTGCTGACATCATCTTCTTTGTAAGTCCACCCTCATACTTGGACAGATGCCCCATAAGCACGCCATTCAGCGGACTTGTAATCATCGCAACAATCTTGCCTACGAGCGTTGCCGTGTAGAATATCGTAACCTCCGCAGAACCCACAAAAAGCATAATAAGTATTCTGT
>OBAR01002744.1_pt1 | contig 11667 bp, 9 predicted proteins | sample 1517911 | NCBI WGS metagenome assembly OBAR01 (sample SAMN04571709, study PRJEB22368) | human gut metagenome | biome: human gut; material: stool | host: Homo sapiens | place: Luxembourg | collected 2012-10-26
CGTCTGCCTTCCCTTTCAAACCCAATTCTTCCTGGCGACGCGTTTTGTATAAAAGACGCTGGCTGTCTTCCAACTTTTCAGAACACATTTTCACCAGTCCCTGATAATAGACAACCGTAATAAACGCATCCATAATGCTGATTGCCAAATCATCTTTCTGCTTCTGCAAATCATTTCTCCCCATATAGCGATTCACATTTGCCAACCGCCATTGGTTAATCAACTGCCCACCTCTGAAAAGCGGCAAAGAAGCGTATACCCCATAACCGTTATTAAAGGTGGAAGTGTTTACATAGGTATTCGTTTCCGGGTCTACAGAGCGTCCGAATCGGTACTGAGCGTCTACTTGTGTACTTATCGAAGGCAAAAAAGAGGCTATGGCGGACTGATGTTCAGCCTTGTATGTATTATTGGTATAAAGCTGCTGCTTTACCTTCGGACTGTTCTCCACTGCATAGCGCATGCAATCGTCCAAACTCCATATTTTATTCTGCGCCATTATCGAGGCTGCCAGAGCAAAAGAAAGTACTGTTGTAAATATAATTCTTTTCATTGCTATATTATTTTCTACCTGATAAAATGCAAAGAGCGTGCCAAAATAGTCAAAACATTATATCACAACATATTAACAAATTCAGCACCTTTACCAAGTGTCAAAAAATTAGACAATACTGTAAAAGAATTAGACAATGACCGTCATCCGAGCAGGGTTCTATTCTGCTCGGATAAGTTCGATAATGGCATAAAGATAGTTGGGCATATACCCTAATTAATAATTAGTGGCAGACAAAAACAAGACTACCAGTAAAACAACAAAATTTCTTTTAAATTATCAGTTACTCAGCAGAACAAATTATCTTTGCAGCAGACATACAAGAAAAACAGATGACAAAACAAGGCACTATACTGGTAGTTGACGACAACAAAGGAATCCTTACCGCAGTACAGATGCTGTTAGGCACTTGCTTCGAGAAGGTGATCACGATCTCTACTCCCAATAAAATAAAAGCCACACTGCATGATGAAAATATTGATGTGGTTTTACTGGATATGAATTTCAGTGCCGGTATCAATACCGGCAACGAAGGGTTGTTCTGGCTTTCGGAAATAAAAAAGGAAGATGCTTCGATACAGGTCGTTCTTTTCACGGCCTATGCGGACATCGACCTTGCCGTACGGGGAATCAAGGAAGGAGCGGCCGATTTCGTGGTCAAGCCCTGGGATAACGCCAAACTGCTGGAAACATTGAAAACGGCCTATAATATCCGGACGGCAAACCGTAAAGGCATTTCGATCGCCACAGACAAACTCGTCGTTTCCAAAGAAAGCGGAATGTTTTGGGGGGAAAGTAACGCCATGCAGCAACTTCGTTCCCTAATTGAAAAAGTAGCCCGGACGGATGCCAACATATTGGTGACTGGGGAAAACGGGACAGGTAAGGAGATGCTTGCCCGCGAGATCCATCTACTTTCCAACCGGAAAAAGGAAACATTGGTCCCAGTCGATATGGGGGCCATCACGGAAACTCTTTTCGAAAGCGAATTGTTTGGACATGTCAAAGGTGCATTTACCGATGCTCGGGCAGACCGTCCGGGGAAATTCGAGGTTGCCAACAAAGGTACACTGTTTCTTGACGAGATAGGAAATCTCTCCTACCATTTGCAAGCCAAATTATTGACTGCTTTGCAACGCCGTAGCATCGTCCGTGTAGGAAGCAATACGCCTATCCCGGTCAATATTCGCCTGATTTGTGCCACCAACCGTGACTTACAGGAAATGGTACAGAAAGGAGATTTTCGCGAGGATCTGCTCTATCGTATCAATACGATTCATGTGGAGATACCGCCACTCAGAGAACGACCGGAAGACATCGTACCCCTTACCGAAATATTCCTTTCCAAATATACCAAGATATATGGAAAAACAGCCATGTGTCTCAGCCTGGATGCCAAAGAGAAGCTGAAAGCGCAACCTTGGTTCGGGAATATCCGGGAACTCGAACACACAATCGAAAAAGCCGTCATCATTGCCGAAAGGAGTGTGTTGGACGGCAACGATTTCGATTTTCCACGGGCGAAAAAAAAGCCGGTGACAAAAGAGGCGACAACCTTGGAAGAGATGGAATATAACATGATTAAAAACGCGATGGACAAGTATAGTGGAAATTTGTCACTTGTTGCAAGCCAGTTAGGTATTTCCCGCCAGACTTTATACAACAAGATTAAACGATACGAACTATAATGTTGTTGAAAGGACTTTACCATAATTTCTATCTCCGTATTGCTGTTTTCATACTTCTGACAATAGCCGGTACTTATTTAGTTCTCCAGCAGGAATGGGTGTGGTTTGTCCCGATCTTATCCGTGTGGTCCTTCTTCCTCAGGTTAGTCCTGCTGTCCGACAAGCGAAACGCCCAAAAGGTAGCTTTCATGTTCGATGCGATAGACAACAGTGACTATGCTTTCCGATATGCGACACGTGGACGCTCGTCGAACGACAAACTGGTTAGCGAATCGCTTAACCGCATCACGCAGATTCTTTTCCAGGCCAAAGCGGATGCCGCCCAGAAAGAAAAATATTACGAACTGATTATGAACTGCGTCAATACTGGTATTATAGTGCTCGATGACAACGGTGTGATTTATCAGACGAACAACGAGGCTTTGCGCTTGCTCGGACTAGCCGTCTTTACGAATGTACGCCAGCTTGCTCGTATAGACGAGAACCTGAAAACCGTCATACAAAACATCCAACCTGGCGACAAACATCAGATATCTTTTACCAATGAACGTGGCAACGTTCACCTGTCTATCCGTGTTTCGGAAATGACACTACAGGACAAACATGTACGCATTTTAGCAATTAACGACATTAATAGTGAGCTGGACGATAAGGAAATCGATTCATGGATTCGCCTGACACGCGTCTTAACGCATGAAATCATGAATTCAGTCACTCCTATCACATCTCTAAGCGACACACTTCTCTCTTTGCACCAAAACGCGGATGACGAGATACGCAACGGGTTGGAAGTAATCAGCACAACAGGGAAGAGCCTAATTTCTTTTGTGGAGTCATACCGTAAATTCACGCATATTCCGACGCCGGAGCCCACTCTATTTTATGTCCAGAAATTTGCGGAACGCATGGTAAAGCTGGCTCGACATCATACTAATTTTCCCAACATTACGATCAACGTCAGTGTAGAGCCTTCCGACCTGATCGTCTATGCAGACGAGAATTTGATCTCGCAAGTTGTCTTGAATCTGCTGAAAAACGCCATGCAGGCAATCGGTTGCGAGCAAGCGGATGGTCTAATCGAAGTAAAAGCCTATTGTAACGAAGAAGAAGCCGTCCTGATTGAAGTCAGCAATAACGGGCCTGTTATTCCGCAAGAAGAGGCCGAACACATTTTCGTTCCATTCTTTACCACCAAAGAGGGCGGCAGTGGCATCGGACTATCCATCTCCCGTCAGATCATGCGCCTTTCGGGAGGCAGCATCGCCCTGAAGAGCGCACCGGCCGCCAAACGGACAACATTCGTACTGACATTCCCCTAAAAGGGAAATAATCAGCCGATAAAAATTATCAATTATCATAAACATTTCCACCATTAAATATTTTATATCTTTGGATGGTAAATGAGAATTTATCGGTGTATAATATCGTAGGCTTGCCTTATTTGTTAGTTCACTGATGAATCATCATGCACAACAATAACATAAACTATTAATATGAACATATTAGACAAACTCAAAATCAACCACCGTCCGAGTGCCGGCGCTTTGGACCTGTTAAAGTATATCGGGCCAGGATTACTTGTTACCGTAGGTTTTATCGATCCGGGGAACTGGGCTACCAATCTGGCTGCGGGCTCCGAATTCGGTTATGCCTTGCTCTGGGTTGTCACATTTTCTTCCATCATGCTGATCATCATCCAGCATAATGTCGCCCACTTGGGGATCGTGACTGGACTTTGCCTTTCGGAGGCAACCAACAAATATATGCCACGCGTACTGAGCCGTCCCATCCTGATCTCCGCCATGCTGGCCAGCATTTCGACCTCGCTTGCCGAGGTGTTGGGAGGTGCCATTGCTCTGCGGATGCTATTCGGAATGCCAATCAAAGTAGGCGCAGTCATCGTGACGGTTGTCTGCCTCGGAATGTTACTTACCAATACGTACAGCAAAATAGAACGCTGGATTATCATGTTCGTCTCAATCATCGGACTTTAGACGTACAATGGGAAGCAGCCATCGAAGGATGGATAAAACCGACTTTCCCGGAGAACTCCATGCTAATCATCATGAGTGTACTGGGAGCCGTTGTCATGCCCCACAATTTGTTTCTTCACTCGGAAGTCATACAGAGCCGCGAATGGAACCTTGAGGACGAATCGGTGATCAAAAAACAATTGAAATATGAGTTCTACGATACACTGTTATCGATGGTTATCGGCTGGGCGATCAACTCTGCCATGATTATACTGGCAGCAGCAACCTTCTTCAAACAGAATATTGCGGTAGACGAACTGGACCAGGCACAACAGCTATTAGTACCATTGGTCGGAAATAATGCAGGTATCATATTCGCCGGAGCACTCCTGCTGGCAGGTATTTCCTCCACAATCACCTCTGGAATAGCCGGAGCATCCATCTTTGCAGGGTTATATGGTGAAGCTTATAACCACAAAGACCTCCATTCCAAATTAGGAGTCTTGTTGTCGTTCATCCCAGCCCTGCTTATCATATTTGTCGTGGGTGATCCGTTCAAAGGCTTGATCTATTCGCAGATGCTGCTAAGTATACAGTTACCAATCACAGTTTTTACACAAGTTTACCTGACATCCAGTAAAAAAGTGATGGGCAAATTTGTGAATTCACGATCCACAACGATCATTTTAGTCACTTTAGGAGCACTTGTAACCTTCTTAAACATTGCGCTTCTGATAAGCCTGATTTAATACAATAACCCTAACCCTAACCTAAAGACAGCGAGGAAATCCATGCAAGTGCATTTGTAATTCCATGCAAGTGTAATTACTGTTTCATGCAAGTGTATTCAGATATCAATACAGACAAAAACAAGTGCTTTTTCAACCATCAAAAACAACAATAAGTCAAATAATAAATTTCTCCAAAACTCGGGTTTTGTCGGAAAAAACTCCCCCAAAACGGCATTTAAGTACACAAAGAAAAGTAAAGTAAAGTAAATCTCTCTCACTTCGTTCGAAAAGAGAAATGCGTGCGAGAGCTCTTCCCTTCTGAAAAAACAGGACAAAAGAAAAGTTGCAAAACAGTTGCATTCCGGCCTTTATTTCACTATCTTTGCAAACTTTGAATAGACAAATTAACTACAAAGATGAGCGATATCAAAACAAACGAAGAAGAAGGTAAAAAGAGCTTGAACTTCATTGAAGCAATGGTGGAAAAAGATTTGGCGGAAGGCAAAAACAAGGGACGTGTGCAAACACGCTTCCCGCCCGAACCAAACGGATACCTGCATATCGGACATGCCAAAGCCATCTGTCTGGATTTCGGCATTGCACAAAAATATGGAGGTGTTTGCAACCTACGCTTCGACGATACCAATCCGGTAAAAGAAGATCTGGAATATGTGGACGCCATCAAAGAAGACATCGAATGGTTGGGTTACCACTGGAATAACATATATTACGCATCCGACTACTTCCAGCAACTCTGGGACTTCGCTATCCAGTTGATCAAGGAGGGAAAAGCATACATCGACGAGCAGACTTCCGAACAGATCGCCTCCCAGAAGGGGACACCGACACAACCGGGAACAAACAGTCCCTACCGTGACCGCCCGATCGAAGAGAACCTGGAGCTGTTCCACAAGATGAACAGCGGCGAGTTGGAAGAAGGTTCGATGGTATTGCGTGCCAAGATCGACATGGCAAATCCGAACATGCACTTCCGCGACCCGATCATCTACCGTATCGTCAAGACTCCGCACCACCGTACGGGCGACAAGTGGAAAGCATACCCGATGTACGATTTCGCACACGGACAGAGCGACTTCTTCGAAGGTGTCACTCACTCGTTGTGTACACTTGAATTTGTCGTGCATCGTCCGTTGTACGATCTGTTCATCGACTGGTTGAAAGAGGGCAAGGATCTGAACGACAACCGTCCGCGTCAGACGGAGTTCAATAAACTGAACCTAAGTTACACGCTGATGAGCAAACGCAACCTGCTGATCCTTGTAAAAGAAGGCTTGGTACACGACTGGGACGATCCCCGTATGCCGACTATCTGCGGTTTCCGCCGTCGCGGTTATTCACCGGAAGCAATTCATAAGTTCATCGACAAGATCGGCTATACCACTTATGATGCACTGAATGAATTTGCGCTACTGGAAAGTGCCGTCCGCGAAGACCTCAATACTCGTGCAACCCGTGTATCGGCCGTGTTGAACCCGGTTAAACTCATTATCACCAATTATCCGGAAGGGCAAGTGGAAGAGATGGAGGCGATCAACAATCCGTCGGCAGGTAGCCATACGATCGAATTCAGCCGCGAGCTGTGGATCGAACGGGAAGACTTTATGGAAGATGCTCCGAAGAAATTTTTCCGTATGACTCCCGGCCAGGAAGTTCGCTTGAAAAACGCTTATATCGTAAAATGTACAGGCTGCAAGAAAGACGAGAACGGCGAGATTACGGAAATCTATTGCGAATACGACCCGAACACCAAGAGCGGAATGCCGGACAGCAACCGGAAAGTAAAAGGTACGCTCCATTGGTTGAGTTGTGCACACTGTCTGCCGGCAGAAGTCCGTCTATACGACCGCCTGTGGAAAGTGGAAAACCCGCGCGACGAGATGGCGGCTATCCGCGAAGCAAAAAACTGCTCGCCTTTAGAAGCAATGAAAGAGATCATCAACCCGGACTCCTTGAAAGTATTGACAAATTGTTATGTCGAAAAGTTCCTGGCAGACTCCAAACCGCTCGACTACCTACAGTTCCAGCGTATCGGCTATTTCAATGTAGATAAAGATTCTACAGTCGATAAATTAGTCTTCAACCGCACAGTATCCTTGAAAGATACATGGAGCAAGGTAAAAGATAAATAATATCCCAATGGGATAATGTGCCAATGGAAGAATGCAATTGCATTGGCATATTGGCACATTGATTAACAATTATATAGTATGAAGAAAAAAGATATTTCACGCCTGTTACAACGTTATCTGACCGGCCACCAGGAAGGTAAGGACGCCTATTTTGATGCCGATGAAATCGATGAACTGTTGGACAGTTTTGAAGAATCTGATGATTATACTTACTATGATGAAGTCCTGGCTCTAGGGCTACGGCTTCATCCCGGTAATCCCGATTTGCAGATCAGGCAATGCAAGTCGTATGTCTACAACGAGGACTATGACAGTGCGCTCGCTCTGATCGAATCAATAGCTGAAACCGACAATCAAGATCTCGACATGCTGCGTCTCGAATGTTACGTCATGCAAGATTCGTATGACAAAGTAATCGGACATGTAGAAAAACTCATCGCCAACAAATGCGAGTATTTAGAAACGCTATTCGAATATATCGCACCAATCTTAGGGGATGTGGAAATGACTAAGGAAGCACACGATTTCATCAATCGCGGACTTATGCTTTTCCCGGACAACCTGATCCTGAAAGACGAGCTTTGCTATAATTTAGAAATAGAGGGCGATATAAAAAGAGCGATCGAGGTCTGTAACGAACTGATCGACAAGAACCCCTACTCCAACGACTACTGGTTCACTTTGGGTCGCCTCTATTCCATCAGCGGAGACTATGAGAAAGCGATCGAAGCATTCGACTTTGCCCTCACATGCGACGATTCGAACGAAGAGTTGAAGATTCTGAAGGCCTATTGCCTGTACATGAACGAAAATTACGAGAAGGCAATCGAGGTATATAATGATATTGCAACGACCGACGATATCCACATTCGCATCACTCCCCTGCTTGCCGAATGCTACATTAAGCTGGAGAACTACGAAAAGGCTTATGTTTTACTGAAAGAGCTACTAAGACAGAACCGTCAGTTGAAAGATTCAAGCATTTATATCAATTATATCCGATGTTGTGTCGAAACAGGACGTGACAAAGAAGCCTCTGATGCCCTGATGCAAGCGTCCAGGCTATTCCCGAAGAATATCCGCATCCTTTCCTTACTGGCCCTTACATATCTGGAAAACGGAGACGAACACAAGGCTATGGAAGCAACTGAACGCCTTTTCACCGCCCTCGACCAAGTGGAAGACAAGCAGCAAGAAGACTTCGAGAGCTTATACCGTGCCGGCCAATATTTGTTTATGAAAGGAGATATCGACAAAGCCTTACAATACTATAAGAAAGTGTTGGAAGGCAGTCCGGAAATGCCTTATATGCATCTTCATATGGCAATGGCATATCTGGCAAAAGGAGATATGAAACATTTCGGTGAGCACTACAGGCAGACATCTCCCGAAGAATTGCTCGATTATCTAAAAAATGCCGGACTCAGTTATGAAGGGATAATCGAGCGTATCGGCAGCAAACATATTCCACCGGAAGACCTGGTGAAAGAATTCCTCAAGAATAAGGATAATAATAATTAAACATGAAAAGAAATCTAAAAGACTACGGCCTCTTAGTTCTAAAAGGCATGGGTATGGGTGCGGCAGACGTCGTGCCTGGCGTATCAGGCGGGACCATCGCCTTCATTGTCGGAATCTATGAAGAGTTGATCGACTCGATCAAAAGTATTAACGGAGCCAGTCTCAAACTGCTTTTTACCGGAAAAATCGCGGCATTCTGGAAAGCAATCAATGCCAACTTCCTGCTATCCATCATTGCAGGGATCGGGATCAGTATCTTCTCGTTGGCAAAAATCATCACCTGGCTGTTGACAGACCACCCTATTCTGGTCTGGTCCTTCTTCTTCGGATTGGTACTTGCTTCCACCTGGTTCGTTTCCAAAGATATCAAGAAATGGGATTGGAAAACGATCCTGAGTTATATCATCGGGATCGTTATTGCATTCTACATAACGGTTGCGACACCAGCCGAGACACCTTCCAACCTGTTCTTTATCTTCCTTTGCGGAGCGATAGCCATCTGTGCCATGATCCTGCCGGGTATATCGGGTAGTTTCATTTTAGTGCTGTTAGGCAAATATTTTTATATCATGGAGGCGGTAAAGACATTCAATATTCCCGTAATGTTAGTGTTTATCTGCGGTGCGGCAATCGGTATTACCAGTTTCTCCCGTGTGCTTTCGTTCGCTCTCCGCCGGTTCCACGACATTACGATCTCCGTATTGGCCGGTTTTATGCTCGGTTCGCTAAACAAGGTTTGGCCCTGGAAGGAAACGATCGAGACTTATACGGACAGCCACGGCATTGTAAAGCCTTTAGTCGAAGCCAACATCATGCCGAATCAACTTGTTTGGGAAGCTGTCGGCCTGATGGTTTTAGGCTACGCCATCGTTTACTTCTTGGAAAAGCTCTCGATGAAAACATCGAAATAATAAATTACAACAAAAAAAGAGGTTCAGCAGCATCATTTTTTGCAGTTGAACCTCTTTTTTATTCTCACTCCACCCCCACCTTATCATAAGGTCGTGTATACAAACGCCTCTACCGCATGAGTAAGGATATAGGCGGCAGGCGTAGGATGGGTTGCCGAATAGCCTTTTTTCAACTCTTCGAGCATCTCTTTCTTTCCCGTCCCCAAGACCGGGACCAGCAACGGCGAATCGTTCAGGATCAGCGGGCCGGTCATCGTGATACGGAACTGATGGGATTCGGGATGTTGGGAAACGGCGTAATTACGGCTGTCCGTCAACAGCGGCAAGGTATCCGGAAAAATGGACGCAGTATGCGCATCGCCTCCGATACCCAAGATGATGCAATCAAAATAGGGTAATTGCCCGTGCCGGGGCAGATACTCTTTCACGACACGCGAATAACGCATCGCTTCCGTACCAGGTTCCACTTCTCCATGAATGCGGTGCACATGACCGGCGGGTATATGCAGCGGCTTGAACAAAAGCTCGTTTGCATGTCCATAATTACTGTCCGGGTCAGTTGGCGGAACACATCGTTCATCGACCCAAAAGAAACGGATCGCATCCCAGTCGATCTTATCCTTATATTCATCCACCCAAAGAGCGAACATCTTCTGTGCCGTCCCTCCTCCCGACAAAGCGAGATTGAAAGGCAGGCCGTCATCTTTCCGGTCCATATACCGGACAAGCTCTCCGGTCATTGCCCGGAGGGCCTCTTTATCATCTTTAAAATTCTCTATGATCATAATCATCCTTTTTTATCATTGACAACTTTGGCAAGGGCAATCCTTCGGTGTCATCCCCAACTTGGCCTTTTCGATCGGGCCGTCTTCACCGGGGGCGTAGAAGAACAGGTTCTTCGCACCCTCCTCCTTCCAATGATGGAGGATCGGGTCGATCAGCCGCCAGCTTGCCTCCAAAGCGTCGCTACGGGCATACAAAGTCGAATCGCCCAACATGGCATCGAGCAACAGGCGTTCATAGGCATCGGGCAGATAGTTCTTCGAAAGCGAATCATAGCGAAAATCCATACCCACCTGCTTCACCGTGAAACCGGCTCCCGGCATCTTCAGACCGAACTTCAGCGTGATGCTCTCGTCCGGCTGGATACGGATAATCAGTTTGTTGCAGGAACCTCCCGAGCATTGTCCGACGAAAAGCTGGTGAGGAGTAGACTTGAAGTTCACGACGATCTCCGAACTCTTTTCCGGTAATTTCTTCCCAGTAAAGATATAGAACGGGACATCGCTCCAGCGCCAGTTATCGATAAACATTTTCATAGCGACGTACGTCTCCGTAGTGGAGTCAGGCGCCACATTCTTCTCTTCCCGATAGCCGTCGTACTGGCCACGCACAATCAGGTTGTCCATATCATGCGTCTTATACGGACGCAAAGCGCGGAACACCTTCACGATCTCGTCGCGGATCGGCTCCGGGTCGAACACCGAAGGCGACTCCATCGCCGTAAATGCCATCAGTTGCATCAGATGGTTCTGGATCATGTCGCGCAAGGCTCCCGCCCCGTCATAATATTTCCCGCGATTCTCCACGCCAAGTGTTTCCGAGGCACTGATCTCGATCGAGTCGATGTAATTACGGTTCCACAACGGTTCGAATATGCCGTTGGAGAAACGAAGAACCAGGATGTTCTGCACCGTCTCTTTCCCCAGATAATGGTCGATACGGTAAATTTCCTTCTCATCGAAGATATGGATGAGATGCTTGTTCAGACGTTCGGCCGATTCGAGGCTCGTTCCGAAAGGCTTCTCCACGATCACGCGGCGCCAACCGTCCTCGCTTCCGGCAACATTCATCCCGTTTTCTTTCAGGCAGGTCGGGATCAACTCGTACATCACCGGCGGCGTGGCAAGATAATAGATGATCTTGTCCGGCAACTGCTGCTCTTGCCGTAACTGATGGATACGATCTTTCAGTTTATGGTATCCGGCGGAATTGGTCGAATCGAACGCAAGGTAAAAGACACGGCGGAGGAAACTGTCCAGTTCAACATCGTCCACCTCCTTGTTCTTCAGGGATTCCCGGATATGCACCTTTTCGAAAGCGCGGTACTCGTCATCCGTATATTCCGTACGGGCCGCCC
>OBAR01002747.1_pt1 | contig 11658 bp, 7 predicted proteins | sample 1517911 | NCBI WGS metagenome assembly OBAR01 (sample SAMN04571709, study PRJEB22368) | human gut metagenome | biome: human gut; material: stool | host: Homo sapiens | place: Luxembourg | collected 2012-10-26
GCATCGCTGTGGTCAGAACATGCGTTGCCAAGCTCTACATCCACTGACGGTACCGTGCCGTATGAGGTCTGTGTAAGGTCTATTGCCATAGAGCCATTACCGTTTATCTTTGCTCCATGGGCGCGCAGTCCTTCTATCAGGCTTGCCCCAAGTGCATCATGCTGCTGCCAGTGTGATGCAACCGGCTCCATACCCTTTATGCCTCCCGGCACTGATATGTAAAAGCAGCCCTTATCGTAGCTTAGTCCGTCGCCATCCCAGTGCAGAGCAATATGACAGTCTGCCGCATTATTGCATATGACAGTACGCGCCACATTGTCAAGCTGTACATCACTTCCGTCTCTTACCATAAGCACATCATAGCCTGCCGCAAGCAGCTTGTCCTTTAATATCTGCGCCATACGGAGTGTGACAGAGCTCTCCGGTGTACCGTCATTAAAGGACATACCACCTGAAACTGCTACTGCTTTTGTTGCACCTGCGCCTGTTGTACCACCCGTGGTCTTTGCCGAACCATCCGGGTGACAAAGAGTCTTCACCGAAGTTCCTCCGCTTGTACCGTGTCCAGCATTGACACCTACTACTATGTTTTTGCGGTTTGCTGTAGCCTTGTACATGACCGCGCAGCCTGAATTTATCGCTGAATGGTCTGCATACTGCCATGAAGGATTTAGTGACACTGATTCTCCATTCTCATAGGATGCTCTTTCTACATACTGATAAGAGGAATTATTTTCACCTGAATTGTTCTTCTCCTCGTCCTGCTGTTCGGCAGTCTGTTCTTCCTGCTGTGCTTCTGTCTGCTGCGTGTCTTTTGCAGCCTCTGTTACCACCTCTGTCACGGCTTCCGTTTCCGTAGGCATCTCAACCTTCTCTGCAGCCTGTGTCTCTGTTGCAGCCTGTGTCTCTGTTGCAGGCTCTGTCGGTGTATCCTGTGCTTTTTTGCCGCATGATGCAAGGGTAAATATCATCACGCCTGTAAATAATATTGCTGTAAATCGTTTCATTTATTAAAACTCCATTTTCTTTTTACTACATTATAGACAACCCCATGATATTGTTCAAGTATTAGGCAACATTACTTTCATTTTCTCCTTTTCTTAACTTTTTATCTATTTTTATTCTCTATAAACTATCAAGTGGTAAAATGTTGAAAGCAAAACTTTCTAAAAATACTCTATAATAAACTCAATTACTTTCTTAAACTTTCCTTGAATAATCATTCCAATAATTCCCACTATAACAATAATTATTCCTATATAAAACATAACATATGAATCAATAAACCATGTTGTTATTTCCATTATTGCACATCCTATGACAAAAATCATTACTGACAAATTAGAAACTATTTTTTTCATTTATCCTCCTTATTTTGTCCGATAATTTTCATTAGAAAATAATCTCTATTTTTCTTTCTTAATCATAATTATCTTCATATCTCTTATAGTTATTTGTGGCAAATCTGGCCAACCATGTATCAGGCGGAAGTGTCCATAAAATCACCAAAATCCACACTATGATACCGATAGCCCTGTAAATACCACAAAGCTCCGTGCATGGTGCAATATCCAAACACGCAAATACAGAAAAAACACCACAAATAATAAATGCAATACCAAAATACACTAGCCAAAAATTATTTTCCCAGCGATTCTCAAAGATAAACCCTTTTATTTTTCTCCGCTGTAATATAAGCAATACCACACCGGCTATAGTCATCGCTATATTAGCCGCTTGATAAACATATATTCCCAATATAAATGCAAGTAGTATCGCAGAAATAAAGACTCCGCATATTCTTGCTCCGGCTATGCCATCACTTGACACTTCATCTTTGATATTACTCATAGCACCTTTAATCTGTATTATAAAAAATACCAAATAAAACATAAGACCTGCTATCACAAGTCCAAGCCATTTGGGCAAGCCGAAAACTGCTTCTCCGATAAAGCAGCCTATTGCCAAAACACATAATTGTATGAATAAAATTTTTAAATTCTTCTTCATATTCCCCCTTATTTTGTCACTCCTGTTTGCAACCGTTCCTGACTCCTCAACTGTTGTTAATTTCTTTATATCCTATAATCCATATATCTTCAACCATAAATACATGAATGACACGAATGGTACTCAACAAATTTAGCAGGCTTATTTCCAAGATAAAAATAACATGACAAAAACCATATTTCAATAATAACCCCGTGAACGATGCACTTAACTACTCAATACCTATTTTTATCATATTGTATTATACCTCTTGAAATTATCTATAGCTCAATTATAGACAAACTCACAGTATTTTTCAAACAAATAAATTATAACCATAAATGCTCTAAATTTTTAGATGATTTGAATATGTCTTAAATCCGCGATATCACAAGCCTTCCATCCTGCACATCAACCCTGACCTTATTAGACTCTATCCCCGCTGCCTCAAGCATCTCATCAGTGAGTTTTATCCTGTGTGCCTTATCCAATACCGTATATTCCATTGCAGGGTGTTTCTTCAATTTCTCCGTACTTACCTTTCCGTCAGATATAAGCACTGTGCGGTCTACACGGCCTGCAAGTGCCATATCGTGTGTGACTATGATGATGGTTATACCAAGCTCTTTGTTCAGCTTATGAAACAGCTCATAGATTGTATCAGCAGTCCTTGTATCCACGGCTCCGGTCGGTTCATCCGCAAGCAGTATATCCGGCTTATTTGCCAGTGCCACCGCTATCGCTGCACGCTGCTGCTCTCCTCCCGATAGCTGAGCCGGAAGCTTATCCTTGTGCTCCTGTAATCCCACTGCATTTAACAGTTTAAGGGCATAGCTTTTATTATTATCCCTGCATCTATTTACATGTTCTCCTCTGCTCTCATCATGAGCGCCATGTTTTAAATTACCGGTATTACCTGAATTTTCAAACATCATCACGGCCTCGACATTCTGCAGCACAGTCAGGTATGGGAACAGATTTTTGGCACTTTTCTGCCACACAAAGCCCACCTTGTCCCTGCGGTATCTCACCATTTCAGCTTCTGAATATGTGGAAATGTCTTTTCCGTCAATAGTGAGTACTCCCGCTGTGGGTGTTTCCAGTCCTCCTATCATATTTAAAAGGGTGGATTTTCCACTGCCGGATTTTCCTATTACCGCAAGCATCTCTCCTGTTTCCACCGTCAGGTCAAGTCCCTCCAGTGCCATCACCTTTTTATCGTCGGTCTCATATATTTTTACCAGTCCATCGCAGTTTATCATCTACTTTTCCCCCTTTTAATTTAAATTACTATGCCGTCACTAAGCTCAAACACTTCATCTCCCAGCTCCATCAGGTTCGGATCATGCGTGGTCATAACTATTGTAATGTCCTCATCGTCTATCAACTCACGGAACAATCGCATGACTTCAAATCCAGAAGCGGTATCGAGTGCTCCTGTCGGTTCATCCGCAAAGACCACCTTCGGGCGATGAACCACAGCGCGCGCTATCGCAACTCTCTGCTGCTCACCTCCCGATAGTTGTTCCGGCATATGATCCATGCGCTTTGAGAGTCCGACACGCTCCAGCAGCTCTGATACTTTGTCATGCATATTCTCATTTATCACATCGGTTTTTGCATCTCCAATGTCATTATCCATATCAGTCAAATTCTTTTGTATCTGACGTTTATTTTTTGCAAGTCTAAGGGCAAATTCCACATTCTCATATGCCGTCATCGTGGGAATTAGTGCTATAGACTGGAATACAAATCCCATCTCATACCGCCTTAGCATTTCCCGGTCTTTCTCGGTCATCTGCTCGAGATTTTTATCCAGAAACTGCACACTTCCCTCTGTCGGCATATCAAGCGCACTAAGGATATTAAGAAGTGTGGTCTTTCCGGAGCCGGAACGCCCTTTTAAGATGGCAAGTGTTCCTTTTTTTATCTCCATGGATACTCCGTCAAGTGCGTGGACTGTTGTACCATCTCCCGCCTTGAAATATCTTTTTATATTTTGAGCAATTATCGCATTTTCCATATGTCACGACCTCATTTACCATGCTATAAAAACTTTCTACCGACTACCACAAAATCATTTTTATCTGCTAACTATCTTCTCCAAGCCTTAGTGCCTGTGCTATCTTCATACTCTTAAGCAGTCTGCTGATAACCACATAGCATACGGCTACAGCCACGAAAAGTACTCCTGTAAGCTCCAGCATATCAGATGGATAAATATATACATTTACTCCGATATTGTGTTTCTGCGGCAGATATATGATCGATATGAGCCTTACAAACATCGCTGTTGCAGCTATACCTATGCCTGCTCCCGCAAGAAGCGGCAGAAATGATAAAAATATCTGCTCGTTTAAAAGCATTGCTTTTACCTCTCTCATTCTCATTCCCATTGCGCGGTATATACCAAACTGCAGCTCCCTCTGTTTTAGTGTCATAACCCAATACAGCAAAAATCCTACTGAGCACACTATCAGTGAAAGTATAAAACTTAATGTAAACATACCGTTTGTGATCTGCACTGTGGCTGAGTTTTTATTCTCGTCTATAAGCTGCTGCGCGGATGTTATATTCCTGTATATTTCACTCTGTACTTTTTCACTTTGAGTGTCTGTTAAATTGTCTGCTGTACTATCTGAATTTTCACTGTTCTCACCGCCCAGATATCCCACAATATCATCCACCGTTTTTCCTTTTGACAGGTTCATCCACACACTGTACGGTGTCATGCCGAACTTTTCCACAACCCTAGCATAATTTGCAACGATCAGGTATTTCTCCTGCTCGGTCACATTTTTGTCTGCATCTGTCTCATAGGTGTAACGCTCGTAGCCCGGAAAACCTTTTACTATGGCACATACCTTTGCATTCTCGGATGCGTAGATCTGATCATCATCGACAGCCTCCGGTACATACCTTGAGTAATTTAAGCTGTCACCAACTTTAAGTCCCAGAGCTTTTGCCAGATTTGAGGAAATGATGACTCCGTCCGGCTCTTTTGCCAGCTCATTCAGGTAATTGAACCAGTGCGCGTCATTAATATCATCATTTTGGTCACTCTGCAATTTCGCAGTCTCACCGAATTCTTTTGTGTTTATCGCCATAAGATATGCATCCGAAATCGAACCACTGTCTGCGGAAATGTCTACCCTCTCGTCCTCAAGCACACGCGTGACACCGTCACAGATGCCCTCATTTTTGAGCGACTCGTATTTACCGAAATCAGGCTCGTCATACATCCAGTTTACAGAGCCATCTTTATTCTTCTGTATCCTGAGTCTGAAATCTTCGTTGTATATCGCATCACAACCCACATTGTAGACGATCCGTTTTTCCATATTGCTGTTCATGGTGCGCGCCATATTCGCGTCAAAAATACCGCCAGCCACTGTCATGATAAGAAATACTGCCAGAAATCCCTGATTGTATCTGGTTCGTTTCAGCTGTAAAAATGATGCATACATTGCCGGAGAAAAATGCTTTTTAAAGAGCCTGTCCACAAGCAGAATAATAAGTCCGGTAAGTCTTACGCACAAAAGTGCCGCTGCAAATATAAAAATCGAATTGTCCAGTATCATGACAGGATCTATGCTCCTGTTCTCAAGAACAGATATCGCAAGCGTACTCTTCTGCTTGTTGTAATTGTAAAGCAGATATGCTGACAGAGCCAAAAGTATAACGTCTATAAAGCATTTCTCCCAAAGTGGCTTTTTCTTTGATATTCGTTCCCTGCTGCGCTCTGATATGGCATCCTTTGATTTTTTCCACACCGGAACTGTGATAAACAGCACCATGATAACTGCCGCTGCCACCGCATAGACAAGCATCTGCCATACAAATCTGTAAGTGCCTATATCCTTTGCCGTAAATCTTAAAAATCCGTCTGTAGATGCGGCAGCCCGGCACATTATATATCCGAGTACTATTCCAAGTACACAGCCCGCAAACGCTATTATTCCCGACTGCTGTAGGTACAAAATAAATACCTGTAATTTTGTCGCACCGCGGCTTCTTAAAACAAGTATGTCATTTTCCTCGAGCGAAAGTATCTGTGCAGATATCATTCTTATAAATAAAATCAAAAGCACAAGACACGGCAGCTCCAACGCCCAAAGCATCAGCTTTATCGTCTTCTGCTGTGTAAAAAAGTGCTCCAGCGTATCACGGATGTTGTCATTGTAGAGCTTGTCAGCATCCTTAAACTGCTCCATATAACCGTCATAAAGTGAGGCATTTTCCGTGTTGATCTGCCTGTAATCCAGCATGAGGAAATCACTGTAGCTAATATTGTCCTCGCTGTAATACTGCATCATTTCGTCAAAAACATCCTGCGAAACAAATATCACATCGCCCATATCCGAAAGCGTCTTGGCCCAATATGGATCGTTTATATCTTTTTCACGGCAGATCTGTGATATGACGAAAGAAATTTCCTTTTTCCCACTGCCATCAGGTACATGTAAATAGATTTTTTCACCTGCTACAAGTCCGTAGTGATCCATTGTCTTTTCGCTTATACTGCATTCGAATGTGGCTGTGTCAGTCTGAGATTTTACAACATCCGCGTACTCCGAAAGTCCCGGCAGATATCCTATTGTAAAATAATTATTAGGTCCTCCAAACTCTGTATCCGCGCGTCCTCCTGGGAGTGTGATAAGCTGCTGTGAGGAAACCTTGTTTATATCCACATATTCAGTCCACTTCTTTTCGTATCCTGACAGCTTATCAAGCACTGACTGCGAATCAGGATAATCTGCCACCGCATATGTTCCCTCGCGGCTCATCTGTGCAGGAAACTCATTCTGCTGTGTGGCATGATCCGTAAAAAGTCTGTCGAGTATCTGATTTCCCGCACCCTTTTCAAACATAGAGTGGCACACAAAAAGTGCTATAAACAAAGTCACTCCCATAAGCAGACACAAATTTAACCATTTTCTGTTTTTTAATTTATTAATTACGAAGCCAAACATATTTCATCGCCCTCATCAATACCGTAAAGCACAAGTGTATTGCTGCCTGATGTATAATCGCCCAATATTACCGGCTGCTTTACCACGCTGTCCCCATCAATTTTCCACACATAGTATGATATATCATCTTTGTCCATAGGATTGACCTGCTTGTGTATGATCGAAGTCGGCACCACTACCACCTTTTTAAAAGAAACATAAGAAAACTTTACAGCAGATGCCCTGGTCAGATCATCCGGTATTCCATTGTCAAGTTTTATATAAAATGCTGCATTTCCATATCCCGAATCTGTGTTTCCGGTAATATGCACACCTTTATCATCCTGATTTATATATCCCTTTTGAGCTTCCCTGCCGTAACCGGCAAAACCGATACAGTTTCCATAGATTGTTGTACCGTCCAGCTCAAGTGATACGCGCTCTCCCACATCTGCTATATTGTCCGTATATACGTTATAGTTATTGCTATCCTTTACCAGAACCTGCAGTACGTCCGTGGAATTTCCGGTTATCTGCAGGATATCTGAGCCTTCCTCCACATTATCTCCTGCCTTGACACTCACCTTTGAAACTTTTCCGTCATTTTTGGCATATACTGAAATATTTCCTTTGCCGTCATTTCCAGCGCTTATGCTGTCATATGCTGACTGTAGCCGGGAAAGCTGATAGGTGTGGTCTGCACCAGCAAGTTTTTTCTGCAGATCAAGCAGCTGTAAGTTCAATTTCAACTGCTGCTCTTCATATGCTGTATCCGGCTTTTCATCCTCCTGGTTATTTTCTTCTGCGCTGCTACCACCTTCAGATAAATCTTTTACCTGTTTATCGTAATCTGCGATCTTGTGCGCATAGGATTCATTCTCTGAGTCGATCTCATTTTTTGCCTCTGTTATGGCAGCTTTGCCCTCTCCGGTATCCACCACGTAAAGCAGCATCCCATTTTCTACCGTATCGTCCTGCTTCACATTGACAGAAACGATCTGCCCTTCATAATCACAGGTTTCGGTTATCGTCCCTGCGTCAGATCTGCTGTAGCTCACACCGTAGTTTGCTATATCAAAGTCAGACCTTGTTACCGTATATTTGCTGTACTTTGTCGGAACCTGATCTGTAGAATTATAGTAGACCAGCTCCCCCTCTTTTAAGCCCTCTGTGACCTGTGTATAGTTTTCATCAAACTCACCTGTTGTTATGATGCGTTTCTCGCGGCCGCCCTCATCATTTTTCACATAGACATATCTGGTATCGCCTTCCTTATAGATGGAATCTTTTCCCACGACAAGTGCCTGGTCCGCTTTTGTCTTTTCAAAATATACCGGATACATCTGTCCTGCCGTAAGAAACGGCTTTTCCCTGCTTTCCACGCACACATCCGGATAGCGGTTGTTTATCTTCGAAAGTACCAAAACCTCTGATGTATATTGAGACTCGGTGACATCATATTTTTCGCCATCGACTATCACATATTTCTTGTCATAATCACTGTATTTGTACTCATTTATGGCTGTATCTTTTATATCCAGCACAAGGTCATCCGTATCTGAGACAATGACTATATTCTCGTATGCCGCAGCAGACCTTCCATCTGTCAGCTTCTTAGTGTAAGTGACAAGACCGCTGTGGACTGCCTTAAGCGTTCCATCATCAACGATCTGCTGATATAAAGCCATCTGCTCATTGATCTTTTGCACGCGGTATTCGTGAAGCTGCTTATCGTACCGTTCATTTTCCTGTTCTGTGGCAATCTGCGTATTGTAATCATCTTCTGTGCTCTCTTTTTTCTCAATCTGTTCTGTTGAAAATTCGTCCGTATCCGCAGCCTGACTCTCCCATAATTTGATCTGCGTATCCGAGATCTGAGCGGATATCTCATATGTCTCATTCTCATGCACCAGCGCATCCTTACATTCCTGCAACTGTTTTTTTGCCTCATCCACATCACAGACAGCAAGCACATCCCCTACATTTACTGTATCTCCCGGCTCCACATATATCTGTGAAATGTTTACGTTGGCACTGTAGTAATTGCAGTAATCCCTAGGAACTGCGGTAGCCATCAGCACCTGTATGGAGCCAATCGTACCGTATTCCACAGGTCTATAGGCTTCATTTAACGCTACAGGTTCTTCAAGCTTTGGTATGCTGCTTTCTGTCATTTTTCCACAGCCGCCCGCCACAAACGATACACATATCCCCAGTACTGCCAGCTTTTTTATTGATAAAAGGTTTCTGATCTTCACTGCAAAACCACCTCATCCCCGCTTTTAAGTCCTTCTGTGATGATCCGGTAGTCTCCTACCTGATCTCCGACACTTATCCATACCGCCTGTCTGTATCCATTCTCATCCAGTGTGTATACAAAATACCTGCCATCCTTCTCATGTACTGCGTCCTTTTGCACATACACAGCATTTTCTATAGCAGGGCGCGTCACTTCCATGGAAAATATCTGTGCATCCGATACTGCCGACATGTCCGATACCGGTTCAAAAACAAGCTTTTGATCGTCCACCTCTTTTACCTTAAGTTCAAACTCTATATCAGATGCAGTTGCCGTGTATACATCACCCACATTAAAGTCATAGCCTTCCGGTCTGTCAGCCTCGTAATTGCCGTTTCCGCTGATTTCTGTTATAAGATTGCTGCCCGGTTCAAAAACTCCCGCCAAAAGTGAATTGTCCATTGCTGTGATCGTACCATCCTCTGATGCCGTGATCTGATATCTCGACAGTTTTTCCTTAGCCTCATCAAGATAAAGCTGCGCAACCTCTGTATCCTTATCAAGCTGGGCTATATCGCTTGAATAATCCTGAGTATCATCGATTTTCATAATAGCCCTGTAGTGCTCTGCCAGAAGCTTATTCTGACTGATCTGCCCGCTGTAGTCCTCAATCTTTTTCTGTATCTCCCCGGATTTAAAAGCCACCAGTATATCGCCCTTTTTCACATGATCACCCACTGCCACATTTACCTTTTCAAGCGTAAGCTCCGTGTTTGTCGCACCATAGGAAAACCTGGTATAGCCCTGCGCGCTCAGACTGATGGTAGTCTGCGGTGTGAGTGAACCGCTCTGTACCGTAACTGTCTGGTATGATATTTTCTCGTAGGAAGCTCTGTGCGTCTGTGCAAGCTCCTTTTGTGCCGCCCCACATCCTGAAAACAAAATAGAGGTAATTGCAGTGGCAAGTGTCAAACGCCCTATATATTTTTTCTTTTTATTAATCATATATTTTCCACATCTTTTCCAAATAAATATGAACCTGATCTATTATCTAAAAATGTAACTCCATGTATAAACTTTATTGCAGCCAATAACAGTATCTTATATTAGATCATCACTCCTTATGATCGTGCCGTCTATCGCATTCACATACACCGGATATCTGTCGTAGCCCTTATCCTGTTTTGACAGACACCATGCCGGAACATAAGTACATTTATCCTTGTCAGATGCATCCTTCAAACGGATATATCCGAGCTTTAGATTGTTGTAAGTGTGATTTTGTGTAAAATCATACTGATCTGAGTTTTTTGTCATGTCATCCTTGATGATCTCTTTAATAGTGTCCATTGACAAGAGTTCTACGTTTTTTGACTCATTTACAATATCAACCGGGTAAGAAACAGTAAATTCCGTCACTCCCTGATCCGTCACAATAAAGGAACTGCTGCCATATGGCATAAAATCATCATAGTTATCGAGTGTCTCCCATATATCCATATTCCGGGTGAAATCGAGTGACTTGCAAAACGCTATGCCATCCACACCCTCGCCATAATCTATGATATATCCCCAGGCTGTATCCTTTATGACGCTCTCTTTATCATCAGTTTTTACAGTATCATCACCATCCTCTATCACTCCTGCGCTCCACTCGTAGTCTGATGTTCCTATATATACCTGTGAAGCCCTGCCTAATTTATTTTGAAATTCTTCTGCCTTTTTTATAGCTTCGTCTTTTGATAATGCACACTCATTATCATATGAAGATGTAGTATCTCCACCTGTAGAGCCTCCGTTAAATCCCTCTACACCTTTCTCCTCTGCAAAGGATGGTGGTCCGTAATAGCCATACTCACTATCATCGTATAATGTCCCCTCACTTCCTGCCTTAAGAGGCTGTGCTGAAATATATTCAAGAGAGCCATCCTCAGCAATTCCAAATCTAAGCTCACAGAAAACATTACCAATATATCCCAGATACTCATTACAATCCGTATAATCTGTAGCTTTTTCACGCGTATCCAGTGCAGACGGTTCTGCCTTTTCATACTGTTCCAGCAGATCATTTTCACTTTTCATCACCCTGCTGACGCCCTCTTCTGTGATAAGTCCCGCATCAATTTCCTGCTGATACCCGGCAATCTCATTTTTTACAACCTCCATACTGTGATATATCTCTTCTTTCGTATAATGAGGTATGTCGTGATAATATACGGTACTATCGCCAAAATAAGCCTCTATCACACTCTTTTTGAAATCGGCACCCACCTTTATATTCTTCACCTCAACAACCGACATGCTTTTGCAGTCCGGCAGGGTAATGTCTGCTGAAATATCCACATTCACACTTTTGTCAGATGTCTCAACAGAAAAGCTGTCATTCCATTTCGTACTGTCGTCAAACGCACTTATATCGCTTCCTGCTTTTGTGTTTATATTTTCAGTTTCCATATTGTAATCTACTTTTTTTCCTGA
>OBAR01002756.1_pt1 | contig 11625 bp, 10 predicted proteins | sample 1517911 | NCBI WGS metagenome assembly OBAR01 (sample SAMN04571709, study PRJEB22368) | human gut metagenome | biome: human gut; material: stool | host: Homo sapiens | place: Luxembourg | collected 2012-10-26
GGTCAGGGGCCGCCCGTTTCAGCCTGTCAAAAAAGTCTGCCACTGTCAAAAAATTCAAGAGCATTGCAATTTATTGCTCTGATTCTCCCGCAGTGAGTTTAGCGGGACGCGTATCTTCGTCCTCAAGATTATCGTACCATGCACAAACGTAATGATAGTCATATATTCTCTGCAACAGCCCTAAACGGTCTGAAATATCATTCATACTTGTATCCGTCACGGGCGTACAGCACGTATCGATCTTCTGTTGCTCAAGCACAGAGATTTTCCCCGCTTCCTTTGAAGCGGCCAATGTAAGCAGAGCGACTTCTTTTCCAGCGTTTGCATCGACCATGCGATTGAATGCCATCAGCATTTCAGGTCTCTTGGCCGCAATCAGACTGGCAACATTTGAATATGCAAACTTCAGGTACTTGGATGATGCCCAATATGGTGTAACTGAACCATCATAAGGGTTCAGATAGATATGGTTGAAATTATCAATGTCTACTATGCAACCGTGTACCCTTCCATAGAATGAATACTGGTCCTTGTGCAGGGCTTTCCACAATCTCATATCCGCATACATGGCCTTATCCGCCTTGCATTGGGAAACATATTTCTGGTAGCAGTTTTCGACCTCCTCTTCGTTGAGAACAACAGATCGAATCTGTCTTGATATGCTGTATAAAGCATCCCAATATTTTGAAAACTTTCGCATCACTGCACTTGCATATTCGGGCAGCCTCTGGTAGTAATACTCCAAGGACTGGTTGAGATTTCTTTTCTTCCCGCCATACATAATGTGTTTAGTTCCTATTTCAGAAAAGCCCACAAACATAAAATAACCGGAATTTTTGACAAGTTTGATGGAACGGATGCCTGAAAATTTTGGCCTGGGTGTAGTTGATATTTTCTGATAGAAGCTCCAATAATCATCCAGCGTTATATCGTGGATACCGTCTTTGTATTTCTCCGGTGAAAAACCGGTATCATTGAGTTCGGCAGCAAGATCAGTACGTAACTTGTTCATTGCATCTTCGCTTGTACCAGTCGCCCACCTCCACTCCTCTATATCGGCAGGCATACAGTAACCAATAACATCCCTGCTGACGTTATAAAAGGTCTCATCCGAAATATCTGACAAAGGTATGGTGTGTGCAATGTTAAGCTCCGGGTTATATATACCTAAATTTTTCATCTCTTGAAACTCCGGGTGCCTTGAATGAATGCCCAATATGTAGTAAACCAGTATCTGCAACGTGTGTTCTTTCGTAGGAGCGGCATCAGAAATCTTAAAATCCCACAGCGTATCACGGGTCAGGTAATCACCGTCACCGCTGTCGATAATACGATTATAGCCACCTTCAAAAGTAAATCCGCTGGAAATAATTGGGCCAACACTTTTCAAGAAGGTACGGCTACGGTTAACCAGTATGGTAATGTTTTCCACCATTTGTTTGCTGGGACATATCCTGTCAACGAGTGAAAAATAATTTTTCCCCCTACGGTATGCAACGTCATAGCCGACCAGCTGGCAGGCATTACGGATTGATGCGGCATCCAACCCTCTAACATTGTCTAACAACCGATTCGCATTATCAAGCTCATCGACTTTCTCTGCCCCCATCAAAGAAACGCGAAAAGCGTCTTGTTTCGGTGTTCCATTCACAAATCTTGTTAGATAATCAACAGCTAATCCTTGAATTGGCTTGTATGCAGAATCTAATTTCTCAATTTCGTATTGGTCGTAGTATTCGATTGCTTTTAGTCCTTTGGGCGGAATGTAGCCCCCTCTTGGCTGGCTAACTTTTTTTATTCTCGCTGTCACTGAAAACAAAACATTCACTCCCTTAGTCGAATCTTCCAAATGTTGAATAGATGATCTGCGCGACTTGGATGAAATAAAAACCGGACACCAATTGTGATACACATCGCATCAGAATCGGTGTCCGGCTATGGTGCGAGTGGTGATACAGCATTTTTCAAAAAACACAGTAATATCAATGGTTTTAGGACACCCGAACAGCGAAATTACTTGCATTCCGCCCTCTTGAAACCGTCAATTTCAGCAGCTATTGCTCGGTTCATCTTCAGGTAAGGAGACGACATCCTTGCAATAATCAGTACATAGCGCGTCTGTTTACCCAAAGTGGCGCTTGGGTCGGCAGGCGCGCTGTTTTTATGCCCAGATGCGGGCGAAGGAGGTGTTATTGTGAAAGCATACGGGAAGTCGTGGGGCTACAACGTATATGACTGCCGGTACTGCCTGTACCGGAAAGGGAAGCTAAAGGGCTGCGTCTACCCGGACGGCTGCTGCTGTCCCGTCCCGCAGAAGCCCGCAAGACGGAACGGCATAGAACAAGTTTACGATGCAGCTGCGGACAACGCCGCTCCCGTTTCGGAGTGCGAGGGCTGCCCCTACGGAAGGGCTGCCCCCTGCATCGGATGGTGTACCAAAGAGGTCATGCGCGCCGCAGGACTTCCAAAGGAGCGTGACAGAAGCCATGTATGATTATTTCTACGGCGCGGAAGCGGAACAGTTCTCCTTCTACCGCATCCCCAAGGTGCTGTTCACGGAGGAGCGGTTCAGAAGCGTTTCCGCAGAAGCCAAGGTGCTCTACGGTCTGCTCCTTGACCGTATGAGCCTGAGCTGCAAGAACGGCTGGCTGGATAAAGAAGGACGTGTGTATATCATCTTCACCATCGAGGAGGTCATGACCGCCCTGGGCTGCGCCGACCAAAAGGCCGGAAAGCTGCTGCATGAGCTGGAGAGCAAATGCCGCCTCATCGAGCGCAAGCGGCAGGGGCTGGGCAAGCCCAACCTCATCTACGTCAAAAACTTTGTGGATAAGGATGTGGATAACGCATCGGGCAGTAGCACCCCCTCCTCGGAATCACGATTCCAGAACCGTGAAAATCACGATTCAGGAGCAGTGAAAATCACGGATCAAGAATCGTTAAAATCACGATCTAATAATACTGATAAGAATGATACTGATTTTAGTGATACTGATTCCTTTCCCTTCACTTCGTTCAGGAGGGATCACGGGCGGGAAGCGAAAGGAAACGAAGCGGCTCTGAGAGAGCGGTACAGAGAGCTTATCGCGGAGAACATCGCCTGCGACGCACTCCTGACAGACTATCCATACGAGCAGGACACGCTGGAAGAAATCCTGGAGCTGCTGGTGGATGTTGTCTGTACGACAAAAAGCTCCGTCCGCATTTCCGGCGACGATAAGCCCGCCGAGGTGGTCAGGAGCCAGTTTTTGAAGCTGAACAGCGAGCACATCCGCTTTGTGGTGGGCGGGCTGAAGGAAAACACCACCCGCATCCGCAATATGCGCCAGTATCTTTTAGCCACGCTGTATAACGCCCCTCTGACCATCGGGAACTACTACCGAAGCCTTGTCAGTCACGATATGTCGGAGGGCTTCATCTGAGCCGTAGGCCGCCGCCTGCGGCTTTGGCATTTTCAGGAGGTGATGCGACTGTGCCGAAACAGAAACCCAACGAACAGGTACAGCAGATACCGCTGTCAGAGATTCGTCCCTTCAAGAACCACCCCTTCAAGGTGACGGACGATGAGCTCATGCAGCAGACCATCGACAGCATCATGCAGGTGGGCGTCCTCAACCCCGCCATCATCCGCCCCGCACCGGAGGGCGGATACGAGATGGTAGCCGGACACAGGCGGCTCCATGCCGCAGACCTTGCGGGGCTGAAAACCATACCTGCCATCGTCCGCAATCTTGACGACGACGAGGCGGTGATCCTCATGGTGGACAGCAATTTGCAGCGGGAAACCATCAGCCCCATGGAGCGGGCGCAGGCGTACAAAATGAAGCTGGAAGCGTTGAAGCATCAGGGAAAGCGGGTGGATTTGGAGGGAAAATCAACTTCTGTTCAAGTTGGACAGAAGTTGCCGGGAAAGACCTCGCGCGAACTTGTGGCTGAAAACAGCCCCGACAGCGCAGCACAGATTCGCCGCTATATCCGTCTCACCGAGCTTCTGCCGGAGGTGCAGAAAAAGGTGGACAGCAAGGAGATCGCGTTCAGCCCCGCCGTGGAGCTGTCGTATCTCACCCATGACGAGCAGAAGCAGTTTCTGGACGCAATGGACTATTCCCAGAACACGCCCTCTCTTTCCCAGGCACAGCGGCTCAAGAAGCTCAGCCGGGAGGGAAAATGCACGAAGGAGGCCATGCGCTCCATCATGTCCGAGGAAAAGAAGGAGGAACAGGAGCGTATTACGCTGAGCAGCGATACCCTCCGCAAATATTTCCCCCGAAGCTACACGCCCCTGCAAATGCAGCAGACCATCATCAAGCTGCTGGAGCAGTGGCAGAAAAAACAGCAGCGCCAAAACGAGCGCTGAGAAAGGCAGGTTTATCCATGAACGTAACCATCAACATCTACGGCGACGTACACATCCACTGCGACTGCTGCGACGGGTGCGGCGAATATGACGACAATTTCGACGACGCCCTCGAAGCGCCGCATGAGGCTGCGCCGGATGCGGAGGACGGCGGCGAGCAGACCGGCCCGACCGCCGAAGAAGCGGAGGCGGCGGTAAAGGCATTGGCGGCGTTTTTTCTTCCGCTTTTTTCGGAGGAGACCGACGAGGGAGGCGGCGCGCATGAAGGAATTTGACGTGACCATCACCGAAACGCTGAAGCTCACCGTGTCCGTGGAGGCTTCTTCCAAAGAGGAAGCCCAACAGATGGTAAGCGACCAGTGGCACGCCGGGGATCATATTCTGGATGCGGACAATTTTGTGGAGGTGGAGTTTGAGAGCAATGACGGCAAGGAAATCTCCGCCGAAAGAGCGCAGGACGACACCCTCGAGGTGCTCATGGTGGAGCCGGGACAGTACCCGCGCGTGGAGCGCATCGGCTCCGACCTCGCCTCCTTGCAGAAGGCGGTGGACGGCTATATCGAAGCGATTTACCCATATGACGACCCCGTGGCGCTGATCTGCGGGGAGGAAGCCAAGCTGGAGGGCAAGCCCCTGAACCGCGCCCTGCGGGACGGGGACGGCGATATCTACGATATTGTGGCCGGTAAATTCTTCCTCTGCGGTCTGGGGGATGAGAACTTTGCGTCTCTGCCGAAGGAGCTGCAACAGAAATACGAGGAAAAGTTCCGTCAGCCGGAAGCCTTTTTGAAGATGGGCAGCAAAATTATGGCGATCCCTACCGAGCCTCAAAAGACTGCCCCCAAAGGCAAGACCGCTCCGGTGACAGAGCGATGACGGCGCTTTGAGGAGTATGCGGGAAAGGAGGAATGACCCATGCAGGAGGAAGTCGAAAACAGAGCGGTCACGCTGGTCATCAGCGCAACCAAGCTCACGGCACGGCTGTTAAAGGCCGTCATCCTCAAATACCTCGCCAGCCGCAAGGAGAAGAAGCTGGCAAAGGCGCGCGGTGCGCCTGAAAAGCCCACAGGCAAGCAGACGGTGAAGCAGCTTGTCGGTCAGAACCAGGGCGTGTCCAACATCGAGGTCACGGAGCGGAACATCAAGGGCTTTGACCGTGTGGCGCGCAAGTACGGCGTGGACTACGCCATCAAGAAGGACAAAACCGGCGAGATTCCCAGATATCTCGTCTTTTTCAAGGCGCGGGATGCGGATGCGCTCACCGCCGCCTTTACCGAGTACACCGGGAAGAAGGCAAAAGCAAAGGAGAAGCCGTCCGTCATCCGGATGCTCAGAGCGCTCCGTGCGCCGGAGATCGCAAAGGACGTGACCAGGGTGCGTAACAAGGACAAGGGGCTGGAGCTATGAAAAAGCCGCTGCATATCAAAAAGCTGGTGCTGCCCAATATCCCGTATGTCCTTATCGCCCTCTTTGCCACCAAGCTGGGGCAGGCGTGGCGGCTTGCCCCCGGCATGGATTTTTCGGGAAAGGCGCTGCACCTCATGGAGGGCTTTGCCGCCGCGTTCCAATCGGCGCTGCCCAGCTTCCACCCCATTGACCTGTGCGTGGGCGTTGCAGCCGCCCTGCTCATCCGTCTTATCGTGTACGTCAAGGGCAAAAACGCAAAGAAATTCCGCAAAAATCTGGAATACGGCTCTGCCCGTTGGGGCAGGCCCGAGGATATCGCCCCTTACGTCGATCCGAAGTTTGAGAACAACGTCATTCTCACCCAGACTGAGCGGCTCATGATGTCCAACCGTCCCAAAGACCCCAAGACGGCGCGGAACAAAAACGTGCTGGTGGTGGGCGGCTCCGGCAGCGGCAAGACGCGGTTTTTCATTAAGCCAAACCTCATGCAATTACACAGTTCATACGTTGTGACCGACCCGAAGGGCAGCATCGCCGTGGAGTGCGGAAAGCTCATGCTCCGTAATGGCTACAAGGTGAAGATATTCAATTCCATCAACTTCAAGAAGTCCCACCATTACAACCCCTTTGCGTATATCCACAGTGAGAAGGATATTTTGAAGCTGGTCACGACCCTCATCGCCAACACCAAGGGGGACGGGAAATCCGGGGACGACTTCTGGCAGAAGGCCGAGACGCTGCTCTACACGGCGCTCATCGGCTATATCCACTACGAAGCCCCCGAGGAGGAACAGAACTTCGCCACGCTCATCGAGTTCATCAACGCCATGGAGGTGCGTGAGGACGATGAGACCTTTGAGAACAACGTGGATCTGGCCTTTAAGGAGCTGGAAAGCCGGGAGCCGAATCACTTCGCCGTGCGGCAATATAAAAAATACAAATTAGCGGCGGGCAAAACAGCCAAGTCGATCAATATTTCCTGCGGTGCGCGCCTTGCGCCCTTCGATATTCAGGAGCTGCGGGAGATCACCATGTACGACGAGCTGGAGCTGGACACCCTGGGCGACCGGAAAACGGCGCTGTTTCTCATCATGAGCGACACCGACAGCACCTTCAATTTCCTCATTTCCATGATTTACAGCCAGTTATTTAACCTGCTGTGCGAAAAGGCAGACGACGTGTACGGCGGCAGGCTCCCCGTCCATGTGCGCTGCCTCATCGACGAGTGCGCCAACATCGGGCAGATACCGAACCTGGAAAAGCTCATGGCTACCATCCGCAGCCGCGAGATTTCCGCCTGTCTGGTGCTGCAAGCCCAAAGCCAGCTAAAGGCTTTGTACAAGGACAACGCCGACACCATCATCGGCAACTGCGACAGCTCCATCTTTTTGGGCGGCAAGGAGCCCGGTACGCTGAAGGAGCTGAATCAGGCGCTGGGGAAAGAGACCATCGACACCTTCAACACCGGTGAGAGCCGTGGACGGGAGGTGTCCCACAGCCTGAACTATCAGAAGCTGGGCAAAGACCTTGCCACGATAGATGAGCTGGCGGTGATGGACGGCGGCAAGTGCATCTTGCAGCTTCGGGGCGTGCGCCCCTTCCTCTCGGATAAGTACGACATCACCAAGCACCCCAATTATAAGTATCTGTCGGACGCGAACCCAAGGAACGCCTTTGATATCGAAAAGTATCTCTCCACAAGGCTGGTGCCGAAAGCGGATGAGGTCTACGAGGTGTTCGATGCGGGCCGCGTCTGAGCGCACAAGCCCGCCGCCCTCATGCGGCGGCTTTTCATATAGATACGGATGATAAAAGACGCCTCCTCGCTTGCAGGGTCGGAACGAATCCACGAACGAAAATTTGAAAGGAGAAGCCGGAATCGGGGCTGCATCGCAGCTTTCGCTCCGGCTCCTGCTGTATCCGCGAGATTTCAATTCAACCAACACCCAATGATTCCGGCAACACAAATATGGAATTTTTCAACTCTGCTGTCGGCGTTCTTCAAACTTTGGTAATTGCCCTTGGCGCAGGCCTCGGCATCTGGGGAGCCATTAACCTGCTGGAAGGCTACGGAAACGACAACCCCGGCGCTAAAAGTCAGGGCATGAAGCAGCTCATGGCGGGCGGCGGCGTGGCGCTCATCGGCGTCATTCTCGTTCCCCTGCTCAAGGGCCTGTTCGGTTAATCGCCCGCACGAATCCTTCGCGGCGTCCGCCCTCCGGGGTGGGCGCTGCGGGAAAGGAGGGTAAAGCCCATTGGATTTGATATGGCAGAAATTCACCGAATGGCTGAAGGAGCTGCTGGTCAGCGGCATCATGGACAACGTGAACGGACTGTTTGACAACGTGAACAGCCGCGTGGCGGGCATCGCCGGACAGGTGGGCGCTACGCCCCAGGGCTGGAACAGCGGCGTCTACGGCATGATCCGAACGCTGTCGGACAATGTGATTTTGCCCATCGCCGGCGTGATCCTCGCATTTGTCATGACGCTGGAGCTGATCCAGCTCATTACGGAAAAGAACAACATGCACGACGTGGACACATGGATGTTCTTCAAATGGATATTCAAGACCGCCTGCGCCGTGCTCATTGTCACCAATACCTGGAACATTGTCATGGGCGTGTTCGAAGCGGCTCAGAGCGTTGTCAACAGCGCGTCGGGCATCATCATATCGGACACGTCCCTGACGTTCAACGAGCATATCGCGGGATTTGAAGCTGCGCTCGCGGAAATGGAGGTCTGGTCGCTGCTGGGGCTGTGGCTGGAGTCCGTGGTCGTGCATCTTTCCATGTGGGCGCTGACCATCTGCATCTTCATCATCTGCTACGGCAGAATGATCGAGATCTACTGCGTGACCTCCATCGCGCCCATCCCCATGGCGACCATGGCCAACCGGGAATGGGGGCAGATGGGCCAGAATTACCTCAGAAGCCTGCTGGCGTTGGGCTTTCAGGGCTTCCTCATCATCGTCTGCGTGGCGATCTACGCGGTGCTGATCCAGAACATCGTGGTGGAGAGCAGCGTCTCGGCGGCCATATGGACGTGCATGGGGTACACGGTGCTGCTGTGCTTCACGCTGTTTAAGACGAGCTCCCTTGCCAGGAGCCTGTTCCACGCTCACTGACGGAGGTGATGAAATTTGGCATACGTTCCCGTACCCAAGGACTTGAACGCGGTGAAAACCAAGGTCATGTTCAATTTAACCAAACGGCAGATTCTGTGCTTCGGCGGCGGCGCGCTCATCGGCGTACCGCTTTTCTTTCTGCTCAAGGGGCATATCGGCAGCAGCGCGGCGGCCCTTTGCATGATGCTGGTCATGCTGCCCTTCTTCCTGCTGGCCATGTACGAAAAGAACGGTCAGCCGCCGGAGAAGCTCATCCGCAACATCGTGCGGGTGTGCTTCCTGCGCCCCAAACAGCGCCCGTACAGGACGAACAATTTCTACGACCTGCTGAACCGGCAGGATATTTTGGATAAGGAGGTCTACGCGATTGTCCACAAACAAAACCCCCGCAAGAAAGCTCACACGAGCCGAGCGAAAGCAGATCGACGCGGCGATTGCAAGAGCAAAGCGTCAGGATAAGCGAAAGAAGTCCGCCCAGGACAGCATCCCCTTTCAGCGGATGTACCCCGACGGCGTGTGCCGCGTGACGGAGAATTACTACACGAAAACCGTGCAGTTTCAGGATATCAACTACCAGCTCAACCAAAACGAGGACAAGACCGCCATTTTCGACGGCTGGTGCGACTTCCTCAACTATTTTGATTCCTCCATCCGCTTCCAGCTCTCCTTCATCAACCTCTCCGCCACGCGGGATACCTACGCCCGGCGCATCGCCATCCCCTTGCAGGGCGACTGCTTCGACAAGCTCCGCACCGAGTACACCGGGATGCTGCAAAGCCAGCTTGCCAGAGGCAACAACGGGCTTATTAAGACCAAGTACCTGACCTTCGGCGTGGAGGCGGACAGCCTGAAGGCGGCAAAGCCCCGATTGGAGCGCATCGAGACGGATATCCTCAACAACTTCCGCCGTCTGGGCGTGCAGGCGGAAGCCCTGAACGGAATGGAGCGCCTGCGCCTGCTGCACGGGATGCTCCACATGGACGAGCCGCAGCCCTTCCGCTTTTCGTGGGACTGGCTGGCTCCCTCCGGGCTGTCGGTGAAGGACTTCATCGCGCCCAGCGCCTTTGAGTTCAAGACCGGCAACAGCTTCGGCGTGGGCAGCAAGACCGGCTGCGTATCCTTCTTGCAGATTTTAGCGCCGGAACTCAACGACCGGATGCTGGCGGATTTTCTGGATATGGAAAGCTCCCTTATCGTCAGTATGCATGTCCGGTCCGTGGATCAGGTAAAGGCCATCAAGACCATTAAGCGCAAGATCACCGACTTGCAGAAGATGACCATTGAGGAGCAGAAAAAAGCGGTGCGCTCCGGCTACGATATGGATATTATCCCCTCCGACCTCGCCACCTACGGCACGGAGGCGAAAAAGCTCTTGCAGGAGCTGCAAAGCCGCAACGAGCGTATGTTCCTTTTGACCTTCCTTGTGGTGAACGTGGCGGACAACAGGCAGCGCCTCGGCAACAACGTCTTTCAGGCGGGCTCCATCGCCCAGAAGTACAACTGCCAGCTCACGCGGCTGGACTTCCAGCAGGAGGAGGGCTTCATGTCCGCGCTTCCGCTGGGGTATAACCAGATCGAGATCCAGCGGGGGCTGACCACCTCCAGCGTGGCGATTTTCGTGCCGTTTACCACCCAGGAGCTGTTTCAGGACGGCAAGGAAGCCCTGTACTGCGGGCTGAACGCCCTTTCCAATAACCTCATCATGGTAGACAGAAAGCTGCTGAAAAACCCCAACGGGCTGATCTTGGGCACGCCCGGAAGCGGCAAGTCCTTCTCCGCCAAGCGGGAGATCGCCAACGTGTTCCTCGTCACAAACGACGATATCATCATCTGCGACCCGGAGGCGGAGTACGGCCCGCTGGTGGAGCACCTGCACGGGCAGGTGGTGAAAATCTCGCCCACCTCCACCGACTACCTGAACCCCATGGATTTGAACCTGAATTACAGCGACGATGAAAACCCGCTGAGCCTGAAATCCGACTTCATCCTGTCCCTGTGCGAGCTGATCGTGGGCGGCAAGGACGGCCTCATGCCGGTGGAAAAGACCATCATCGACCGCTGTGTGCGCTCTGTCTACCGGGAGTACCTGAGTGACCCCCGCCCGGAAAAGATGCCTATTTTAGAGGACTTGTACAACGAGCTTCGCAGGCAGGACGAAAAGGAAGCGCAGTATATCGCCACGGCGCTGGAAATCTACGTCACCGGCTCCCTCAACGTGTTCAACCACCGCAGCAACGTGAATATCGAAAACCGCGTGGTCAGCTTCGATATCAAGGAGCTGGGCAAGCAGTTAAAGAAGATCGGGATGCTGGTGGTGCAGGACGCGGTGTGGAACCGCGTCACGATCAATCGTGAGCAGCGCAAGTCCACCCGCTACTATATCGACGAAATGCACCTTCTTTTGAAGGAGGAGCAGACCGCCGCGTATACGGTGGAGATATGGAAGCGATTCCGCAAGTGGGGCGGCGTCCCCACGGGCATCACCCAGAACGTCAAAGACCTGCTCTCCAGCCGTGAGGTGGAGAACATCTTTGAAAACTCCGATTATGTGTATATGCTCAACCAGGCTTCCGGCGACCGGCAGATTCTGGCGAAGCAGCTCAACATCTCGCCCCATCAGCTCTCGTATGTGACCCAATCCGCCGAGGGCGAGGGGCTTTTGTTCTACGGCAGCGTGATCCTGCCCTTCGTAGACCGCTTCCCCAAGGATACGGAGCTGTACAAAATCATCACGAC
>OBAR01002759.1_pt1 | contig 11614 bp, 10 predicted proteins | sample 1517911 | NCBI WGS metagenome assembly OBAR01 (sample SAMN04571709, study PRJEB22368) | human gut metagenome | biome: human gut; material: stool | host: Homo sapiens | place: Luxembourg | collected 2012-10-26
TTGCAAACCCGCGAATAGGCGCCCGTTTCGAACGTTAGACGGGACGAAGTAGGCGGAGGCATCTGCCGGGGAGTTTTTGGTACTTTTTGCGGTCAAAAAGTACATAAGCTTCCGCGGGCGGAGACCGCGGTTAACCGCTGACCAAAAAGCGGCAAAAAACGCAAGTCGCCGGACTGCGAACACCCCCGAGCGCGCCGCGCCCCTCAAAAACCGCTTTTCAGGCGGGTGACAAAATGCCGTGCGCCATGACGTTGCACGGCATTTTTCTGCCATCGGGCTGACAATTTGGCAGGGATTGCCGATCGGCACGACCTTTGTTCGGTTCGAGGGCGTAACCGGCGGCCGGAGTCGGAAAAAGCCCGGACCGGCGGATACGAAACCGAAAAATAAACAATTAAAACATATTACTATTATGGCAAAGATTATCGGTATTGATTTAGGAACCACGAACTCCTGCGTGGCAGTGATGGAGGGCAACGAGCCTGTTGTAATCCCCAACTCCGAGGGACACCGCACGACCCCTTCGGTCGTGGCTTTCACGGCCGACGGCGAGCGTAAGGTCGGCGACCCCGCGAAGCGTCAGGCGATCACCAACCCCAAGCGCACGGTCTTCTCGATCAAGCGTTTCATGGGCGAGACCTACGACAAGGTTTCGGCCGACATCGCGCGCGCTCCCTATGCCATCGTCAAGGGCGACAACAACACCCCGCGCGTGGACATCGACGGACGTCAGTATACCCCGCAGGAGATTTCGGCCATCATCCTCCAGAAGATGAAGAAGACGGCCGAGGATTACCTGGGCCAGGAGGTTTCGGAGGCCGTGATCACGGTTCCGGCCTACTTCTCCGACTCGCAGCGTCAGGCTACGAAGGAGGCGGGCGAGATCGCCGGTCTGAAGGTCCGCCGCATCATCAACGAGCCGACGGCCGCCGCATTGGCCTACGGTCTCGACAAGAAGTCCAGCGACCAGAAGATCGCCGTGTACGACCTGGGCGGCGGAACGTTCGATATTTCGATCCTCGAACTGGGCGACGGCGTTTTCGAGGTGAAGTCCACCAACGGTGATACGCACCTCGGAGGCGATGACTTCGACCACGTGCTGATCGACTACATGGCCGAGTCGTTCAAGGCCGAGCACCAGATCGACCTGCGTCAGGACCCGATGGCCTTGCAGCGTCTGAAGGAGGCCGCCGAGAAGGCGAAGATCGAACTGTCGTCCTCGACCACCACGGAGATCAACCTGCCGTATATCATGCCCGTCAACGGCATTCCGCAGCACCTGGTGATGACGCTCACGCGCGCCAAGTTCGAGCAGCTGTGCGACCACCTGATCCGCAAGACCATCGAGCCTTGCAAGCTGGCGCTTCGTGATGCGGGTCTGGACGCCTCGCAGATCAACGAGGTGATCCTCGTGGGCGGTTCGACGCGTATTCCCGCGATCCAGAAGATCGTCGAGGAGTTCTTCGGCAAGACCCCGAACCGTTCGGTCAACCCCGACGAGGTCGTGGCCATCGGCGCCGCCATTCAGGGCGGTGTGCTCACGGGCGAGGTGAAGGACGTGTTGCTGCTCGACGTTACGCCGCTGTCGCTGGGTATCGAGACTTTGGGCGGTGTGATGACCAAACTCATCGACGCCAACACGACGATCCCGACGCGCAAGTCGGAGACCTTCTCGACGGCTGCCGACAACCAGCCTTCGGTGGAGATCAACGTCGATTGGCCGCTTCCACCTCGACGGCATTCCCGCCGCACCGCGCGGCGTTCCGCAGATCGAGGTTACGTTCGACATCGACGCCAACGGCATCCTGAACGTTTCGGCCAAGGACAAGGGCACGGGCAAGGAGCAGAAGATCCGCATCGAGGCCTCCTCGGGCCTTACCGAGCAGGAGATCCAGCGCATGCGCGACGAGGCCAAGGCCAACGAGGAGAAGGACAAGGCCGAGAAGGAGCGCATCGACAAGATCAACGCCGCCGACTCGAACATCTTCACCACCGAGAAGCAGCTCAAGGAGTACGGCGAGAAACTTCCCGCCGACAAGAAGGCCGCCATCGAGACGGCGCTCGGCAAGCTGAAGGAGGCGCACAAGAACGCCGACGTGGCCGCCATCGACACGGCGATGGCCGAGCTTAACGCCGCATGGCAGGCCGCTTCGCAGGACATCTACGCGCAGCAGCAGGCACAGCAGGGCGCACAGCCCGGAGCCGATGCCGGCCAGCAGTCGCAGTCGAACGCCGGCGGCCAGCAGGGCGGCGGCGACGGGCAGCCCGAGGATGTGGAGTTCGAAGAGGTGAAGTAGGGCTTCGCCAATTAAAAATTAAGAATTAATTCGACGCGAAAGAGCGCGATTCCTGCGGGAGTCGCGCTCTTTATTTTGCCCGGGATGTAAAATTTGCTATCTTCGTCCATAAAAACTGTTTCCGATGGCTTGGCTGTATCTGATTCTGGCAGGACTTTTCGAGATGGGGTGGCCGCTGGGGTTCAAACTTGCGAACCTCTGCCCGCGTTACCATTTTCTTTTTCTGGCCCTTTCGGTCGTGTCTATGGGCGTGAGCGGCTGGCTGCTCTACGTGGCCCAGAGGACGATCCCGATGGGTACGGCCTACATGATCTGGACCGGTATCGGGGGGGGGCGTGGGAACCGTGGTCCTCGGCATCGTTTTCTTCCACGACGCCGTGACCTTCTGGCGGATGTTCTTCCTGTCGCTGGTCTTCGTCGGCATCGTCGGCCTGAAGATGGTGCATTAGGCCCGCTCCGCCCGCCACATCCCGTAGAGGATCAGCGCCGCTCCGGCCAAAGCGGCGAGGGTGATCCGCTCGCCGATGCAGAGCGTCGCCGCGACGATCGTCACCAGCGGGTTGAAATAGATGTAGTTGGTTGTCCTGACGGCTCCCAGACGGTGCATCGCGGCGTTCCAGAGCACGTAGCAGAGCATCGAGGCCACGACGCCCAGAAAGAGCAGGTTGCCCCACACGACGGGCCGCGACAGCACCTCCCAGTCCGCGCCGAAAGGCCGGAACGCAAAGACCGGGAGGATCGTCACGAGTCCGTAGAAAAAGACTTTCCGGGTGATGAAGATAGCGGGGTAGCGGCCTCCGAGGCGTTTGATCACCAGCGAATAAACCATCCATAGCATCGCCGCCGAGAGCGCCAGCATGTCGCCCCGCGGCGAGAGGCGGAGCACGAAATGCCCGTTGAGCACCACGAGCACCATCCCCGCGAATGCCAGCGCCGAGCCTGCGATCTGCCGCCGCGACATCCGCTCGCCGCGATAGAAGAGGCTCATCACCACGGCGGTCCACACGGGCGCCGTGCAGACGATCAGCGAAACGTTCGAGGCCGGGGCGTACTCCAGAGCCATGTTTTCGGTAAGGAAATAGAGCGACCCTCCGCTCAGCCCCGCGGCCGCCAGCAGCAGTTCGTCGCGCAGGTTCGCGGCCCACATGCGTCCGCGGGCGAAGGGCAGGATGCAGACGTATGCCATCGCGAACCGGAGCAGGAAAATTTCCGCCGGAGTCAGCGAGTTGGCGATCAGGACCTTCGTCGAAACGAACGTCGCGCCCCATACGGTCACCGTGAACAACGCCGCGAGGTGGTATTTGTATTCCGTGTATTTTATCATACGGCTCCAAAAATACGGATTTTTTTGCGCCGGCGCACTACTTTTCACCTTTCACCTTTCACTTTTCACTTTATTTTTCTATCTTTGCGTGCTATTGTGCGTAATGACAATAATTACAACAAATAACAATAACTATTTTTCACTCAAATGCAAAGTAAAGGTTTTATTAAACTCATTGCGGTCCTGCTGGCTCTCGCGTGTGTTTATCAGCTCTCGTTTACGTTCAAGACGCGTGGCGTAGAGAAGCAGGCGGCCGCTTATGCCGCGCAGTTCCCCCTCGACCAGCAGGGCGAGGCCGAACAGCATTACCTCGATTCGGTGCAGAACCTGCCGGTTTACAACCTGGGCTTCCGCAAGTTCACCTACAAGGAGTGTAAGGAGAAGGAGCTGAACCTGGGCCTGGACCTCAAGGGCGGTATGAACGTCATGCTGGAGGTGCAGGTCGAGGATGTCGTGAAGGCTTTGGCCGGCGACAGCCAGAACGACCCGGCTTTCATCGAGGCGATCGGCGTGGCCAACGAGGCGATGAAGCAAGGCTCTTCGACCGACTATATCTCCGACTTCGTGAAGGCATATTCGCGCCTTTCGAACGGCCGTCCCATCGCCGAGCTTTTCGTAAGCCCCGACCGCAAGGACATCACGCTCGAAAGCTCGGACGCCGACGTCGAGAAGATCCTCAAGAAGGAGACCGAGGCTGCCATCGGCGCATCGTTCAACGTGCTTCGCAGCCGTATCGACCACTTCGGTGTTACGCAGCCCAACATCCTGCGCCTCCCGAACTCGCACCGCATTCTGGTCGAGCTTCCGGGCGTGAAGGAGCCGCAGCGCGTCCGCGACCTGTTGCAGGGAACCGCTTCGCTGGAGTTCTGGACCACCTACGACGCCAATGAGATCTTCCCCGCGCTTTCCGCTGCCGACAAGCTCATCAAGGCCGAACTGGCGCAGGCTCCCGCCGCTGCGCCCGAGACCGCTGCCGCCGAGGCTGCCGCTGCCGCCGGGACTCCCGCCGCCGAGGCCGAGGGCCTGATCGCCGAAGTCGGCGCCGCCGATTCGACCGCCACGGCCGAGACCGCCGTTCAGGAAGGCAACTTCGACCACTCGCAGAACCCGCTCTTTGCAGTCCTCAATCCCCGCTTCGCAGGCGGCGCCTCCATCGGAGCCGCTTACAAGGCCGACATGGCAGCCGTCAACGAGTACCTCGCCCAGCCGGCCGTCCGCGAGCTGTTCCCCGCCGACATCATGTTCAAGTGGGGCGTCAAGGGCGACGACAAGATCGACGGTCGTTTCTACCTCTACGCCATCAAGGTTTCGACGCCCGACGGCAAGGCTCCGCTCGACGGTTCGGTCGTTACGGAAGCCACCGAGCAGTACGCCCAGCGCGGCGCCACGGCCGAGGTTTCGATGACCATGAACGCCGAAGGTACGCAGGAGTGGTCGCGCATGACGGGCGAGAATATCGGCAAGTGCATCGCCATCGTTCTCGACGGCTACGTCTATTCGGCTCCCCGCGTCAATTCGAAAATCGACAAGGGACAGTCGCAGATCACCGGCGATTTCACCATCCAGGAGGCCAAGGACCTGGCCAACGTGCTCAATTCGGGTAAGGTTCCCGCGCCCGCCAAGATCATCCAGGATACGGTCGTAGGTCCTTCGCTGGGCCAGGAGTCGATCAACGCCGGTATGATCTCGTTCGTGATCGCCTTCATCCTCGTGCTGCTCTACATGGGTCTGTTCTACAAGACAGCGGGCTGGATGTCCGACGTCGCGCTGCTCACGAACGTCTTCCTGCTGATGGGCGTTTTGGTGTCGTTCGGCGCCGTGCTGACCCTTCCGGGTATCGCGGGTATCGTGCTGACGATGGGTATGGCCGTCGATGCGAACGTGATCATCTACGAACGTATCAAGGAGGAGCTTCGCGGCGGCAAGGGACTTTCGCTGGCCATCAAGGACGGTTTCTCGAAGGCCTATTCGGCCATCATCGACGGTAACCTGACGACGATCATCACGGGTATCGTGCTGTTCATCTTCGGCAACGGTCCGGTTCAGGGCTTCGCCACGACACTGATCATCGGTATCATCACCTCGTTCTTCTGCGCCATTTTCATCACGCGCCTGCTGATCGAGTGGATCGTCGGCAAATGGGGGCACATTACCTTCTCGCGCCGCTGGTCGGAGAACTTCCTCAATAACACGCGCGTCGACTTCATCGCCAAGCGCAAACTGGCTTACGGCATCGCCGTTGCCCTGATGGTTCTGTCGTGCGTTTCGTTCTTCGTCCGCGGTCTGAACCTCGGCGCCGAGTTCACGGGCGGCCGCGCTTACGTGATCCGTTTCGACAAGCCCGTTTCGGCCGAAGAGGTTCGTCAGAATGTGGAGAAGGCTTTCTCGCAGTTCGCCGATGCCGACGCTTCGTCGATCAGTTCCGAGGTGAAGCAGTACGGCAAGGAGAACCAGATGCGCATCGTGACCCAGTATCGCTACGACGACACGTCGGACGAGGCTACCTCGGAGGTCGAGCAGATCATCTACGACGCTCTGAAACCGCTCTACTCGTATGACATCACCTTCGAGCAGTTCCGCAATACGCAGACCGACGCCAACGGTATCCTGACGGCCGACAAGATCGGTCCCTCGATCGCCAAGGACATGACGTGGAACGCCATCTATTCGGTGCTCTTCTCGCTCATCGCCATCGGTCTCTACATTACGTTCCGCTTCAAGCGCTGGCAGTGGGCTTCGGGCGCCACGGCGGCCCTGGCCTTCAACGCCCTGCTGATCATCGGCATCTTCTCGATGTTCTACGGTCTGCTGCCCTTCAACCTCGAGGTCAACCAGGCGTTCATCGCCGCGATCCTGACGATCATCGGCTATGCCATCAACGACACGGTGGTCGTCTTCGACCGAATCCGCGAGTACCTGGGTCTCTACCCGAAGCGCAACCTGAAGGAGAACGTGAACAACGCCATCAACTCGACGCTGTCGCGTACGATCAACACCTCGGGCACGACGCTCGTGACGCTGCTGGCCATCTTCTTCTTCGGCGGTGAGACGATCCGCGGCTTCATCTTCGCGCTGATCATCGGCGTGGTCGTAGGTACGGCCGCCACGATCTTCCTCGCGACGCCGATCGCTTACGATCTGATGACGAAGCGCGCCAAGACCGACGTGGAGAAGTAATGGATAGACTCCCGATCCGACAAAAACGGACCGCACCGAGAGGTGCGGTCCGTTTTTTCAAATAAATTTGGCATTGCGCCCGGCTTGCACTATCTTTGCGGGCAAGCAGACGCCCGCTTGGGCAGGCTGCGGCTCGGCAATGTGCAAAATAAATTTGATATTGCCCCGCCTTGCACTATCTTTGTCATACGGATATTATAGGTTCCCATGATGGAAAATTGGTTGAAATGGATGCACCGCTACGTGTCGCCGGTTTTTCTGGCGCTGCTCGTCGCGTCGTTCATCCTTTGGTATATCGCGAAATTGAGCTATACGTACACCACCGAGCAGACCGTGAGGGTGAGTGTCGACGGACAGCCTTTCGAGGTTACCTGCGTGGTCGAGGGCGTCGGTACGAACCTTTTCGGCTACCGGGTCTACATGAACAAGACGCTGCGCATTCCGCTTGCGGAACTCAAGACGAAGCGTTCGTATGAGGAGGGGCACGAGGGTAAACTCATCATCGACCCCCAGTCGCTGCAAAACGCCCTTGCGCCGCGGTTCAGCGACATCAAGATCATTTCCATCGGGGACATTCCCGAAATCGACGTTCCCCGTAACCCATGATGAAGGTCGGAATCACAGGCGGCATCGGCAGCGGCAAAAGCACCGTTTGCCGTCTTTTCGCGCGTTTGGGCGTCGCGGTCTATGACTCCGACGCCGGGGCCAAACGGCTGATGACGGAGGATGCGGAGCTGCGCAGGCGCATCACGGACCGTTTCGGGGCCGAAGCCTATGCGGACGGGACCTTGAACCGGACCTACCTTGCCGGACGGGTCTTCTCCGAGGCGCAGGCCCTCGCCGACCTGAACGCCATCGTCCACCCGGCCGTCCGGGCCGATTTCGCGGCGTGGGCCGAACGGCAGGAGGGCGACTACGTGATCCTCGAAAGCGCCCTTCTTTTCGATGCGGGGTTCGATGCCTGCGTCGACCGCACGGTTGCCGTCCTCGCCCCCGAGGCGCTGCGCATCGAACGCACCTGCCGCCGCGACGGGCGCACACCCGGGGAGGTCCGCCTCCGTATCGCCGCCCAGACGGACGACGATACGTTGAGCGCGAAGGCCGACTACACCCTTGTCAACATCCTCGAATCCGACCTTGAACCCGCTGTCGCGGAGTTGCACCGAATTTTCAGCCATGAAGCCCATGAACATTGATTTTTCCTCGCCGCAGGTGATGGCGATTCTTAACGTCACCCCCGATTCTTTCTATGCCGGCAGCCGCACTCCGGAGGCCGAATCCGTCGAGCGCCGCGTCCGCGAAGCCGTGTCCGAAGGGGCGCAGCTGATCGACGTCGGGGGCTACTCCTCGCGTCCCGGGGCTGACGAAGTCCCTGCCGACGAGGAGTGGCGTCGCGTCCGGCTGGGCGTCGGGACCGTGCGTCGGCTGGCGCCCGGCATGACCGTCTCGGTCGACACGTTCCGCAGCGAAGTCGCGGCGAAGGCTGTCGAAACGTTCGGGCCGCTCGTCGTCAACGACATTTCGGCCGGGGAACTCGACCCCGCGATGCTCTCCGTCGTTGCGGACTGCGGCGTACCCTACATCGCCATGCACATGAAGGGCGATCCGAAAACCATGCAGTCGCAGACCGACTACCGGCGCGACATCGTCACCGAGGTCGTCGGCTATTTCAGCCGCCGCACCGACGAGATGCTCGCCGCGGGCATCCGGCGTGAAAACATCATCCTCGACCCCGGCTTCGGCTTCGCCAAGACCACGGAGCAGAACTACGAATTGCTCGCGGGTCTGCACCGCCTCTGCGCGCTGGGTTACCCGGTGCTGGCGGGGCTTTCGCGCAAGTCGATGATCTATAAGGTCCTCGACGCCACTCCCGCCGAATCGCTCGCCGGAACCGTTGCCCTGGGCTGGGAGTGCCTGCGCCAGGGTGCGGCGATACTCCGCGTCCACGACGTGCGGGAAGCTGTGGACACGGTCAAACTGTTCAATATGTTCCGCCAATGATACGGGTTACCGACATACACAAGAGTTTCGGCACGCTGGAGGTGCTGAAAGGCGTTTCGCTCGACGTGGCGCAGGGCGAGGTGGTCTCCATCGTGGGGGCCAGCGGCGCTGGCAAGACCACGCTTTTGCAGATCATCGGCACGCTGTCGCGTTCCGACGGCGGGCGCGTGGAGGTCGACGGCCGCGATGTCTCGGCCTTGGGCGATCGGGCCTTGTCGCAGTTCCGCAACGAGCGCATCGGCTTCGTGTTCCAGTTCCACCACCTGCTTGCGGAGTTCACGGCTTTCGAGAACGTCTGCATTCCGGGGCTGATCGGCCGGCGTCCGCGCGCCGATGTCGAACGCCGTGCCGCCGAACTGCTCGACATGATGGGTCTCGCGGCACGGCGCGACCACAAGCCCGGACAGCTTTCGGGCGGCGAGCAGCAGCGCGTGGCCATCGCCCGTGCGCTGGTCAATTCACCCGCCGTGCTGCTGGCCGACGAACCCTCGGGCAACCTCGATTCGCACAACCGCGACGAGATCCACCGCCTGTTCTTCGACCTGCGCGAACGGCTCGGCCAGACCGTCGTGATCGTCACCCACGACGAAAACCTCGCCGCAATGGCCGACCGGAAGATCACCATGTCCGACGGTCTGATCCTCGGCTGCGAAACGGTCCGGTAACATGAAAAAACTGCTTTGGCTGCTTCTTCCGGCTCTTGCCGCCTATGGTGCGTGGGACCTCGTGCGCGAGGTGCGCGGGGCGTGGACCTCGGACTACTCCCGGACCTATTCGCGCGCCGTGGGGCAGACGATGTCCCGGGCGTTCGATTCGCTGAACCTCTCCGGACGGGGCGTCCGCATCGGGGTGCTGGACGCGGGTTTCGGGGGCTTCCGTACCGACCGCTGGACGCGGGGGCTGCACGTCGCCGCCTGGCGCGATTTCACGGGCGGCGACGAGACGGCATTCTTCGACGACGCCACAGACCACGGCACGAGGGTCTGCACCAACCTCGGAGGCCGTTCGGGCGATACGATCCGCGGGCTGGCATGGGGCGCGGAGTATTATCTTGCGAAAACCGACCGCGCCGAAGTGGAGCCTCGCGCCGAGGAGCGGCAGCTGATCCGCGGCATCGAGTGGCTCCTGGCGCATGACGTCGACGTGATCTCCTCGTCGTTGGGCTATACGACGTTCGACGATTTCAGCGGCTATACGCCCGCGATGCTCGACGGCCGCACCTCGACGCTCTCGCGCTACCTCGACAGCCTGCTCACGGCGCGCCCCGGACTCGTTTTCGTGCAGAGCGCCGGCAACGAGGGCGACAAGGCGTGGCGCAATGTCTCCTTTCCGGCCGATGTCCGGCAGGTCATCACGGTCGGTTCGTGCGATTCCGACGGTGTTTCCCGCTCCCGCTCCAGTGGTGTCGGACGCGAAGATGCCGGCTATGTGAAGCCCGATTTCGTCGCCGGAGCCTCGCCGTTGGGAACTTCGTTTTCGACGCCGGTTATCGCGGGGCTTTGCGCCTGCCTGCTCGAATACCGTCCTATGGAACGCGGCGAACTCATCGGACTGCTGCACGCTTCCGGCACGCGGGCCGCAGCTCCCGGCTGCGAACTGGGTTACGGCATCCCGCAAACCGATGTCTTGCTCCGAATGCTCCGCACGCCATGACGAACACCGATCTGAAGGAGCTGCTCGACGCGCTCCACGACAAATACAACAGCCCCGACTTCATCGCCGACGATCCGATTTCGGTACCGCACCGCTATACGGACCGCGCCGACCGCGAGATCGCGGGATTTTTCTCCGCTACCATCGCCTGGGGCAACCGTAAGGCCATTGTCCGCAGTGGCCACCGCATGATGCACTTCATGGACGACGCTCCGGCGGATTTCGTGCGCAACGCCTCGCAGCGCGAACTGGCGCTGCTTTCGTCCTACGTCCACCGCACGTTCAACGGCGGGGACCTGCGCGATTTCGTGCTGGCCCTGCGGCGTATGGAGGAGCGCCATGGCGGCATCGGGAATTTCTTCGAGACGCGCTATGAGGCCGCGCAGAGCATGCCCGCCGTGCTGGCCGACTTCCGGCGCGAGTTTTTCGCCGGGGAGCACGCTCCGCGCTGCGAGAAGCATGTTTCGTCCGTCGAGCACGGCGCGGCCTGCAAGCGGCTGTGCATGTATCTGCGGTGGATGGTGCGCCGCGACGACCGGGGTGTCGATTTCGGTCTGTGGCGGCGTATCCCGATGTCGGCCCTCTACCTGCCGCTGGACGTCCATGTCGGCGAGAGGGCGCGTGCGCTGGGACTGCTCGGCCGCCGCCAGAACGACTGGCGGGCCGTCGAGGAGTTGACGGACGCCCTGCGCGCATTCGATGCGGAGGATCCTGCGCGGTACGATTTCTCGCTGTTCGGCGCAGGCATGGACGGCTATCTGCGAGAATAATTCACAATTCATAATTCAAAATTCACAATTATCTTTCGGTTTAAACAATTCACGGTCCGTCAGGACCGCTGCCCGATGAAGGTCGGGACCGACGGCGTTCTGCTGGGTGCATGGGCCGCGGTGCGGCCGCAGGACCGGCGGATGCTCGACATCGGCACGGGCACGGGGCTGATCGCCCTGATGCTGGCCCAGCGCGCCCCGGAGGCGCATGTCACGGGCGTCGACATCGACGATGTCGGGCAGGCCCGCGAGAACGCCGCCGCTTCGCCCTGGAGCGGCAGGGTGGCGTTCGCTCAATGCCCCGTGCAGGAGTTCGAGACCCCGGAGCCGTTCGATCTGATCGTCTCCAACCCGCCGTTTTTCGTCGACTCGCTCACCTGCCCCGACGGGGG
>OBAR01002762.1_pt1 | contig 11599 bp, 9 predicted proteins | sample 1517911 | NCBI WGS metagenome assembly OBAR01 (sample SAMN04571709, study PRJEB22368) | human gut metagenome | biome: human gut; material: stool | host: Homo sapiens | place: Luxembourg | collected 2012-10-26
ATTACTATGCATATGAAACTATGGGCATGTACATGAAATTATTACTATGTACATGAAATCATTGGCATGTGCATGAAATTATTACTATGCACATGAAATCATTGCCATGCATATTTTACTGTGTATATAAGAAGCACATAAAAACTGTATTGGTGAATTGTTTTACGGAAAAGGTCTAAACAGTCTGGTAGTTTATGAATGGCAGTGTTGGATGCACTAATCCAACATATTTAGACAGGAAAGGGGTCTTAAGAAAATGAAAAGTGATGACAAGAACATATTACGTGAGGTTCAGAAAAATACCCAGATGGCAATGCAGGCTATTGATTCCATCAGCAGTAAAATTTATGATGACACATTAGCGGCACAGGTGACGAAGGACAGCATGAGATATGGGGAGATCTACAATCGGGCAACGAATGAGCTGTTACAGGGAAAGGCTGAGTGTTACAAGGAAACCGGATATCAGGAAATGATGCTGCGTGGGGCAATTAAAGCGAATACCATGCTCAATTCCAGCACCAGTCATGTAGCAGAGCTTCTGATCCAGGGAACGAACCGTGGATTGACGGATATGTGGAAGATAATGAATCATTGTGAGAATGCAGGTGACCGTTCCGTGGAGATTGCTAAAGAACTGATGGATTTTGAAGAAAAAAGCATTGAAAAGCTGAAAGAGTATTTATAAATTTATTACAACTGACCAGAGATATTTTTTGAATATTTTTCACAAAATTTTACCACGATTTTTTACCACTTTAGTGTAAGAAAATGCTTGAAAGGAAAAAAAATCTGATATATAATAGCAACAGATTGAGAAAGCGGTGTACTATAGCATAGATTGTATACAAGGATACCGTGCTACAACAAACATTTAAAGGAGGACATGACAATGTCATACGTTGATGAAGTTTATCAGATGGTCGTAGAGAAAAATCCTGCACAGCCGGAATTCCATCAGGCAGTAAAAGAGGTACTGGAATCTCTGAGAGTTGTTATTGAAGCAAACGAGGAGAAGTACAAGAAGGATGCTTTATTAGAGAGAATCGTTACTCCTGAAAGACAGTTGTTATTCCGCGTTCCCTGGGTAGATGATAAGGGACAGGTTCAGGTTAATAATGCATATCGTGTACAGTTTAACAGTGCAATCGGACCTTACAAGGGTGGTTTAAGATTACATCCTTCTGTAAACCTTGGTATTATCAAATTCTTAGGTTTTGAACAGATCTTCAAGAACTCATTAACCGGACTTCCTATTGGTGGTGGTAAAGGTGGTTCTGATTTCGATCCTAAGGGCAAGTCAGACAGAGAAGTAATGGCATTCTGCCAGAGCTTTATGACTGAACTTCACAAATATATCGGAGCTGACACTGACGTTCCTGCAGGTGATATCGGTACAGGAGCAAGAGAGATCGGCTTTATGTATGGTCAGTACAAGAGACTGACAGGTCTTTATGAAGGAGTACTTACCGGTAAGGGCTTAAGCTACGGTGGATCTTTAGCAAGAACAGAAGCTACCGGATATGGTTTATTATACTTTGTAGAAGAAATGTTAAAGTGTAATGGCAAGGACATTGCAGGAAAGACTGTTGCTGTTTCCGGAGCAGGTAATGTTGCGATCTACGCAATTCAGAAGGCACAGCAGCTTGGTGCTAAGCCTGTTACCTGTTCGGATTCCACCGGATGGATTTATGATCCGGAAGGAATTGATGTAGAATTACTGAGAGAAGTTAAGGAAGTAAAACGCGCACGTCTTACCGAGTATGCAGCAGCAAGACCGTCCGCACAGTATCATGATAAGAAGGCAGAAGGAACCAACCAGTGGTCTGTTAAGGTTGACATCGCTCTTCCTTGTGCAACACAGAACGAACTGAACCTTGAAGATGCAAAGACACTTGTTGCAAACGGCGTATTTGCTGTAGCAGAAGGTGCGAACATGCCTACTACGATGGAAGCTACTGAATATCTTCAGGAGAATGGTGTTTTGTTTGCGCCTGGTAAGGCCTCCAATGCAGGTGGTGTTGCTACCTCCGCATTAGAGATGAGCCAGAACTCAGAAAGATTGAGCTGGACCTTTGAAGAAGTAGACAGCAAGCTTAAGGGAATCATGGTTAATATCTTCCATAACCTCGATGATGCAGCTAAGAAGTATGGCATGGAAGGCAACTATGTTGCCGGTGCTAATATTGCCGGATTCTTAAAGGTTGCAGAGGCTATGACAGCACAGGGTATTGTATAAAATTTATAAAGAGTGCCCGGAAACGTTATGTTTCCGGGCTTTTTTGATATTCTTATATAATAAGAACAGGGAATATGGTCGAAGAAGAATATGATTCATACTATGGATTCTGAATATCCTCTTTCAATCGGGCCGAAAAGCTCCGAAGACATGAAATAGTCTCATAAACACACAAATGACAACAGAAGGCGTCCGGTATTTAACAGATAGAGATAGAATAAAACAGAAGAACTGGAAATCTGATTCAGTTATAATGTGGGAAATTTGATTTGGTTCATAAATAAATATAGAAAGATTGATGTCTGTATATGCACATTTTGTATTTCTGCAAGGATGCAGAGGGGAATATACATGGAAAATCTGTGCGCAAGACACTATATTTAGTATAGTGCATAGATAAATAAAAAGCAAGATAAAATACATATTTATGCAAAAAACGTAAAAATAGAGAAAATAGATTTTTTGTAAAGACTATGATATACTATACTACATTAAAAGATAGATGTGAGGTACATAATGAGAAAACAATCAAGAGGAATCAAAAAACTTGTATTATCGGCAATGTTTATGGCAATTGGTCTGATTCTTCCGTTTATAACAGGTCAAATCCAACAGATTGGCAGTATGCTGCTTCCAATGCATATACCGGTATTATTTTGCGGCTTGGTTTGTGGGTGGCAGTATGGAATGATGGTAGGTTTTATTCTTCCGTTATTGCGTTATCTGTTATTTGGCATGCCGCCAATCTTTCCGATTGGTGTTTCCATGACTTTAGAACTTGCTGCATATGGAGCAGTGATTGGATTGATTATGCAGCAGTTAAGCAAAGAAAGTGCAGCCGGGAAGGGAAAGAATTATGTACTGAATCTATATGTATCACTGATTGGTGCAATGCTTGCGGGAAGACTGGTCTGGGGATTGGTCAGATTTATTCTCACGCAGGTAACCATGGAACCATTTACATTTGAGATGTTTATGGCGGGGGCATTCCTTGGTGCAATACCGGGAATTGTTATACAAGTGATTCTGATACCGGGAGTTATGGTAGTATTGGAACGTGCCGGGGTTTTAAAAGAGGATGGAACTGCCAGGTAGTGAAAGGAGAAAGCCATATGAATGTAGAGAAGTCTTTGGAGCAACTGGAAACTTTGATTACACAACAAAGGACAAATGAAATTGAAGGATTTCTACTTGAGAAAATCGAGGACTCTGCAAGTCAGGAGGATATCGGATCCCTGATTACTTTAATGAACGAGCTCATTGGCTATTACCGGGAAAGTGGTGAATTTGAGAAGGCACTGGGATATTGCAGGGAGGTACTGCAGGTAGCTGCACAGGCAGGACTGGCCGGTACCATTCCTTATGCGACAACATTGCTTAATGTTGCGAATACCTGCCGGGAAGGTGGACTGGTTCGTGAAGCCATGGTGCATTATCAGGAGGTTCGCGGGATTTATATCAATAACATAGAAGATACGGATTTCAGATATGTAAATTTATATAATGGTATGGGAATGCTTTTTCAGGATATGGGAGATTATGAAAGTGCCTGTGACTGTCAGGAACGTGCGTTATCTGTCGCAGTTTTATATCATGAAGCAAGGGCTGAGACTGCAATTCTTTATACAAGTCTTGCAATTTATCAGATAAAACTGATGAGATACCAGGAGGCAATTGAGAATTTACGTCGTGCTTTTGAACTTTTTGAAGAGGATGAGAAAAAGGATTATCATTACAGTAGTGCGCTTTCTGCCATGGGAGAGGCTCAGTATCTGGCAGGAAATATGGAAGAGTCTGCATATTATTATGAACGGGCACTCCATGAAATTGAAAGAACGTCAGGAAGAAATAAAGCATATGAAATTACCCTGCGGAATCTGAACGCTGTACAGAAGCAGTTGAAGGATCTTCCACAGCAGAATATTCACTTTAAGAAAGGATTGGAACTGTGTGAAAGCTTTTATAATGAATATGGAATTCCGATGATCCGCATGAAATTTCCTGCCTATGAAGGAATGATTGCAGCCGGACTTGTGGGAGAAGGATCAGAATGCTTTGGGTTTGATGACGAGGTATCGAGAGATCATGACTTTGGACCGGGCTTTTGCTTATGGCTTACGGATCAGGTATATGATGAGATCGGAGAGGCACTACAGGAAGAATATGATAAGCTGCCGGGTACCTATATGGGGGTAACCAGAATCGAGACACATAAGGCACGCAGGAGTGTCGGAGTGTTTCGTATTGGTGAATTTTATGAACAGCTGATTGGACTTACGGATGTGCCAACTACACAAAACCAGTGGTTATTTTTAGAGGATTATCAGCTGGCATCAGCGACGAACGGAAAGGTTTTCCGGGATGATTTAGGCGAATTTACCAGAATCCGGAATGGAATTCTGAAGTATTATCCGGAGGAGGTCCGAATTAAGAAAATTGCAAGGGAAGCAGCACTGATGGCGCAATCCGGACAGTATAATTATAACCGGATGTTTGGACGTGGTGAAAAGGTAACAGCTGATATTGCTTTGGCAGAGTTTCTGAAGCATACCATGTCGATGATCTATCTGCTGAATCGGAGGTTTGCTCCTTTCTATAAGTGGATGCATCGTGGTTTACGGGAGATGAAAGTGCTTACGGAGATCGGGGATATTCTGACGGCTCTTGTTGAACTTCCCAATGGAGATGAGCGGATTCCGGATATGATTGAGCTGATTGTGGCAATGATCATTAAGGAGATGAAGAAACAGGGATTGACAAGTGGTGAGGACAATTATCTGGAGCATCATACGGATAACATTCTTCACAGTATTCCACAGAAGGATCGAAAGGAAGGTTCTTTTCAAATGGCACTGATTAATGAAGTGATCGGACTGGAATGGGAGACAGCAGGGAATCCGGTTGAAGGATGCAATGTCCGGGATACGGAGAGCTTTGATGTGTTTACCATGTCGAGAGAGAGTATCTATGGAAGCTGGACAACAGAAATGCTGAAAAGCCGGATTCATGATCTGCGGATGATGAAGGATAAAGGGTGGAATCCGGAGATTACTCCAGTGAAACAGGAGATTGCAGAAGAAATCATGAAGGTCTGGATGGACTGGCTGGAGGAACTGGCTGTCAGATATCCAAAGTCAGCTGATTTTTTGCGAGGAGCATTCCTTTTGGCTGAGATTTTTGCTTCCCCGGAAGAATGTCTGCAGGCAGAACTTCTTTCTTATTCTGAAGAAACGTTGGATCTGTATGGAAGATTTATTGCACAGCTTTGTGAGGAAGGAAGAAATCTGGCCGAAATGACGATGCATAAGCTGGCACTGTACTGTGGTTCCGGTTCTTTGGACAAGTTTGAGGAAAGTCTATAGAGACGAAAGTTACGTAACTGTTCAGTACCTTCACAGTTACGATGCAAAATCCATTCCAAATCGGCTTCGCCGATGGGATTTTGCATTACTGAATCATTTTCTTACGGTCTCAGCAGTAAATGCTTCGACCTGTACTGAATAGTTACAAATTTACAATAATGATCTGAGGGTAAGGATAAAATGGAAAAAACAAAATCCTATGAAATCGATATGTGCCATGGGCCTTTGTTTCGAAAAATACTGTTATTTACGCTGCCATTGATGCTTTCAGGTATATTACAACTGTTATTTAATGCAGCGGATGTTATTGTGGTTGGACAGTTTGCCGGTAATGAGGCATTAGCGGCAGTGGGTTCTACGAGTGCATTGACCAATCTTCTGGTGAATCTGTTTATTGGATTATCGGTTGGTGTCAATGTGTTGGTAGCACGGTTTTATGGTGCACAACAGGAGCAGGAAGCACAGGAAGCAGTTCATACTGCAGTTGTAGTAAGTATTCTTGGCGGTATTTTGCTTGCTTTTATAGGAATTGCACTGGCACAACCACTGCTTCAATGGATGGATACACCGGACAATGTCATTAGTCATTCCGTGCTTTATATGCGGATCTACTTTGTGGGAATGCCGGTGATGCTGCTATATAACTTCGGAAGTGCAATATTAAGAGCGATTGGGGATACCAGACGACCGTTGTATTTCCTGGCAGCCGCAGGCGTGATTAATGTTATTCTGAATCTGATTTTTGTGATCAATTTTCATATGGGGGTTGCGGGCGTAGCGCTTGCAACAATTATATCCCAGTGTGTTTCAGCGGCATTGATCATGCGTTGCCTGATGAAGAGTGAGGGCTGTATCAGGGTAGAATGGACGAAGCTTCGTATTCATTGGAAAATGCTTGGAAAGATTGCACAGATCGGACTTCCGGCGGGAGTCCAGGGGGTGCTGTTTTCCATATCCAATGTGCTGATTCAGTCATCGGTAAATTCTTTTGGATCAGTAGCTATGGCCGGAAATACCGCTGCACAGAATGTAGAAGGGTTTGTGTATACTTCAATGAATTCGGTGCATCAGACAGCCGTGAGCTTTACAAGTCAGAACCTTGGCGGCAGACAGTATGGAAGAATCAATAAAATTTTGGCAGAGTGTATTTTATTTGTAACGGCGGTTGGACTGATTCTTGGCAATGGTGCTTATCTGTTAGGAAATCAGATTCTTGGAATTTACTCTTCTGATCCTGAGGTCATTGCTTATGGATTGGAACGGTTGTCGATTATCTGTACCATGTATTGCCTGTGCGGAATTATGGATGTACTGGTGGGATCCATCCGGGGGCTTGGCTATGCAGTGATGCCGATGATTGTTTCCTTAATGGGAGTATGTGTTTTTCGTGTGGTTTATATTTATACGATATTTCAGTGGAGCAGAACCTTACAGACGCTGTATATTTCCTATCCCATTACCTGGACGTTGACGGCAGCCGTTCATGTAATCTGTTTTGTGATTGTGCGAAGGAAGATCGGGATGCAGAAATAATGGCAGTACAGGGACATTAGCATAGATAAGTAGAAGTACAGTACAGAAATGATAGGATGTAGTATAGAAGTACTTGTAAAAATCATGGAAGGAAAAGCTCATAAGCATATAGATAACAAGAAAATAAAGCAATAGATAATAAAGTAATAAGGTAGTGAAGTAACCGGTTAATAAAGTAATAGAGGTATGGCGAAAATCCCTGTAGAATCCGGAGTTATGTTAGAAAGAACATGGCGTTCGGTTTCCTGCAGGGATTTCTTCGACTTCAAATAAGCTGCAAATGATTTATTATGTTCTTCTGGAATTGTTGGGGTCATTGGAGAGAACGGAGCCGGAAAGAGTTCAACCATTAAGGCAATTCTTAATTTAGTACATAAAGAAACGGGTGATATTTATCTCTTTGGACATCCAATGGAGGGCAATGAAAAGGAGGATGGAAGCAATCAGTGGAAGGAACAGCTTGGTGTTATTTTTGATGAATGTAATATGCCTGTTGAGTTCACGGCAAAGGAGATTCATCATATTATGAATGAGTTTTACCGGACATGGGAGGGAAAAGAAATATTTTGCTTATTTAAGGAAGCTTCAGGTTCCTACAGACAAGAAGGTAAAGGATTTGTCGAAGGGAATGAGATTCCGGATGAGCAGATCATCGGAAAGATGGAAAATGCATATGGAGCCCAGGTACTGGTAAAAAATGCGGCAGGATGGAAACAGGAGGGATTTGTTGTGGATCATGCTTCCATTGAAGATATTTTGCTTTATATTGTTAAGAGAGACGAGGTGCGATAAGAATGAAAGGATTATTGTTAAAGGATTTATACAATGTAAAAGGATTTGCCAGACAGTATGTGATCGTTATTCTGGCGATGGCTGTGTGGGGAGTCTGCATGAAAAATATATCATTTGTGTCGATTTATATGGTGATTCTAGGTGGGATGATGAGCATTACAACCATGAGCATGGATGAAAGCAGTGGATTTAATAAGTTTTATCTCACAACTTGCGAGGAGTGAACAGTAATCTGAAAAAGGATTGGCATGAGACGAAAAAAATAGTATAGTTAATAGGATAGCAAAGAAAGGGAACACTTATGGAAAAAGCAGATAGTTATCAGGTAAGAAAACTGAATCCGAGGAAAGAGTATCTTATTCAGGTGCCAGGGTCGAAAAGTATTACCAACCGGGCGTTTTTGTTAGCTGCGCTATCCGGTAAGAAGTGTGTATTGTCGGGGGTCCTGTTTAGTGATGATACAAGAGGATTCTTAGACTGTCTGATCCAGCTTGGATTCCGGGTAGAAATCAAGGAAGAAAAGCAGAAGGTGACCATTCAGGGTACGGATGGCAGGATTCCAAACCCGGAGGCATCCATCAATGTAAGAAGTGCAGGAACAGCGGCACGGTTTCTTACGGTTGCACTGGCTTTTGCAGGTGGTAATTATTATCTGGATGCATCCGAACAGATGCGTAAGCGTCCGATGGAGCCGATCCTGAAAATATTAGAGAAATTGAATGTTAAATTTAGATTTAATAATGAAGAATATCATTTTCCCTTTGAACTGTCTTCGCAATTTACAGAAGATGAAGAACAGAAAGATCAAATACAGGAAGATCAAATACAGAAAGACAAAATACATAAGATCGAAGTGGAAGAAGATAGATGCCGGAATGATGTAGAACAGGAAGAGAATGAGATGAGTGAAATCACTATTGATACGAATCTCAGCAGTCAGTTCGCAAGTGCCTTATTGATGGCAGCATGTCTCCTTCCAACGGGATTAAAGATACATCTGACCGGAAGCAGAACCGCTGGATCCTATATTAAAATGACACTTGCTATGATGAAGCAGTTTGGCATTCGGGTGGAACAGACGGAGAATGGTTATGAGATTGCTCATCAGGAAGGATGGGGGCTTACGGAATATGAAGTTGAGCCGGATGTATCGGCAGCCTGCTACTTTTATGCCATGGTTCCTTTACTGAAAACAAGTGTTATTGTTAAGGGGGTTCAGGAGAAATCCTTACAGGGAGACATTCAATTCCTGAACGTATTGGAACAGATGGGATGTCAGAAAGAGAAGACGCCCGAAGGAATACGGCTGACTATGAAGGAGCCGGAAATGCATGGCGTGGATATTTCGATGAAGGACTTTTCGGATCAGACGATGACACTGGCTGCGCTTGCACCTTTTGCAGACCGTGTTACCAGAATTCACAATATCGGACATATCCGTTTTCAGGAATCGGACCGGATCCGTGCGATTTTGACAGAATTGCAGCGAATGGGAGTTCGGTGCGAAGAGGCTCCGGAGATTGACGGAATTCAGATTTTTCCGTGGGGGAAAGTTCCTGAAGATCATATTGTAGCGGAAGGTGAAAGTACAATAGAATGTGAAAGTACAACAGAGAATGAAAGTGCAACAGAGAGTGAAAACGCAGCAGAGAGTGAAAGTGCAGCAGAAAGTAAAAGTGTAGCAGAGCGTGAAAGTATAACAGAACGTGGAAACATAACAATAGAAACCTACGATGACCACCGGATGGCAATGGCGTTTACGCTTCCGGGATTAAAGACGGGAAATATAGTGATTAAGAATCCGGGATGCTGCCACAAAACATTTGAAAATTATTTTTCGGTAATTGATTCCTTATATCAGTGTCATTGAAGCATGGGGAAGATAAACATTTACAGAAGTAAATGGATACAATGGATACAATAATAAGTAATTGGATAATTTCATAAGAGGTGCTATGGAAGAGTATTGGGATATTTTTTTAGAGGAACAACAGAATAGAGAATTGGAACGGGTACTGCTCGTCGGAGTAGATACGGGAGAAGAACAGAATTTTGATAACTCCATGGAAGAATTGAAACAACTGGCGAAGGCGTGTTTCATGGAACCGGTTGGGACGGTTACCCAAAGAATGGAATTCGTGCATAAAGCACTTTACATTGGAACCGGAAAGGTACAGGAAGTACGGGATGCTGCGCAGGCTTTGGATGTGCAGCTTATTCTAATTAATGATACCTTGACGCCTTCCCAGATCAAAAACCTGCAGAATGAATTAAAAACACCTGTTATTGATCGGACAACCCTGATTCTCAATATTTTTGAGATGAGAGCCAGAACACGGGAAGCCAGGTTACAGGTAGAAACAGCCAAGCTGCAATATCTCCTGCCCCGCCTTGTTGGAATGCATGAGGCACTGACCAGACAGGGAGGAACCAGCGGCAGCATGAGCAGCCGTGGTGCGGGAGAAAAAAAGTTAGAGCTGGACCGTCGTCACATTGAGCACCGGATCAGTGAACTGCGTAAAGAACTGGATGCCATTTCCAGAGAACGTGAAACACAGAGAAAGCGCAGGGGACAATCCCGAATTCCTCTGGTAGCATTGGTTGGCTATACGAATGCAGGAAAATCGACCATTATGAATCATATGGTCGAACGGTTTGTAGGGGATGAAGAGAAAAAGGTGCTGGAAAGGGATATGCTTTTCGCAACACTGGATACGACAATCCGGCGGATCAACACCGGAAATAATCAGGATTTTCTGCTAACGGATACAGTCGGGTTCATTCATAAGCTTCCACATGGTCTTGTGAAGGCATTCCATTCGACATTGGAGGAAATTAAAGGAGCAGATCTGCTCCTGCAGGTCGTGGATGTTTCTGACCCCGGGTATCAGGAACAGATGGAGACTACGAGAGAGACCCTGCGGGAGTTGGGGGCTGGAGATATTCCCATGCTGATTGTCTTTAATAAGGCCGATCGGCTCACGAATACAGCGAATACGACCGGGAAGCCACGGAACCAGACGGAGCAGGAGCAGAAACTACAGGACCAGAAACTACAGGATCAGAAATTGCAGGATCAGAATCCACAGAATCAGATGCTGCAGCTTCACAAGACACCGGATCAGGAAAAAGAATTGCAACAGATGTCTTTGGGGGAAACCACATATCCGAGAACAGCAGGAACGAATAAGATATACATCAGCGCAAGGCAGCCGGAATCCATCGAATTACTGGTAAAGGAAATTATCCGGAGAGTTTATGCAGACTATGAGGAGGTTCGATTGTTGATTCCCTATGACAAGGGCAGCATTGTTTCGTATCTGCAGGAAAATACACAGATTTTGGAACAATCCTATGAACCGGAGGGAACACGGATGCGTGTGAGCTGCCATCATGCCGATGCCAGGAAATATGAGCAGTATGTTGTGAAGTAAAATTGAAATTTCTAATTGAACTGCGTGAACTGTGAGAACCAGAATATTCACGAACTGAAATCGTTGATCATTGTAGAAATTGTGTTAATTGATATTATTGATGAATTTATAGGAGCTATATGAAATAAAATCACGAATAAACAATAAGAGTTACATGTAAAGAAGGCAAAGCTTAAGAATATAGGTAACTATTCAGAGCCATGCAAATTATGACAATATGGACGTCGAATGCATGCATT
>OBAR01002766.1_pt1 | contig 11578 bp, 4 predicted proteins | sample 1517911 | NCBI WGS metagenome assembly OBAR01 (sample SAMN04571709, study PRJEB22368) | human gut metagenome | biome: human gut; material: stool | host: Homo sapiens | place: Luxembourg | collected 2012-10-26
TTTGCTTAGCGGATGCAAATATACGGCAAATTTATTTCCTAGCAAAAAAAATATCTTTTTTTTTCTCAAAATCCTCAACATTTTATCTAACCTCCTATTATTTAGCAAAATAGGACAAGAAAATGTAAAATAAAAAAACAGTTTGTACTTACCGATGTAAAGCCCGACTAAAATTCAAACTGGAATCTCAATTATATTCCATTTCCCAAGCGAATCATTACCTTTGTATGCAATATAAATTGGAAACCAATAAGTATAACCAGTCATGGGTAAATTATATTTAATTCCTACTCCCGTAGGGAATATGGAAGATATCACATTACGTGCACTTCGTTTATTGAAAGAAGTGGACCTGGTTTTAGCAGAAGACACGCGTACCAGTGCCAAGCTATTGAAGCATTATGAGATCACCACTCCCCTGCTTTCTCATCATAAATTCAACGAACACCAGCAAGTAGACCGGATAGCGGAAAGACTGGAAAGAGGAGAGAATATAGCCCTGATCAGTGATGCCGGTACTCCGGGAATTTCCGACCCAGGCTTCCTGCTCACCCGTACCTGCGTAGAACGGGGAATAGCCACGGAATGCTTGCCGGGAGCGACTGCTTTCGTTCCGGCCCTGGTCAATTCAGGATTTCCTTGCGACCGTTTCTGTTTTGAAGGATTTCTGCCCCAGAAAAAAGGCCGGCAAAAGAAGTTGAGTGCCTTAGCAGAGGAAAACAGAACTATGATTTTTTATGAATCCCCGTTCCGTCTGGTAAAAGCCCTGGAACAAATGGCAGAGGTATTCGGCCCGACCCGTCATGCTTGTGTGGCCCGGGAAATCAGTAAAATGTTCGAAGAATTCAAAAGAGGGACTCTCCGGCTGGTATAAACAAAACGGCGTGAAAGGAGAGATTGTGCTGATCGTCGCCGGTAAAGACTATAACCTGGCAGAAGAGGAAGGATTACACATCGAAATCGAAGAGGAAGAGTAACAAGAAAGGTTCAGGTAAATAAATGACGTGTACTATCAAGCTGAATGAAGCAAAATAATACACGTCATCAATAGTATTATCTATTTCCTGAATATTTCTCTCCTAATCGGATGTTTTCCGGGCCATCTCGATCATCTGGCTCAATTCGGCTACGATTTCCTCATCACTGCCGGCGGCTCCCGTTACTTTAAATCGGACGTTCAGAAAAAGCAAGACGACACTCGACAGAGCTCCAATGGTCCCCCAACACGAACACCTTCGACTCACGTTATCACTACATGGGAAACAAACTGTGACCTAAAAAACATGAACTTCTACGAAACAGCCGTTTTCCGATTCCTTACATTAAGATTACGAATTAATTTAGAAATCAGTATTTTGTAAATAATAAGAAAATCCGGTCAAATAGCCTAGGTATCCGTATTCCACCTGTTTTTCAAGCTTATAATATTTTCCTTCTCCTTTCTTTGGTCTGTAGTGCAAACGGAAGATGGAGGGTTTTGTGGCGGAAAACCATTGGAACAGGAACGAGTGTCCGGTTAGGTTTTCCGAACGCCCGACCGGTGGTGTTTGACGAACGAAGTGAGGAGTTCCGCCGGTCAGTGAGTTCTTCGAATAAGCGAGAGAAAAACAAAATCTTTTGTTTTTCCGAGCAGGAGAAGAACCGATGAAATCAACGAAAGCCTTAACGGACCGTTCCAGGCGAACCGGTCTGACGGTATAAAATCCGAAATCGGAATAGAAAGAAAAAAAATTAAACCTAGGTATAAATTAATTGAGTGTATATTCTTAAGACAAAAAGGTTACAAGGCCAAAAGGTAAATGAACCCTTGAAATCCTTGTAACCTCTATTGTTTTTTATTCCGACTCTTTACCCGAATATGCTAAAAATCGTCCAGATCGGTGATCACGGCTTTTGCGACCAGTTTCAGGTCGAACGATAATTTCGCATCTGCAGCAACAACCACTTCTTGATTATTTGTTGTCGAAGCTTTCACTTCCAAAAGGATATTTTCTGTTTGTCCTAATTTTTTAGCTTGTGCCTGAGTCAGATTAAATTCCAGCACACTCTCTTTACCGTTGGCAGCCTGAATAATATCCCGCCCTTTCACAGCGGTAAGGCTTTCCAATTTCTCGCCATTTTCTCCCAACAGCACCAAAGTCGGAATCTGGAGATTCAATGGAAGTCCATTGACAGCAGTAATCGTAATTACACCTTCTTTGATCCTATCCGCATACTTGGGATCGATATCAATATCGTTCAGCGTGTCTTTGTAATTGAGTCCTTCGGCACTCAATGCGAAAGGTATCCGGACATAAGCATCCAGGTCGATTTCTCCGTCGCTGTAAATCACATTATCCTCGTCTCCTTGCGGATTTACCGTCACCGTACCTTGATAGAATATATCACCTGTCGGTGGCAAGGACAGAAAGTCTACAATATTGGAATTATCCTTATTCAACCCTAAAGTATCGGAAAACACGATATTCGACTTATTCCCTAAAGTGAGCAACTCTTTTCCTTTTTCTAATTTCAGCGTTAACGTGTCTCCTTCTGCGTTTTGTCCATAAAAAGTAGCATCGACACTCATCGGGACACCGATACCTTTGTTACGGAGAATAATATTCAGTTCAGGCTTAGTGAACTTAAATTTACCTCCGATTTCATCCAAAAAGTCGATATCCATATTAAATTTATCCGGATCGATAGCGATCGGATCGACTGTGATTTTTCCTTCTGCTTTTTTGAATTTGAGATTATTCAGTTTAAAATTGAAATTAAGCTTCGAACTTGATAGAGAACTTCCCTCATGAATAATAATTTTAACTATATTAAGAGAAACTTCCGGCTTAGACTCCAGACTAAGTTCTATATCTTCCAAAGGTAGTGTCTTTATTTCATTGGCTTCCACTTTTTCGACAATCGTCAACACATCCCCTTCCTTCGTTTTTATATTCGGGAATTTAGCCTCCAGAGTATAAGAAAATTCCGTTTGAGGAAAAATAAAATCTGCTGAAGCTACCAATTTTTTCAAAACACATTCCGATGGAATATTTTGAATCTCAGCTACAACAGGATCAATTGGATTATCCTCACCACCTAAAGTGATATCACTAGGCAACGGTATTCCTGTACCCGGAATATCCACAGGCACCGATAAATCAAAAGCAACATCTTCCGCAGGCATATCGAAGACCTGATCGATATCGATATGGTAAATACCTTCTTCGGTATATTGAATGATCAGATCATTTTCTTCTTTTACGACCACATCGTCATCGCCCTGATTAATTAAATCCCAAAGAGTAAAAGACCCCTGAAGCACTTTTAAGGAAACACCCGGCTCCCAGCCTTCTATTTCATTGGTCCATTTATCGGTATCGAAAAGATCGGCATCGCCACAAGAAGTACACAAAAGCAGCATAGACAACAAAGCTGCACCACCCCAATTCAAACAAAATTTCATCATAAATATAACATTTACACGACAGTGCAAAATTGTGTTAATTTTTTGGAAAATCAAATTTTTAGAAAAACTATTTTTTTACAATTTATCTATTTTCTAAATCATTCACTTTAAACATCTTCAAGTCATCGTTGTACCTTATATTTCAGAATCGTATTGTTTCCGGTTCCGGCAAACAAGAAAAATCCGTCATTCTCTAAAAAGACGATTGAAAAAGGCGAATCGCCGGTAATGGGAAATCCTTTGGACAGTTTTCCATCAGCCGATAACAAAAACAACTGGTTTTGTTCCGGATCGGTCAAGCCGACACGCACGTCTTTAGCAGAGAAACGGTATACATAAGGGAAACCTAAAGTTTTAGCCTCCATTTTCTTCTCGAAAAGCGGCGTTCCATCCAAACGGGTGACCAATACCCGGTTTCCATCGGTAAACAAAACATCCCCGGTCCCATTTCCATCCCAATCCACTATATTCATTTCAAACCGATCGGACAATCCTTCTACCCGGGAAGTCTCTGTCTGACCGGAAAAATTCACCACATGTACCTGTCCTCCCTTACCAGCAAATACCAGAACCGGTTGTCCGCCTTTACGGGTTAAATAGACATCGGTATGAGGTTTCAGATCGAATACGGAAGAAACTCTCACTCTCTCTTTGCCTTTACGGTCCAATATATAAAAACGATACCGATCGGCAAAGACGATATAATCTTTGTCGGCCACCCTGAAATGCTGTACTTTCGAAACGACCGGTTTATCGGTCTTTTGGGGATTCCAGCCTTCTACCGGTTTTCCATCCAAACCGTACAGATATACTTCCCGGTTTTCACAAGGAACAAAGATGCGGTAGTTGCGGTTATTATCATAATCGTACACGGATATTCCCTGCTCGCACTTTCCTTTGAAAGCGACGGGGAAACGCCCCGCTGCATTACCGTTGCGGTCGATCAGGTACATCTTGTCGGGAGTAGAAAACAGGTATTGTAATTTCCCGTTCTTAAAGAGATCGACCTGATATACTTCGCTATTGATCTGCTGCCCGAGAGGAAGTTTCCAAAGCACACGCCCCACATCGTTGATCAGATAAACAGTATGTCGATCGTCCTGTACGAACAATTCCTTCTCACCCGTCACATGATTGGTCACGGGAACGGGCTTCATACTCACTTTCCCATCCAATTTAGTCTGCCACAATACATGCGGACGAATTTCATCCTTTATCTCGGCTGTACTCAGAAAAAGAGTGGTATAGAGCATATCTCCCTCGTTGGACCACTGCCAGGCCCAGGTAGAAAATACAGACAGTTCCTTTTGACGTCGAGTCAGGAATTGCTGCCAACTTCCCTGAGTCAAAGAGGTATAAAAAGGTAAAACCTCAGCCGTACGGGCAAAATAAGCCATATTGTATTTTCCGGCCAAACGGGTTTTCAGATGCCGATACCATTCGGCATCGCGGATGACGCTCCCATGCACATAATCGCGGGCAAAACTCTTTACCGCACTCTCGGAGGAAGCAAAAATCAGGTAGTTATCCTCCACCAACACGCAACGGCATTTTATCCCTTCAAAAATATATCCCCAATAAACGGCAGCCAGATCATCAGCCGGGAAAAGATAGTAACGGAAAGTTTTTTCCCGATCGAGGTTATATTCTTTTAAATAGTTTTCTAAAGACTGATTATCGAAACGGGCATATTCCTTCATCATTTTCTCCAACACCACTTTACACAGGCTACCCGATTTAAGACTGGCTACGATGAGCCCATCCCTTTCGCGGGTCGCTTCATTATAGGCCAGATCTACAACAGCAAACTCTCCCTGCAACAAATCGCGCAACTCTTCTTCGCGTCCTTTTCCGAACATCTTAACGAACTGCTGCTTTCGCCTGAAGATATTTTCTTTTTGTCCTACCGTATAGCGGTAATTGTCCAAAGCAGCAAAGTAAGCCGCAGGATTACTCAGGTTCAGCAATCCTAACGAGAGCAGACCGGAAGGCAGTACCCCGTCGATATTCGCTTCCCGGGCCTGTTGTTTTTCCAATGTAGCGATGTACGAACCATCCAGTCCACTGTAGTTCATAAATCCGTTCAGACAAATCCCCTGGCTGCTGAAATCTCCGTCCAAAGCTCCCCATTTGAAAAAACGGGTGATATCGACATGGGGAAAAACCTTTTTAACCTGGATATACAAAGGCATCAACTCTGTAAAAGCTCCGGTATTCAACAGAATATTTATACCGGCACCGGCTGAAAAATATTTATTCAGATTCTGATAATGGGGTTTGACTCCTTCCCCGGCTTCTTCGAGGTCGAATTGTTTCAGTCCGTCTTCGATATACAGGTCCGAATCCGACAACAAGATAATACCGCCGCAAACAGCAAAATAAGCGATCTCTTTCCCTTGTTTTAAAGTATATATTTTATGCCGGTCGTATTTCCGTACCTTCTCTCCTCCGGCAGCAAAAGTCCGGTTCAGGAAATCGGTTACTTCTCCCCGGGAAATGACATCTTTATTATCCATCACATAGAGGAAAGCCACGTCGCTCTTGCCTTCCACCCGGGCTGCCACAACGTAAGGATGTGCCTTCACCAGCCCTTGTTGTTGTAAAGTATCGGTTATCCGGACCAACAACTTCCGGCGAAACACTTTCAAATCGGCCGCAAAAGCCTGCCGGATCTCAGGTGCTAACTCAGCCCCGACATTAATCGTTACCACGACAGCCGAATTGTAAGGGATAAAAGAATCTTTACTACCGGCACGCATTTTCCCCTCTTCATTGATATACCAAATGGCACAAACAACGACAGCAAGCAGGATAACGGCCAATAATGATAATAGAATCCCTTTTTTCATACAATTTAACGTCGGTATACAACAAGCTATTTCAAAGCAAAATTAATAAAAAATGCCGGCACTGCCGGCATGATCTGGTAAAATTATTCTTCTCCTTTCTTTTTCAGGTAAGTTCGTCCTTCCAATATCCAATCGGCCGCAACCGTTTTTTTCAGATAATAATCGAAATAATCCATGACACGCCCGGTTTGATCCAAGGTATTCATTTGTCCACCGATTGTATGTCCTTCGCCCTCATAGGTCAATAGGATACAAGGTTTTCCAAGCCTGCGCATGGTAATATACATTTCCAGTCCCTGACTCCAATCGACGGCCTGGTCTTCAGTTCCGAAGATCATCAATAGCGGCGTCTGAATGTTTTCTGCCTGAAATACCGGGGAATTACAGATATATTGCCGGGAGATTTGCCACCAGGGTAATCTGAAACGTGCCTGTCCCGTTTCGAACATTTCTTGATTGGAACGTCCGCTTTCCCAATAAATACTATTATACATACTTATCATATCTGTCAGAGGTGCTCCTGCCACGGCAGCAGCAAAAAGCGGAGTTTGTGTGATAATATAAGCCGTCTGGTAAGCACCCCAGCTATGCCCGATCAACCCCAACCGTGCAGGATCGATATCTTCTCTTTTCAACACTTGCCGAACAGCAGCCGTAACACAGTCTACTGCCGATTCGCCCGGCCGGTTCACCTCATAGGTGATATCAGGCTGAAAAACAAAATAGCCCTGTAACACATAATTCATCGTATTATAAAGATCCGATGCCGAAGGAAAAACAAAATCGTTTAAATGCTGGGACAGTCTCTCGTAAATATGAACGATCATCGGATAGGATTGACCTTCCCGATAGTTTACCGGATAAAACAATGCTCCTTTCAACTCCTTACCCCGTGAATTTTTATAACGGATCAATTCACTTTTACGGAAAATAAATCCGGGGGGACGTAAATTCGTATGTGTCAATTGTTGAAGCCGATTCAGGTTTTCATCACAAACGAATAGTTCGGGAGCTGTAATATTGTCAGCCCATCCGAGTAAGTTCGTCTTTTTATCTGCCGACTGTTCCAAACGTAATGTACCGAATGGCCCATACAGTAAAGGGCGATGATGCCCTTTGGGATCGAAGCGATAAATTCCGGAAGCCCCGTCATCACCGGTAGCTCTCAACAGCAGGTTACAGCCGGGAGTCAAAACTCCGCGCTGAAATTTCCGGAAAGTGATCTTGTCTTCGCGTCCTCGGGTCAACCGCTTCAATTTCAGCGTAGCCGGCTCAACACTCCAGATATCATATTCGTCATAAAACCAAAAAGCCTTATCTTCTTTCAGCCAACCGGCAATGCCGAACGAGGGAGCGATATCGATGGGGCCATCGTAATATATATCGCTTAATCCAGTAGTCACCTGAGCGGTAAGATTGATATATTCTTCTTTCGCCAAATCGTATGCCCACCAATTTTTATTCTTAAAATAGTAAACATACTTTCCTTCGCGGGAAAAAGAAGCCGACAATATTGTATTCTCCAACAAGCGGGTACGTTTTCCAGTTTCCGTCTGTATCACATAAATATCCCGATGAAGTTCGCGGTAATGGGGCCGATAGGGCCGATCGTCGACAGCTAAAACAAACGCTCCGTCGGCAGAAATACCGGCTATATCGAACAAGGAAGAATCGGCCAGCTGCCTCCAGCGGTTTTCTTCCGGCCACCATACGCACAAATAGGTCCGGCTACGATTCAGGTAATAGCGGTTTTTCTGACGCGACTGGATTTCCTGATCTTTCCAGTGCCAGATATCGACATCTGCCGTAACTTCCGCCCGGGACTTCCCCTGATACCGTTTCGGAGCGATACCGAAAAACAACTTTTTCCCATCGGCAGACCATTGGGGTGTGTAATATTCACTGATTTTCATATTTGCCGGAAAATCGGCCCAGGCCTCTGCGGCAAAACAGCAGGCCTGCTGCTTGTTTCCGATATTCCGGACGACATGAATTTCCCGGCCTTGCTTCTGCCCTGTACTGTCCGACAACATTTTCATAAACAGAAGCCCGTGATCTGTCCATTTCAATTTTTCATATCCGTTTTTATCGTTTTCTAAAAACAGAAGACGGTAATCATTCAGTTCCAATACCTCTAGGCTATTGCTCAGTCCCTTTTCAGTTTTTAGGGTATAGGCCAGGTATTTCCCCGTTGGATCGACCGTATATTCCTGTATATTAGCTATATTCTTTACCCGTTTTTTTTCAAGATCATAAAGATTCAACTCTACGGCATTTTCTGTATTTACTCCTTTTAAAATCAGATGTTTACTATCATTGGTAAAAGTAAAACTTTCCATTCCCCGGAAAATTTGTTCTTCCCCATTAGCAAGGCAAACCAGTTTTACCTGATAGGCAATACCGGCAGCTGCATTTTCTCCCGCCGGTTCCGAAAAAACGATCCAGTGGGAATCTTTGGAAAATTCGGGAGCAGAAGTATTTTTATATTTGTACTCTTTTCCCGACGCGATATGCCGGACAAACAAAGTATCTGTTTTCTCCGCAGCCTGGATTCTCCACATCGCCCATTCGCCGGATGGAGATAACCCGTATTGCAATAGTTTATGCCACAACTCGAATTCATGAAAATCCCGTATTGTTTTATTACTGGCCCATACGTTTCCCATACCTCCTACTCCTATCAGATAAACGCAGAAGGTCAATATTACTTTTTTCAAACCGATCATTTTTTCAATAGATTCTTCAATAATTTTTTTAATGCAGGATTAGAAGGCCGGAGTGCTTCGGTATCTACCCAATTGCCTTCTTTATCGATCAGGATAAACCGGGGAATAGAACCGACATGTAACTCTTCCGGGAGGTAACTCCAATCACCGGCCCACAATTGTACGCCTCCTAATTGATGTTCCCGGACATATTCTTTCCATTTTTTCCGGTTTTTATCTATGGAGATACTGATAAATTCAATCTCTTTTCCCTGAAATTCAGCCTCCAACTGTTGTAAATAAGGGATCTCAGCTTTACAGGGAGCACACCAGGTCGCCCAAACATCGATAAACTTATATTTCCCCCGGAAATCGGCCATGGAGCGGTAGTGTCCGGCTGTGTCGGGAAAGATAAAATTAGAAGCCCGTTCTCCTTTTTGAAGGGTAGAATGGGGGCGTCCCCGGTACTGACATAACCGCAGGCGTTGTTCCTCATTTTGCATCAAAGGAAAATACTTCTGTTCGTAATCACAAAAACGCCCGAAACTAACGGTATCTATTTCAGCCAACACAAATTCGGCTTTCAATAGCGGAGATCCGATTTCGGCTAACCAGTCATCGAAGGAATATTCTCCCTGCCGTATGACAAAAGTCCTTTTATAATTAAAATATTTCCGGAGCAACTGAATACCATAAGGTTGTTGTAAAATACGGTCATCTTCGACGGGAAAGCGTCCGATGAGCTGCCGGTAATAAGCCGATTGTTGTTCTTCGGATTCATAGGATTGCTGATTTTTAGCAATATAAGAAATGAAATCATACAACAGATCGAATTCGATTGTCTCCTTCAACTGCTTTTGAAAAAGGGAATCCCGGATAACTGTTGCTTGCAACCACCGGTCCACCTCTAGCCGAACCGAATCGAAACGGGGAAAATAGGCCCCATAAGCTTCTGTCCTGGTGTCCATTTTCAAAGAGCGCTTTATCTCTTTCCATTGTTCCAGTAAACGATTTTCTTCACCGGTGATATCCACTTGTTTCCAATCCCCGTCGATTCCCTGAAAATGTATTTCATCCCCTGCTTTTACATACATCCGATGATATTCCTTTCCATCATACAGGTAATAAAAACCGGCCTCTGCCGGCTGGAACATAAAAGCAAAACTACCGTTACCGGCAATGGTGGTACCGGCATATTTTACCGGTACCCCATTTTCTACAGTCATCAGTTGCACTTCTCTGGCAGGTACCTTTCCCCCGCTCTTTCCCTTTATCACGGCAAACTCCTCTGCCCTGATTCCTCCCCCCAGAAGGCAACAGATTATCCCTAATAACCACACACGACTATCTATCAATAACATAAATATCCATTACCCATTTTTGAACTCATATACATCACTTCGGAAGGTATTCCTTCGCCCTGATAAACTTCCGGATTATCCTTTACTTTATCCGCCGAAGTATCAAAAAGATAAAGTTTGTAATTACTACCGTTTCCGGTAGCTATGACCAGCTTATTCGTATATTCATCAGGCGCACTATAGCTATTGTCGAAGATAATATGTTTGATCATAACGATCTTTTCTCCTGCCGGCACAGCGGGTTGTCCACCCACTCTTTTCACTTCCTGTTCCCGTTTGTTTTGCAGATCATAGTAGTACAATTTATCGCCTTTGGAAAAATACAACATCTGGAAAGTACGGTTCATTCCAAAACATTCGGCCCGGGTCAACTCGCTTTCCAGCGGAATCTCATCGATGGCTGTAATTCTGTTTTTGAGGAAAGCCGGATCATAATATACCAGACAGGTCAAATCGAAATGAAGGATGGAACGCGCTTGGGCTGCGTCTTTATTCTGCATAACAACGTATCCTTTTCCGCCTTCCCACATCCCTTCGTCGAGAAAACCAGCGTAAAGCGGGTCCCGATCAGGATAAGCCTCAGGGAATTTTGAATGGTCGTCACTATTCAGATAAAGCAAATTCGAATTTCCACGGGCAACGGTACAAAATTTACTGCTCTTGGTATCAAAAAACAGGGGACTCATGGTTCCGTTTTTCGTCATCAAATGGGCCAATTCATAATCACCTGCTTTTGCATAACCGAACTTAGCCGCTCCTAAGGGGGAGCTATGTACGTCGATAGTGAATACTTTCCCATCGTTCACCAAACCGTGTTCCTCCGATCCTCCGAACCATTTACCAGGAGCGACAATACCCTGTTTCTCATAAAAAAGGGAATTGAAATCGCCTAGCATTTTCAAATCACTGATCCGAACCACTTGTAATTCTTTCTCCGATATAACCATCAGACAGGCATTGTTCTTGACCATTTCTTCCTGTTCTTCGTCCATATAAGCATAATCACCGATATAACCCAAAGAACGGGGCCGGCCTGTCAGTGCCTCTCCACGACTTTTCTGTATCAGCCCGGTATTCTGAAAATCCGGAGAAAAGAAATCGATATCGGTGGTCTCCCCATTTTGCTTCATCACATACCATCCCCTGAAATATTTCGATTCTATTATTAATTCTGACTCGATATAATTCGCGATACCGTTCTGTTTATCGCGATAT
>OBAR01002772.1_pt1 | contig 11551 bp, 9 predicted proteins | sample 1517911 | NCBI WGS metagenome assembly OBAR01 (sample SAMN04571709, study PRJEB22368) | human gut metagenome | biome: human gut; material: stool | host: Homo sapiens | place: Luxembourg | collected 2012-10-26
AACAGTCTTGGAGTTCTGGTCGCATCCAGATGCCCGATATAAACCATCTGGATCTTATCACTGCTCCTCGGTGCAATCGACGCATCATACAGTTCCGCATCAAAACTATGTGGAAGTACGACCGCCTTCTTTGCAATTTCTTTTCCACAGGAACTGAGCATATATTTTTTCTGATAAGGATTATTGAAAATGATCTTATCGCAGTTGGAAAGAATATTATGTTCCAGTGTTCTCTCCTTTTCCAGTGCCTGAAGCGGAGCTTTCTGTCTGTGCTTCCAGAGCAGATTCTTCATCTCCCGGACCGGAGAGATCATTTCCCGGATTCCCATCTTTCTTACATACCGCATCTGTAAAGAATATGGGGACATCGTCTGCATTCCTTTCAGCACAAACGGATTATTGGCAATCGGATCTCCAAATGATGCGATCCAGGTAATCCCCGGTTTCATTTTCTTGATCTCAAGTCCGATCTCATGCGACTCAGGCGGCATGGAACGGGTCATAACAATATCATATTCGTTCTGATGCTTTCTGAAATATTCAACCGCAGCACTCTTCCATGTGTCCAGTGACTCTCCCTGAAGACAGATCTTCTTTACATTCCCACACTCAGGGAGCTGCTCGTTCTTTCCATAAGACCAGGAATCATTGCTGTCCTGCATACATACATCATACTGATACTTTGAATTTTTCAATAACTTATATGTTACAAGTCCCTCTGAAGAATTGATCGGTGGAAAATACCAACTAATTACTAATATTCTTTTCATCGTGCGAATCTTCCTTTCACTTTTCTTGCTAATACCATCACCTTGTGCCATTTTGATCCATCTACTTTTACAAATTTAAACTGCGTCTCACGGTTATATCTCACATAAGCCATACAGTTCAGACGGTCATAGAGCCTTTGATTCGTCTTTTTCAGGTAAGCATCAAACTCTCGGATTTCATTATATGCCCGCTTATGATCCTTATCGTATTCGCAATAAATTGAATAATGTGTATTCAATGTATAAGTCAGAATCGTCTCAATGTACTCTCTCTTATTCGGAGTCAGATCCTTTTCAATTCCGGTATAATACTCGATCAGCCATTTGATCATCCGCTTGTGGTGTTCCTGATTTCTCACGAAATTGTCCATATTCATACTCTGATCTTTACGACCGATAAAATAGCGGTAAATATCCAGATGATAATAAGCAAATGTATCCACCTTTGTGATCGGCACAATATTATACTGCATATCTACATAAAAAGTCTTTTCGAGCATTTTAAGTCCGGATGCACGCAGAACTTCCGTACGGTAGGTCGTCGTTGCCATCATGAAATATTCTCCGTGAAGTATATTCAGATCGATCTCATTGAGATTATATTTTTTTCCGTCTTCCAGATCCTTATATTCAAAATATTCGGACTTTCCATTATAGACATGCTCTTTTCTGTAGTCACAGATCACGGCATCTGCCGTCTCTTCTTTTAAACGCTTTACAAATTCAATAAAATCTCCGATATTGACCCAGTCATCACTGTCCAGCACTTTGAAATAAGTTCCCTGTGCTTTCTCGATTCCGACATTGATCGTAGAACCATGTCCGCCATTTTCTTTATCTACAAAGACAACTGTCTGCGGATATTTTTTCTCATACGCTCTTGCAATGTCAGCCGAGCCATCTTTACTTCCGTCATTCACAACCAGTACTTCTATCTCTTCCAAAACTTCCGGTAACAATAACGAATCAAGACATCTTCTGAGATATTTTTCAACGTTATATGTCGGAACTAATACTGTTAATACCTTCATATTAATTATTACTCCTCCTTACGTCTGCTTGAAATCAATGTTACTATCCCGTGCGGCATCACCGACTTAATACCTTTTTTCACGTAATACGTGCTTTTCTTCTTTTCAGTATTTTTCTTTTCGGGATTTTTATTTTCGGGATTTTTATTTTCAGACTTCCTGCCGTCCCTTTTTCTGGCAGAAGCCTTACTTTTTTCTTCCTGAACCGGTATTTCCTGTTCAGCCTCCCCCTCATTTTCTTCAACCGGCTTCTCAGGAATCACATACTTCCCATCCGGTTTCTTTCTGAGATACTGCATCACATAACTGTATGCCTCAGGATACAGACTGAGACTTTCAAAAAAGTCCCACGCCTCCTGCCTCATCTGCCGGTCACAGTACCAGTTCAACTGCCTGTATACCAGTGGAGCGATCAGGAAACGGAATACATATTCCTTTTTCCCTGCAGTGTATCCGTCATTAATGATAGTTCTTAAAATGGAATGGATCTCATGTCCAAGTGAAAGTTTTTCCTCCTGGATTTTTTTCCGTTCCCCTTTCAGATACCGATAAACGTTCAGATCATAATATCGGATCGTATCAATTTCCCTGATACTGAGAGCCTGCCACTGCCGGTCAACGCTCTCCTTACCCGATGCACAGAATTTCGAGATGCTCTCAAGTTTCTCTGTTCTGTATACTGCTGTGGATAACAGAGGACCGGAATCTTTAAATCCATATCCCGGATACAAAAGATCTTCAAACCGGTACTGACTTCCATCCATCAGCATATCATAATCAGCTATTTCTTCCAGAAGACTTTTTTCATAATCTGCATAAGAGCCTCTGCAAAGAACAACATCCGCTTCTTCCTTTTGCAGTCTTTCGATCAGTTCTGCAAACTGCTCAGTGTCTACCCAGTCATTTCCATGGATCAAAGCCGTATACTTTCCTGCTGCACTTCGGATTCCCTCTTTTATCATACACCCCACATCTGTCTCTGCCGGATGCACGAATCGCAGAACCTCTCCTCCCAGTCGCATAAATTCGTCTTTTTCTTCTGCCTCCAGCTCCGTTCCCGTATCAGAGAGCAGAATCTCGATCTTTCCATTATACTTCTGATTCAGCAAAGATAAAAGACATTTTTTCGTCTTTTTATGTTCTGCCGGGTTCAATACAAGTACCGAAAGCACCGGCGGGCGTTCCACTTTTTTAGGAAATAATTCCCTTGGAGTTCTGCTCAGGACCTGTCTCTGCCGGATCAGTTCAATCTCTTTCTCTACAGTTTTCTCCACGCAGAAATTTTCTCTCGTAAACTCTGAAAGTTCTCTGCTGATCTTCAGATACTCTTCCGGATTATAATACAATCTTTCAATGATCTGTGCAAGTTCCAGCGGATCTTCCGGATCTGCCAGTGTATGAAACCGTTCCTCCTGCATAAAATATCCATTGGACGTTACCCTGGATCCGATCACGACCAGTCCCGACGAAGCACACTCTCCCATGGATACCGGATGTGCATCATGCCTTGACGGGAGCAGGGCGATTCCCTGCTCTTTATAAATCTCAGAAAGCTTATCGTTCGGAATAAATGTTCTGTGAAAATGGACATTTTCAAACTGCCTGAGCGGTTCTGTCAGCACTTCGTAAAAATCCCCATCTCCATATATTTCAAAACTCAGTTCTTTGAAAAATTCTTTTCTCGATAATTCAAGGATTGCCCGCACACTCAGATCCAGGGAATGTACCATGCAGTTGTCAAATTTTCTGATAATAATGATCTTTTTCCTGTCCTCTGCATTCTTTGCATGATATGGAAATCGCTGTTCATTGATCACATTATTGATCACACTGCTGTTCTTAAATTTCAGGCGATGCTGCTCTTCCGCAAACTCTTTCAGCCACTTTGATACAAAGACCCATTCCGCATTATCCATCTGTGAGTATTTTTTAATGAACGCATCCCGCCTGTCAAAAACTTCCGCTGAATTTGTCCTTATAAGCGGTCTTGTGAAATACGGTCTTACCAGATTTTCAACATACCTGTAAATGGACTCTGCCCCATGGCAGATAAAAATAAGCTGATCCGGCGGATAAACATATCCATCATAGATCGACATCAGATTTTCATCCACAAAATGAGTCACGATCACATGATACTGCCTTGAATCTAAAAGCTGCTTCAACGTTCCGTAATTTCCCTGCAGCACCGGGATTCCCTCCAGCTCATAAGACATCTCGTACCAGTTGGATGCCAGAATGGATGCAACCTGGATATGGATTCCCTTTTTCTGATATTCTTTATTTCTTGAATGTGCAAATGCACATAAATACAGATTCGCAAATGATGGATAATTCGGAACTACCACCAGTACATCTTTGGCCCCGGAGCACTCCGATGCAAGATAATAAGGCTGACTCAGTTCCTCAATTTCAATCTCATCAAACTTCAATGTCGATTCCGCAGAAATCACAAGTTCCACTTCCAGCCGAACCGGTGTCGTCAGCTCCATAACAGCCGTAGAACCGGCTAAGACCGGGTAATACTTATTAATATTGATGTATCCCCCGGCATTTTCTCCGCTTCCTCTGAAAGTAATCTTACAATATTTAGTTTCAGGATCTGTAAATTCTATGGCTTCTCCCGCTTCAAGTACCAGTCTTTCTGAAGAGTCATTCTTTATCACAGACTCTGTCAGTCCAAAAGTCCCGGCGGTCATCTTCTTAATCATCAGTTTCTCCTTTGATCCGCACCATACTATGATTATTTTGAAACCTGACTGTCATAATAAGCCTGACAAACCTTTTCTGTATTCCCGCTCATCACAACTTTTCCATGATCCAGCCACACTACCTTGTCACAAAGACTTCTGATCGAATCAATGGAATGTGATACATATAATACCGTCGTACCACCAGTAATCATACTTCTCATCTTGGCCTCACTCTTCTGCTGGAAATTCAGATCTCCTACCGACAGGATCTCATCCACGATCAGAATTTCAGGATCTACCTGTGTTGCAATCGAGAATGCAAGTCTTGCAACCATACCACTTGAAAAATTCCGCACCGGAACTTCCAAAAAGTCCTGCAATTCTGAAAATGAAACGATCTCATCAAACTTCTGATCGATAAATTCTCTGGAATATCCCAGAATAGAGCCGTTCAGATAAATATTCTCACGTGCCGTAAGATCCATATCAAATCCTGCTCCCAGCTCGATCATAGGACAGATATTTCCCGCTACAGTGATCTTTCCTTCTGTCGGCTTCATAACTCCGGAAACCACTTTCAGAAGCGTACTTTTTCCTGCACCGTTCCCACCGACGAATCCGACAACCTCGCCCCGTTCCACTTCAAAATTCACATGCTTTAATGCCCAGAAATCTTTATTTCCCTTTTTCTCATCTTTCTTTTTCGGCTTAAACATATTGATGAAAAATAACTTCAGCGAAAAATTTTTCTCTATGCCAAGATTAAATTTCATCGAGACATCTTCAACTTTTATCATGCTGTCCATACCGCACCTCTTTATACATAATAAATAAACTTGTCCTGATTCTTTCTAAATACAACCACTCCGATGATCAGACTTGCGACTGAAGAAATGATACATGCTGCGAAATCCATAGTAGTCGGAATCTGGTGATATAAAATGATCGTTCTTGCAAACGTAATAATATGATATAACGGATTCAGTTTCAAAATGATCTGTAATCTCGGATCCAACATATTAATATCATACATAATTGGAGTCATATAGGATAAAATCTGTATAATAATTCCGTAAATATAGAACATATCTCTCAGAAATACCGAAACTGTTGCAAGGAACAGACTGACACCAAGTGTAAATACAAATAAGAAAATAAAGGAAAGCGGAAGCAGAAAATGATAAATATTCAGCCCCGTTCCAGTCAGTATGATCACCGCATACAATGGAATCAGCGTCAGCAGAAAATTAATCCCTACAAATAAGCACTTCGATAACGGGAAAATATATTTTGGAATGTAGATCTTATTGATCAGCGAAAAATTTCCAACTACCGAACTCATTGAGAGGTTACTTGCCTCATTAAAGTAATTAAAATATACAAGACCTGTCAGCAGATACGTCAGATAGTTCACTCCCGGTGTCGAAAACTTGAATACATTCGTAAATACGATCGCCATAACGCACATCATCAAAATCGGGTTCAATAAACTCCACAGCACTCCCAGCACAGATCTTTTATATTTGACCTTAAAATCTCTGGAGATCAGCTGTTCCAGTAAAAAAGAGTACCTCTTCAGACTCAGACAAATATTTTTAACAGTTTTCATCTTATCTTCCTTTCTCTTGGTATACATCTTTGTTATGATAAACTAAATTGCCTGTAGTGTCAATATTCTGACTATTTAGCTTTTATTAAAAAATCCTTAACAGCAGATTTTCATGAGTCGATCTTTATTCATTTTCCGCTTCTCTAAATACCACAAAACGCTGGCCTAAATAGTTCATTCCCACGAAAATACACATTCCTGCCAACATCGCTATATTTTCCTGAACCGTCACACTAAATCCGGAAAAGAGCCATGCTGCCACCGGTTTTGCCAGTCCGTATGCCACCAGATAGCATACGGCAATGTTCACGACAAACTTCAACACAGTCTTTACACTTTTCTGACGATTTTTAAAAGTAAAATACTTGTTCAGAAAATAACTCACAATGCTGCCCACTATATAATTTCCGGCACTTGATACCCAATAACTGCATCCAAGACAATTATATAATCCAAACATTGTTCCTGTTCCAACCAGTGTATTGATCACTCCGACCAGTAAAAATTTCACTGTTGTTATATCGATCAGTTTCTGTTTCTTCTCTTTCATCTACTCTGCCACTCCGATTATCGATTCCACTTGATAGTACGCTGCCATTGCTGCATTGTTCCACGCATATCGATCCGCTGCATCCAGATCTGCAAGCCCCTTCAATGCTGCATATTCCGTCTCCGGTATGACTACCGGAAGCGTCAGATTCTTCTCACCTGCCGCAATCTGCTCTTTTGCAAGCCTGTCTCTCGCCATGCATTTTGCATAGGTATTATAAATATCCCAGCTTCCGTGGAAAAACTGAACAGTAAAAAATACAAGAAGAATCCAGCAGGAGCAGGTAACTGCTATTCCGATTTTTCTGTGCCAGAACTCCTCAACCATGATCAAGATCCCGACGATCAGGAAAAGGGCTGATGAAAGCATATTCCGCTCCGGGTAATAAGAGGCAACTGTATGCATAAAATTTGTAATCAGGCTTGCAGCTAAAAAGAAAAGTGCAATCCATGTTTTTTTATACCATTCCAAAATCACCGAACATACGATCAGTACAATCAGGATCAGCAATAAAATAAGCAGATGTTCTACATAAAGATCCATCGCATTGATAAAATTGTCCACATAGCCGTGCAGACCGGATGTGGCAACTTTATTTTTCAATGTACCCGGTGCCGTCATCATAAAAAGAAATCCTGCCAGCATCGTCAAGACACTTCCCATTCCCCATACCGGAATTTTTTCTTTCTTCATCCACCTGTGATATGCCAGTAATAAGACCGCAAGCACGATTGTCCCGAAGGAGGCTGTCTCCAGATAATCTCCCATGGCAAATCCGGCAACAAGAAACAGAATTTTCTGAATCTTACCTTCCATTACTTTTTCATTCTTTGCCAGCTTCATAAAAGGATATAAATAGTAAAGTGAAAAAGTACAGCCCCACAGATAATTACACGATCCGTCCAGCCAGAGCATCGTCTGTCCAAATGCCGGTGCAAAATACCAGACCAGACCAAAAATGCTTACCAGTGCCAGTGCATTTCTTTTTTTATTCCAGAATAAATACCGATATAGAATCAGGATCAGCATGGTAAAAATTCACCACATCAAAAATCCCGGACGGCAACAGCAAAAAAAGCTGAACAAAAAAATGTGCCACCAGTCTTCCGTTCATTCCTTTCGCATGTGCATACATGGATGGAAAAATATCCCACACCGTCTGTATCTTCTTATGTGTAGCAAAGCTGTTCATATAAGAATAGTCATCTGCTGCATAAAAGGTATAATGGTTCAGAAGGAACATGATGCCAAAAATTCCTGCCACAAGCAGGTAAAATAAATACTTGTTCCCATTCATTTTTCTGAGCGTCTTCATTTTCTTTTTCCCGTCTTTCTTTTTCTATTATTCTGACTCACTTTCTTCTTTTATATTGGTCTCCTGGATCAGATAAACCGGTCTTTTCTTTACTTCAAAATAAATTCTTCCAATATACTCTCCAATGACACCAATAGAAAAAAGCTGGATTCCTCCCAACGTCGTGATTAGAAGGATCGTCGTAAAATATCCCGGTGCATCGATCCCATGAAGCAGGATCTCTATCAGCAGATACAGCAGATAAAGGATACTGATCCCCATAAAAATCCCTCCAAGATAAATGCAGATCCGCAATGGCTGGTTATTAAATGATAAAATCCCATCTACTCCATATGACAGAAGCGATTTAAAGGACCACTTGCTGTTTCCTCCTGCACGCTCCTGATTCTCGTATTCGATGTAGATCTGATTAAAGCCGACCCACGAAAATAATCCCTTTGAAAACCGGTTATTCTCCTTCAGTTCCAACAACGCATGAATCGTGCGTCTGGATAAAAGCCTGAAATCACCTGCTCCATCGACCATTTCTACATTCACCAGTTTGTTCGCCAGCTTATAATACAATTTTGCAAAAACAATTGATAATCTCGAATCGCCTTTTCTGTTCCTTTTCGCAATGACCTGGTCATATCCCTCCTGATATTTCTCGTACATCTGCACGATCAGCTCCGGCGGATGCTGCAGATCCGCATCCATGATCACTGCACAACTTCCCTTGCAATGTTCCAGCCCGGAAAGCATTGCTGCCTCTTTTCCAAAGTTCCTGCTAAAAGAAATGTATTTTATTTTTTCTGACCTTCCGGCAAGTTTTTTCAGGAAAGCTAACGTATCATCCTTACTTCCATCATTTACAAAAATAATTTCAAAATCAAATGCCCTGCCCGTACACGTATCCACGATTGCCTTTGCAGTCCGCTCAATCACTGCTCCTTCATTATAGCATGGAACAATCACTGACAATAATTCTCTCATCGCCTGATTCCTTCCTTTTTGCAGATCTTCTTTACAGATATCTCTTGACAGCTACTCTCCAGGTTCCTCTGTCCCATTTTTCATAATAATCCACGTCATGAATAATAGTTCCGTATTTTGGACTTAATGCATGGATGATCTGGTTATTCCCTATATATAATGCCATATGAGAGACTCCACTTCCTTCTGTATAGCATACCAGATCTCCCGGCTTCCACTGACTTATATCCCATGGATCGATCCAGGTTCCTCCCTGTGCCTGCTCATGAGCGAGTCTCGGAACTGACACACCAAGCTGAGCCATAGCCCACTGCGTAAATCCACTACAGTCCCATCCACCGGTTGTTGCTCCACCCCAGCGGTATGGAACCCATGTATAAGTACAAATTTCCGCTATTTTAGCCGGAACATCATTAAGCAGTCTTCCAGAAGTATCAAATCGGCAATTCACTCCATCAATTATCACTGTATCATTTGTAATCAAATATCCATAACTGTTATAATAGTAGCGATTACCATCCTTCTCTCTCCAGCCTGTATACATTTTTCCACTATCTGCAAAATAATACCAGATACCATCAATCTCCAGACCCTTATTTCTTGCAAGTTTTCCATCCGCCTGATAATAGTATTTTTCACCCGCTTTTGTACGCCAGTAATCTTTCTTCATATCACCTGAAGCATCAAAATAATACCAGTCAGTTCCATCTTGCACACTATCATCAAATGCCTGTCGACCCATCGGCGTAAAGCCGATCACTTTTTCATTCTCTGTCTTCAATCCACGATATGCTGCTCCGTTGCTCTGGAAAATATACCGGTATCCTCCAATCTTCAAATCCCGATCCATCACCAAATGACCTTCCTCATCATAATAGTACCAGTCTGCACCTTTCTGACGGAACTGAGATTCATAACGTCTTCCACTTCCATCCAGATAATACCAGTAACCATTAAATTGTATCCCTGCATTCAGGATCAGATGCCCCTGATCATCATAATAATAATATCCAGTATCTTTCTCTCTCCAGTCAGAATACAGCATTTTTCCATCTTTCTGGAAATAATACCAGTAACCATCTATCTGGCTTCCCATGTCGGTCAGGCAGGATCCCTGCTGATCATAATAATATGCTCCGTCTTCACCGACAGACCAGCCTGTATAAACTGCACCACTTCCTGTAAACTTATAGTGCTTTCCATTGATATCCAGCTCTCTGTTCAGCACAAGATATCCATTTTCATCATAATAGTACCACGTATCGTCTTTCTGGCGGAACTGAGACACATACTTTTTCCCGTTTTCATCCACATAATACCAGTGTCCGTTTATCCCTATTCCACGATTCATCACCAAATGGGCTGCTTCATCATAATAATAGTAATTTCCTGCTTTTTCTCTCCAGCCAGAACTTAGTATCTTTCCATCCTTCTGGAAATAATACCAGTAACCATCTATCTGCTTTCCGGTATCTTCTAAACGGCTTCCATTTGTCTCATAATAGTAAGTATCTGTTCCATCTGTATACCATCCTCTATAAATTGCACCATTTTCTGTAAATTTATAATGTCTTCCATTAATATCCATCTCCTGGTTCATTACCAGATGCCCATTCGCATCATAATAATACCATTCCCCATTTTTTTCTCTCCAGTAATTTTTCTGCATTGCACCTGTTGCATCAAAATAGTACCAGTAACCGTCAATTTCACATCCGGCATCATAAAGCTTTATTCCGTCAATATAAAAAAATGTGTCATTGTCACCTGTTACCCAGCCATTCGCATACTCAGAAACTCCTTGTCCATTTTCTGCAAGATCCTTGTTCTCCGAAATCTCTGTATCTGCATGGGCTGGCACTGCACTCCCCATCGCAAGTACCATCGACATCATAAAAATTACTGCCTTATTTTTCATTTTGATTTATCTCCTTTTTATTTTCCTCACAATCATCCCTGATAAATTTATTCCTATATTCTTTAAGTAGACAAATTCCGCACTTCTTCCATAAATTAAAAGAAAAATTCCATTAAAAACTATCACATTAAAAATTCCGTTTACAATAAGATCGATCCAACTGTTCCGGATCATCAGCATATTTCTGAATTCAATACATATCAGGCAGCTTACTGCTGTACTTGCAGTATATATCGTAATCTGCCTCAGATAATGCGAAAATGAATGTTTAAATACATATTTATAGATCAGATACGGATCATACCATATCTGAGTCAGCAGTCTGGATATTACAGTTCCCAAAATCACTCCTGTAATTCCAATTTTTTTCACAAGAAACACCGACACTACAATATTGATGATCGACATGATCAATGGACGATACTGTCCCTGTACGAACAGACCATTGGACGTTCTGAAATGGCTGACTGTACTCATCATCCCGGTTAGATAAAAATCAATAATAAGAACCAGTACTGTAGCTGTTCCAAATAAATTTTCTTTTCCTGCCCAGATTTTCATAAATGTATTTACATTTACATATAATACTGTAGTGCATAACCCAAAAATCCAGAAGCACATCAACTGCATGGCGTTAAAGACTTTAAACTGCTTCTTTCCATCCTCTGTTGCTGCAAGATTTCCGATACTGGC
>OBAR01002781.1_pt1 | contig 11525 bp, 8 predicted proteins | sample 1517911 | NCBI WGS metagenome assembly OBAR01 (sample SAMN04571709, study PRJEB22368) | human gut metagenome | biome: human gut; material: stool | host: Homo sapiens | place: Luxembourg | collected 2012-10-26
GCGCCGCCTGCGCCTCCGCCCGGCTGTCCAGCCAGACGATCGCGGGCCGCAGGGCCTTTCCCTGCCTGTCCACGCAGAGCAGCGTTTCGCCCTGCGTCGTCAGCGCGACGGCACAGACCCTCGCCCGCGCTTCGGCGGGCAGCGACAGGATGCATTGTGCTGCCGCGTCCAGATACACCTGCGCCTCCACCTCGGCGCACACGCCGCGCGTTTGCAGAGCATATTCCCGGCTCGTCAGCGCCGTCTGCCGGAGCTGACGGTCAAACAGGCAGGCTTTTACGGACGTCGTGCCGACGTCCAGCGTCAGAATCAGTTCCATATATGCATTCCTCACAGCAGAATCTCGGTCAGACAGCCCGTCTCAGCAGAGCGTTTTGCCGCCAGACAGCACGCCGCGCTGCGCAGACCGCCCAAAAGATCCGACGACGGCTTTCCCCCCGCCAAAAGGTTCATAAAATCCTGCGCCAGCCGCCGGTCGCCGCCAAAGTGGTTGCCGCCGGTGGGCCGGATCTGGATCGTCGCGGTCTGGTCGAATGCATAGTCGTCATGGCGGATGACACCGGTATAGAAATCAAACTCGGCGCTGCCCTTTGTTCCGATGATGCGGCAGCCGCGTCTGGCCGCCGTGCGCTTGACGGTAAAGTTCTGATTATAGCTGATGATCGCGCCGCTTTCGCACAGGAACATGGCCGAGGCGACGTCCTCGTTGCCGGTATCCACGGCGAAGCAGCAGCAATCGCCCTGCACGTCCTCGCCGCGCAGCTTGCCGACGACATAGCTGCTCTCCACGCAGGTGCGGTAGTCGGGACAGTCGGGGCAGTGCAGCCCGGCGGGCCTGTCTCCTTTATAATAGAGCTTCTCGGTGTGCGCGAAGACACGCTTCGGCGTCAGCCCGGCGGCGTGGCAGATATAGTCGATATCATGCGTCGTTTTCTGCAAAAACAGCCCGCCGGTCAGGCTCGGGTTGCGGTACCAGCTGTGATAGTACACGCTGCCGTAGGGCACATTGTTAACGGCCTGCACCATGGTGACGCGCCCGAGCGCGCCGCTTTCGACCAGCTGCCGCAGGCGGACGGTGATATCCGCCACGCGCAGAGGGAAGGACACGACGGCCCGGTCCAGCTTTCCCTCTGCGGCCTCACGCAGCGTCCGGTACTGCGCTTCGCTGATGCAGACGGGCTTTTCCAGAAACAGCGGGATATCCCGCTTCAGGACCTCGACCGCCAGCGGCGTATGCAGCGGGCAGCGCGTGCCGATGAATACGCCGTCCGGTTCGCAGCTCCCCAGCAGCGCGTCCGCGTTTTCAAAATACCGCGCTTCAGCGAACAGCGGATCTCCGGCATTTTCCTCTTTGATCTGCTCCCAGCGCGGGTCCGCGACTGCGGCGACGGAAATATCCGCCTCGATCTCCCGGAAGGCCTGCAGCATGGTTTTCGAACGCAGGCCGTAGCCGAGAAAGGCAAGCTTCTTTGTCATATGCTTCGCACTCCTGTCTGCACGTATTGTTTTTTAAATATTACTAATAATATGCGAATTTTTTAGTCGTAAACGAATAATAATCCAATCAAATATTATGAAATGTGTCTATTGACTTGCATCGTTTCTGTTGCTATACTACTACAAAAAGAAGAAAATATCAATCCTTTTTTCTTCTTTGATCATTTCGGATTGGGGCGTTCCGCCCATTTCCTCATTTAATTATTACTAATTTTCGAAAGCGAGTGGTCCTATGCGTAATCCGCCTGACGTCCCCGGTGTCCGCAGTCAGCGCACCCGATTCCAGAAGCTGCTGGCCTATCTGAAGCGCTACTGGTTCTTATATCTGCTTGTCCTGCCGGGCTTTGTCTTTATGATCGTGTTCAATTACGGCCCCATGTACGGCATTCAGCTGGCCTTTAAGGACTATCACGCAAATCTCGGCATCTGGGGCTCGCCGTGGGTCGGTCTTGAGCATTTCCGCGAGATGATCGCCGACGCCAATTTCTGGCGCGCGGCAAAAAACACGCTGATCATCAACGGCTATAACATCGTATTCAAGACGACGTTCACGATTTTCCTCGCACTCATGCTCAATGAGCTGCGCCTGAAAAAGGTCAAAAGCTGCGTGCAGACGGCGGCCTATCTGCCGTATTTCCTGTCCTGGGTCATTTTTGCCGGTCTGGTGCAGGTGTTTCTGGAATACCCGTCTTCCTCCGGCAGCAGCGGCGGCGTGATCAATCAGGTCATCACGTTTTTCGGCGGCGAGCCGATCAATTTCCTGACGCGGCCCGATCTGTTCCGCGCGATCGTCGTGATCTCCAACATTATCAAGAACGCGGGCTACGGCACGATCGTCTATCTCGCGTCCATGTCCACGATCAACCCGGCTCTGTACGAGGCGGCGAAGATGGACGGCTCCAACCGGCTGCAGATGATGCTGCACATCACCATCCCCGCGATCCTGCCGACCATCGTGATTTTGCTGATCCTGGATCTGTCCAGCCTGTTCAGCGCGAACTTTGACCAGATCTACAATCTGTACAACAACTATGTGCTCTCCACCGGCGATGTGCTCTCCACGTATATCTACCGCATCAGCCTCGGCGGCGGCACGTCCTTCGAGCTTTCCACGGCGATCAATCTGGTTCTGCAGGTTCTCGGCCTGATCGTCGTGCTGATCACCAACAAGTTCGTTTCCAAGCTCGATATCATGGGCATTTTCTAATGGGAGGGCCGCGCATGAAAAAGAAACCCACTTCCCTGCGCCGCAGTATGTTCATGCGGCTGGGCTTTAACTTCTACGACGTGGCCGTGACGATCTTCTGCGTCGCATTCGGCCTGCTGTGCTTTTACCCGCTCTGGTACTGCCTGGTCGCATCGGTCATGCCGTATGAGGAATACGTCAAGGGCGGTCTGATGCTCTGGTTCAAGGGCATCGATCTGCAATACTATATTCAGATTTTCAGCACCAAGGTCTATACAAACAGTCTGCTCGTCTCCGCCGTCAAGACGGTTCTGGCAACCGCGCTTTCCGTGCTGGTCACGTCCGCCATGGCCTACGCCGTCAGCAAGGTCCATATCCGCGGCATGAAGCTCATCAACGCGCTTGTGGTCTTCAACCTGTTCTTTGCCGGCGGCCTCATCCCGCAGTATATGCTCTACAAATCGCTCCACCTGACCGGGAACTTCTGGGTCATGGTCCTGCCCGGCACGCTGAATATCTCCTATTTCATCATCATGCGGAACTATTTCTCCTTCTCCGTCTCCCGCGAGCTGGAGGATGCCGCCATGATCGACGGCTGCAACGAGGTCGGCATTTTCTTCCGCATCGTCATGCCGCTCTCGCGCGGCATGATCGCGGCTGTGACGCTGTTTATCGCGGTCATCAACTGGAACGACTATTATAGCTACATGATGTTCATCGGCAACAAGACGAAGCTGCAGCCGTTCGCGTGGGTGCTGCACCGGATGCTGACGGACAAGAGCCTTATGAATCAGGTGCGCAACGGCGCGGCCAGCCTCGGCTTCACGCTGCCGCCTCCCATGGCGCTGCGCATGGCGACGATCATCTGCGCGACGCTCCCCATTATCATCATCTACCCGTTTATCCAGCCGTACTTCACGCAGGGCATGACGCTCGGCGCCGTGAAGGAATGATCTTGAAACTCTGCGCGTGAACCGCGCGGTTTTATAAAAACTAAGGAGGATCACAATGAAAAAGTACACCACCCTGCTCTGCCTGCTTCTGGCGCTGGTCATGGTCATGGCCTGCTTCACCGGCTGCGCCAAGCAGCCCGCGCAGTCGGACCCCGCCGACACCACGGAGCCTGCGCAGACAACTGACACCACCCCCGAGGATTCCACCCCGGCTGAACCCGCCGACACGCGCGAAACGGTCAACATCCGCTTTGCCCAGTTCGGCAACAACCTCGACGATCTCGACGGCTATGCCAACGACCCCATCAAGGCCGCCATCGAGCAGGCCGTCGGCGTGACGCTGGAATATGACACCGGCACGGACGGCTTCGACGACCGTATGCAGACCGAGCTCTTCACCGGCAGCGCCCCCGATCTGTTCCCGACCTGGGGCGAGAGCGACAAGATCGCCAGCTGGGTGCAGGACGGCCTCGTCACCAACCTCGGCGAGATCGTCAACGCCGATCCCGACCGCTATCCCACGCTCTACAAGATGATGAACAGCGAGGAATGGAAGGCGTACAACAAGCTCTACACCGGCGATGAGACCGCCTCCTACGCCATCTACTCCGTGGCCGCCTTCGCAGATCCCTCCTTCGGCGGCGTTCCTGTTTACAACCAGGCCATCCTTGACGAGGTCAACGAGGGCAAGGTCCCCGCAACGGTCGATGAGTTCCTGACCTACTGCGAGGCCGCAGGCTCCGCCGGTTATGTCGGCTGGTGGCCGCGCAACGACAAGCTCACCAATTGGAATGAGATCGACGCGACGCTGGCTCTGCCGCAGGGCACCAGCATCACCGTTCCCAAAGGCGCCGGCACCGGCACCATCCTCTCCGGCGAGGCCGGCACGGACAGCGAATACTGGACCGTGAGCGCCGTCTCCGAGCAGAGCAAGGCCGTCGTCAAGCAGCTGGCTGAGCTTTATAAGAACGGCGGTCTTGACGCCAACATCGGCGTCAAGGGCGACTTTGACGACGCGTATGCCGATTTCGGCAACGGCACGCTGGGTGCTGTGAACTTTGGCTTCGGCTATCCCGGCCAGTTCCGCGATTTCTTCAAGAGCGCATGGCTCGCCGTCCATCCGGACGCTTCCATCGACGATCTGGCCGTCGGTCAGGCTCTGACCTCCAACGGCAGCTACGGCAAGACCTACTCCACCGGCACGTGGATCAACTCCCACTACTTTATCCCCACCTCCTGCGCGTATCCCGACCGTGTTCTCGATCTGGTCGAGTTCCTTGCCTCCAACGCGGGCCAGGATCTGCTGCATAACTGCGTGAACGGCGAATTCAACACCAGCGTCGGCTCCGACTACTGGTCCGCGATCGACGGCGCATACGGCTACGGCGACGGCCGCTGCAAGTACGTCTGGTTCAGCTATATGTTCAGCGGTGTCGAGTACTATTGCGACTTTGAGAACCAGAGCTGGTGGGACGCCGTTTCCCATCCCGTTGACTTCTCCAACTCCTGGGCGACCGAAGAGGACGCCGCGCTCGTCAGCAAGGCCAAGGACACCATCTCCGGCTTTGTCAACGAGGTCGTGCAGCCCCTGCCCGCCTATTATAACATGGTCGCGCTGCCCGCAGAGGCGACCGATATCATCAACCAGCTCACGACCATCACCAATGAGTATCTGACCCAGTTCATCGGCGGTCAGCTGGACATCGACGCTTCCTGGGGCGACTATGCCGCCGCTTATGAAGCTGCCGGTGCAGCCGAGCTCGAAACGATGATCAACGACGCTGTCGCGACCGCCCGCACCACCTACGGCGGCTAACCACATTCCATTTCCGATGTGCAGGGGGGGCATTCCCCCCTGCACACCCGCGCGCATCCTGCGCCCGCACACGGGCTTTGACCATCAGAAGGCCGGCACGACGGCTGCCTGATGCCTATCCAAATTTCTTATCCACTATTTTTCCGCACTCAGGAGGTAATGTTCCATGTCCAACAAAACTATGCTCGGTGATGCATCCGGCCGCGGCGCCGTTGACGGCTTCCGCGTGACCTGCCCCGCCATGCAGCATCCCTATACAGAAGCAGAGATCGACGCAGTCGTCAAGGTCATGCGTGAGGCCTGCGGCCAGACGCAGGGCAAATACATGGTCGAGTTTGAGCAGGCCTTCTGCGCCTTTACCGGCGCGAAGCACGCCTTTGCCGTCAATAACTGCACAAGCGCGCTGAAAATGGCCGCGATCTTCTGCCATATCCAGCCTGGCGACGAGGTCATCATCCCCGCCTATACCTTCTGCGCCTCCGCGATCCCCTTCGGCGATCTGGGCGCGAAGATCGTCTGGGCCGACATCAACCCGGATACCTGGACCATCGACCCGGACGATATCGCCCGCAAGATCACGCCCAAAACGAAGGCTGTGGTCTGCGTGCACCTGCTCGGTATGCCGTGCGACATGAAAAAGATCGTCCCCATCGCAAGAGCGCACGGTCTGAAGGTCGTGGAGGACTGCGCGCAGGCGCTCGACTGCCGCATTGACGGCCAGCACGTCGGCACGTTCGGCGATTTCGGCTGCTTCAGCTTCCACTCCGCAAAGACCATGACGACACTCGGCGAGGGCGGTATGTTCGTCTGCGCAGACGACGTGGACGCCGCTGCTGCGCCCGGCATCCGGCACAACGGCTGCTGCGCGTATCCGGCTGACCGTGAGCGCTACTGGTCCCCGGCCATGAGCTGCGTCGACAGCTTCCTGGACGACCGCTGGCCGCAGAACTTCTGCATCGGCGAAGCGCAGTGCGCGCTGGGCACGGAGGAGCTCAAGAGCGTCATCGCCAACAACAACACCCTGATCGAGCAGGATCGCAAGATCCGTGAAAAGCTTGCCGGTCTGCCTGAGATCTCCTTCTCCCGCTGCCCGGAAAACGGCCGCTATGTTGTGCACCAGTACATCATGCACTACGACGGCAGCGCCTGCGGCAAAACGCGCGATGATCTGCTCGATCTGATGACGAAAAAATACGGCATCCGCTGCATCGTGCAGTATTATCCCCTGTACCGCTATCCGCTGTTCCAGCGCAAGGGCTGCGGCGAGTTTGACTGCCCCGTGCTCGACAAGTGGTGGGACGGCTCGTTCTCCTTCCCGTGGTGGTGCGGCATGGACGACACTGTCATCGACACACTGTGCTCCAGCCTGATCTCCGCCGTTGAAGAGCTGCGCGGCTGAGTGCCGGGAGGAAGCGGATTTGGCTGATTTTACAGCGCTTCGCGGGATCGTCTGCCCCGTTGTTTCGCCCTGCACATCGAATGAGGGCGTCGATTACGACAGCCTGCAGGAAAATCTGGCGCGGCTGCTGCACGCGCCCATCACCGGCTTTTATGTCTGCGGCGGCACCGGAGACGGCAGCCGTCTGACGTTCGCCGAGCGTTGCAGGACGGCGGAGCTGACCATCGCGCAGACAAGGGCCGCCGGACGCAGGACCATCGTCCATGTCGGCCAGACGCTTCAGCGGCACGCGCTGGAGCTGGCGGAGCACGCGATGACGCTGGGCGCGGACGCGGTCGCGTCCGTCCCGCGTATTACACCGCGCTGGCCGCGCAGGCGCCGGTCTTCATCTATTACATTCCCGGTCTGACGCACGTTTCGGCAGACTATGACCAGCTGCGGCAGCTGCTGGAGCTGCCCGGCGTGGCCGGGATCAAGGTCAGCGACTGGAACATTTTCCTGATCCGCCGCATCAAGGCGGATTACCCGGAAAAGATCGTCTATACCGGGCTTGACGAAATGGTCGTTCCGGGCCTTCTCTACGGCGCGGACGGCTCCATCGGCACGTGGATCAATCTGCTGCCGGAGTTTTACTGCAAGCTCTGGACGCTTGCGCAGGCAGGCTGCTGCGCGGAGCTGAACCGGCTGCAGACGGCCTATACGGAGTTTTTGCGCAAGGGCTGGCAGTTCGGCATTCTGAACGCATTTCAGGAGCTGATGCGCAGTCTCGGCTATGCGGAAAAATGCTTCCGCGCCCCCGCCGTCTGGCAGCCCGGCTCCATGCCGGAGCCGCTGCTGCAGGAGCTGCTGGCCGATCTGGACGGGCTGAACGCGCTTGCCGCGTCCATGTCCTGACGTCTCTACTTTCACAGGAGGAACCTGTTATGCAGTTTACAACTTTACCGGGAACCGGCATTTCCGTCTCCCGTCTGTGCCTCGGCACCATGACCTTCGGCAGCCCCGTCGCCGAGCCGGACGCGATCCGGCTGGTGCATGACGCGGCGGAGCTTGGCGTCAATTTCATCGACACGGCCAATATGTACGAGGGCTACAACCGCTTCGCAGGCTCTGCAGGCGGCGTGGCCGAGGAAATTGTCGGCAAGGCCGTCGCCGGACGGCGGACGGACTTCGTCGTCGCGACGAAGCTCGGCATGAAGGTCGGCGATACCCCCGTCGACGAAAACACTTCGCCCGAGGCCATCCGCGTCCAGCTGCGCCGCAGCCTGCACCGGATGAACACCGATTATATTGATTTGTACTATCTGCACCGCTACGATCCCAACACTGCACCCGGCGAGATCGCCCGCGCCATCGGCGAGGAGCTGAAGGTCGGCACCATCCGGACCTGGGGCGTGAGCAACTATTCTGCGGAGCAGCTTTCCGCGCTGCTTGCCGCAGCGCGCGAGGAAAATATCCCGCTGCCCAGTATGTGCCAGCCGCCGCTGAGCCTGCTCAACACCGGCGCGCTGGACGCGCTTCTGCCGCTGTGCGCGCAGGAGGGCATCGGCGTGATCCCCTATCAGGTGCTGCAGGGCGGCATTCTGACCGGAAAATATCACGCCGGACAGCAGCCGCCCGCAGGCAGCCGCGCAGCAGAAAAGCCCGACTGGATGAAGCCCATGACGGACGAGGTCTACGCGACGCTTGCGCGCGTGGAGGCCGAAGCGAAGGCCTCCGGGCAGAGCATGACGCAGTACGCCCTTGCCTGGGCGCTGCGGCAGCCCGCCGTCCGGTGTGTGCTGCTGGGCGTGAAGCGCCGGGCGCAGCTGGAAGAGGCTGCGGCGATCTTTTGACAGACAGGAGAAACAGATATGCAGCTGCACGGCTCTGAACTGAAAAAGGGCGTCGTCATTGAACGCGCTTCCCCCTGGCAGATCTTCCAGCAAAACGAGCAGGGCTTCGCCGTTATCCGCCTTTCCGGCACGGCGCACCGCGTCCGGCAGAGCTTTGAGCTGCCGCTGGAATTCTCCGCCGTACCGGAGGGCTCGATCACCGTCAAGGCCCGCATCGCGCTGGAAAGCAGCGGCGAGAGCGTCTGCCCGTGGACCGTCTGCCGGACAGACGCGGACGGCCGCTGGTCGGTCACGTTTGACCGCGTCCCGGCGGGCGGACTGTACCGCGTAGAGACCTATATGGAATATCAGGGCTGGGACGGTCTGTCCTCGACCCGGGGCGATATGATCCACAACATCGGCGTCGGCGACGTGTTCGTCGTCGCCGGGCAGAGCAACGCAGCCGGACGCGCAAAGAACCCGGTAGAGGACGCGCCGGAGCTTGGCGTGCATCTGCTGCGCGATTCCGGCGTCTGGGATCTGGCAACGCATCCGCTGGGCGAGACGACCGGCTCTGTCCATCAGGGACACTTTGAGAACCACAACCCCGGCCATACGCCGTGGCTGCACTTTGCGAAGCTCCTCAAGCGGGAGCTTGGCTACCCGATCGGCATCGTCATGAGCGCCTACGGCGGCGCGCCGCTGCGCTGGTGGAACCCGGAGGAAAACGGTTCGCTGTATTTCAATATGCTTGAGCAGCTTGCAGATCACGAGCTGCACCCGAAGGCCATGCTCTGGTACCAGGGCGAGGCCGAGGGCTACGAAAACGCAGCGGAGACCTATCTTGCCCGCTTTACGCAGTTTGTCGGCGCGCTGCGCCGCGATCTGAACCAGCCGGAGCTGCCCGTCATCACCGTGCAGCTCAACCGCTGCATGACCCCGTGCGACACGGCGCTCGACCGGCAGTGGGGCATGGTGCGGCAGGCGCAGGTCGCCGCTGCGCGCAGCATCCCCGGCGTGTACGTTCTGCCGTCGTCCGACGTCGCGCTTTATGATTTTATTCACAACAGCGCACAGGGCAACCTTGTCATCGGTGAGCGCTGCGCACGCTGCGCGCTGGCCGAGCTTTACGGAAAGCCGCTGATGTGGCAGGCCCCGGAGGTCTGCCGTGCGGAGCGCAAAGCGCCGGATGCCATTGTGCTGCACTTCAGCCGGATCTGCAACTGGCTCAATCCGTTTGACGTGGCTGCGGCGCTTCTGCCCTTTGAGGCAGAGGATGCGCAGGGACTTCTGCGCTGTGAGCGCTATGAAACCGGCAATGATACGCTGACGCTTTATTTTGCCCGGCCTCTGGAGCATTCCGCCGTGCTGCACGGCGTCTGGCGCGCCAACCCCGGCCCGTGCACGCCATGCGACTGTATGCGTATGCCGATGCTTTCGTTCTACAATCTGCCCATTGAGGAGTAACATGAATCAGTCCTATTGCTACAGCTTCCGCTTCTGCTGCGACCCCGGCTTCAATGACCGGCGCGAGATCGCGTCGCTGCGGCGCTTCGTCCGCGAGGCGCAGATCGATGACGTGGCCGTGTTCTGTAACGTAGAAGAGCTGAATACCGGCCACATGACCGAGGAGGAGCAGGAAACCATCTGGCTGCGCCTGCTCTGCGACGTGCAGGCCGCGCTTGCGCCGGAGGGCGTGCAGCTGTCGGTCAACCACTGGCACAGTCTGATGCACGCCGACCTCGGCAAGACGCTGCCGCAGAGCCAGCCGTTCCGCCGCATGGTCGACATGGACGGCCGGGAGGCCGATCTGTGCGTCTGCCCGATGTGCGAACGCTGGCAGACCTATTTTGCCGGGCTTTACGCGCGCTACGCGGCGCTTTCGCCGCACATTCTGTGGGTGGAGGACGATTTCCGCCTGCATAACCACGATCCGCTGCGCTGGGGCGGCTGCTTCTGCCCGGCGCATATGCGCGAATACGCCCGCCGGGCCGGAAAGCCGGAGCTGACGCGCGAGGAATTCGTGCGCGGCATCCTGCAGCCGGGCGCGGTGCACCCCTACCGGAAGATCTGGCTGGACGTGAACCGCGAGACCATGACGGCCCTTGCCGCACGCATCGGACAGGCTGTCCGGCAGGCAAGCCCGACGGCAAAGGTCGGCCTGATGAGCTCCGTCCCCTACATCCACGCGGCGGAGGGCCGCGACTGGTACGGCATTCTGCGCGGTCTTGCCGCCGGGCAGCCGCCCGTCAGCCGCATTCACCTGCCCGCGTATCAGGAAACCGCCCCCGGACAGTATCTGCTGCGGTTCAACATGGTCTCCATGCACAACCGCGCGCTGCTGCCGCCGGAGACGGAGGTTTATCCCGAGCTTGAAAACTATCCCTATTCCCTGTTCGCCAAATCCCGCGCGTTCACGCGCTTCCAGCTGCTGAGCAGTCTGCCGCTGAACCTGAAGGGCATGACGATCGACCTGTTCGATCTCAACGGCAGCGGCATCGTCTTTTCCGACGGCTATCAGCAGATGCTGCGCGCGGTCAAGCCGTTTTTAAACGCCGTCAACGCCATGGGCGTCTTCGCACTGCCGAAGCGCGGCGTGTGCGTGATGACGAGCGAGGACTCGGCCTATACCCTTCAAACCGCGCACGGCGCGGACATGGAGGAGCTGTACCCGCACGAGGTCTATTTTGCGGGCCTTTTAAACGCGATGGGCATCGCGTATCAGTACTGCACCGACCCCAGCGTCTCCGGTCAGGTCGTGGCCGTGAGCGGCCAGTATTTCCGGAACCTGACCCCGGAGCAGATCGCGCACCTGTTTGCGCATAACACGCTGCTGCTTTCCGGCGACGCTGTGGATACGCTC
>OBAR01002795.1_pt1 | contig 11471 bp, 14 predicted proteins | sample 1517911 | NCBI WGS metagenome assembly OBAR01 (sample SAMN04571709, study PRJEB22368) | human gut metagenome | biome: human gut; material: stool | host: Homo sapiens | place: Luxembourg | collected 2012-10-26
TCATCCACATCATCAGTATCATTTTCAAACACCTTTGCTTCCATGATGCCATCAACATTCTGGAGCAGGGCGGCACGGATGCTGTCCGCATTCACGCCGCCGGCATAGTCCACGCTGGCATAGTAGCGGTCGCGGAATTCTTCATCCGTTTCCCGTTCTCTACCGCCAGTAAACGCCGCCGGGTTTGTTACAGCCGTAATGCCGGCTACCGAGCCGGGGTTTGTGATGGTGGTGATCGTATCCGCCGCCACATTACCATCCGGGCCAGTGCTTGTGCAGCGGAACGGCACCATGACCGTACCCTCTGCACCAATTTCAGTATCCGAAACAGCAAAGAACTGGATGCCGGCCGCAGTTTCAACCAGCCATCCCGCCGGTACTATGACCCCCGGCGGGCCAGTCACCATGATATAGCCGCTGGCTTTCTGGGCAGACAGCACACGTAGGCCGATGGCTCTACCGAGGTTCAGCAGCGAGGTGCCAACCGCTGTGTCCACAAAGCGGCTGTTGTAGACATCTTCCAGCACAGAGAACAGGATATTGAGTATCCATGCAAAAATGCGCAGGAACAGGCCGAGAGGGCTTCTGACGGTCAGGTTCGCCGTTGCCCCAAACAATTCCCTCGCTTTATGCTCCAGAGCGTCCAGCAGTTCATTGTATGTCGGGCGGCGGAAGCCAGCTGAGGTCAGGCCCCATCCGTATTCATCCACCAGTGTTCACCTCCACTCTGATTGTTTCGCCATTGTACAGGACACCCGAAAATTCCACACCGAGCGCCCGGCCATCGGCCGTCGTGGAAAGAGAACTGATTTCCTGCACATACGGTTCCTGAAAAATGCTCGACCGCACAACGCTGTCCGCTTCATCCACCGCTTCACAACACGTTCCCAGTCGGTTCCATGATCGGTATTGAGCGGAAATTCGCCTTTCCATGTCAGGAGATTGTTTCGGACGTTTTGCGCGATTGCTTCTGCATCCTCACGGAGCATCAGCATCCCATTGGCATCAAAGCACAAATCTCCTGTTTGAGGATCCAATGCCAGAACAGTAATGTTCGCCATTCTTCCCCTCCTCAGGGCAGCGGGGCCGACGTGTTGCCGTTCCTGCTGTCCGTGTGTTTGTGGTTGACAAGGCTTATCGTTTTGGCGATCACGTCATCCCGGACTTTAACTTTGCCCTGAACTTCCACATCGCCCTTGATTTCCACCTTGTCCTGTTTCACTGCCACATAGATCCCGCCGCCCTCGGTCGCCATCACAAGGCAGTTGTCCGGCAGTCCAGACAGCGGGTTAGATGCCGGCACAAATGCACCGATAAAAACGGCATCTTCATCAGAGTGGTTGCGTTCCGTGTTCGGCTCGCTTTCTTCTCCAGATGCCGCAATGCGGTCAATATCGTGGTCGATATAGAGCAGCACCCCAACATCCCCCGCTTTGTAGCAGGGGCGCAGGACAAAGCCGCCGCCCCGAACCAGCGCGACCGGGACAGACAAAATCTGCGGCTGGGTACGATACACGCCGGCATCCAGTGCTTTGGAAAGCGGCTGCACATCAACCCGCATGGCCGCAGGGTCAAATTTTTCCACCCGGCACAAGGCTCCAACGCGGACATTGGCCGCCTGTTCACGGCGCTCCTGATCTCTCAGGTCATATTCTCTTTTGCCGTTCATACAGGCTTCACCTCAATCGTTGTTTTCCAGTCGCCATCCGGGCACCCTGTATGTTGCCCGCCTTTGATAAGGTGGTTTCCATTCAGAGTATCCGACTTTATTTTCACCACATCTGCCGGGGCCAGATGGTAGTTGAGCAGGCATTCCCGCTTGTAGGTGACTTCCTGCTTTTCTTTTCCATCCTTGACGGTCGTTTGGCGTGTCGTTATTTCGGTGCGGTCCGTGGCTTCCGTTGCCTGCAACAGCCCCGATTCGGCACTGAGGACGTATCCTGTTTTCGTGCCTGTTTTGGGGTCATTGATGGTAACAATGCCGTTTCTTATGAGGAAGCGGCTCTTGCAGTCAGAGGTCACGATCTCCGTCAGGACATTTTTCACCTTGCCCTTGCAGACCTTGCCGCGAGGGTATTCTTTATCCACCGCCAGTTCCATCGTTCCAACCTCAAGCCCAAAAATATTGAGCAGGTCTTTTACTATGGCGCTGGCTTTGCTCCCGGCGGTGTAGGTTTTGTTGACCTCTTTCGAGAGCCATTCTTCCAGAGCTTCAGCGGCCGCGATCGTGGTAATGACCTCTGTGCCGCTGTGCTTGTCCGAAACCTGTGAAACTTTCCCGGTGAAAATCGCCCCAATGTCCCCCTCATATCCTGCATTAAGGATAATCGGCATACCTTTTTTGATGCTGTTGCGGGTGGCCGGAGATAGGTTATAGGCTTCGATGGTCGCTGTTCCCAGTTTTTCGCTGTCCTCAAAGGGCACCGTAAACTTGAAATAGAGATCATCCATCCCAAACCGCTTCGACCCGATTTGCAGGGTCGCTTGGCGCTTCCAGAACTTCACGCTGCATTCCTTTCCCAGAGATACAGCCGAACTTCTTTTCCGAAATTCTCAAATGTGACCTCTGAAATATCGTCGCCGGTCAGGCACAGCGGCATAATGACCGGCACCGGGAAGCGCTCATCCTCCACGCTGTTGAACAGCGGTCGGCCATATCTCACAATATCACCGTACACCAGCACTTCACCTGTGCTGGCAATCGACAGATCTACCGTAAAGAAACCGCCTACCTCATTGTAGCGGATGCTGAATGCAAACGTCCTGTCGCCCAGCTTGACGGAGAACGTATACGGCACCTTTGACGTGTCAACATCAATATAGCTGACCTCATTTCCGAGGTCGATGAGTTTCAACCCCTCCATAGCTTCACTCCTTTACGCGGCGCTGTAGGCCCTTGTCGTGCGGCCAGACGGCCCGCTGCTGCTTGCCGCCTTGTTCGCATAGCTGTTGACATAAGAGGAATACGCGCTGGAGGAAATGGTCTGGGACACCGTGGTATGCAGACCATCGGCCGTAGTCGATTTTGTCTGCGATTTGCTGACCTTTTTGGATGCGTTTGCATCCTGTGCAGACATCATCTGCTCACCGCTCTCCACATACTCTGCGGACACCCGGTTGATGACCTTGAGGCTTACGGTGAACCTTGAGCCGTTTTTATTGTCAGCGCTTATGTCGGATTTGAACGAAGTTATAACGCAGTCAGAGATCCGAGTGCGCCCGGTATACTCAACTACGTCTTTTTCTTTCCACATTCTTTCCAGAATATCGGACTGATCTTCGTCAAGAAAAACACCCGTAATGGAAAAGACCACCGGATCATTGATAACATGGTCGTTGATGTCGGAACCCTTTTCCACCGGGTTTGATGTAACCTTGCTGCTGCGCTGGACGCTTTCCGTTACGACTACGCCGGTCTTTTCAGCGTCAAGGCGGACCGTCCCGCACTTTTCGCCTGTAATGGTGTATGCCACAAAATCACCCCCTACTGTGCATACGCTCCCTGCAGGGTGCGCTCGTGATATTCTTCCTCTTTCTTCTCCTGCCAGAAATCTTCCATCGCCTGTTTTACCCGGCGGACGATTTCTTCAGCATCGGCTTTTGTGGTTTCCCCGCCCAGCGTGATGCTGATGGTCGGAGAGAAAGTAGAATGATCCTCATAGGTTACGCTGGAACTGCTGGTAGAGTTGTTGATAATTTCATCTGTCTTGTCGGCCGGGATAATTGCGGTGCCGGACGGCAGATATGCCATTTCGCCGCCGCGCTCATTGATGTGTGTCCAGCCGCCCTCAAAATCATCTGTGCCATCAGCATTGTGCGGAATGTTCGCACTGCTGCTCAGATTGATATTGATGCCGCTGACAGCATCAGCCGCAGACAAAATTTTCTGGATAGACCCGATGATGTTTTCTGCGCCCTCGGATGCCGCCTTTTCCATGCGGTCCCAAGCATTTTCTGCATCAAGGGTCATGCTCGCATAGGCAGTCTCTGCATCCTCTGCCATCTGCCCGTAATTCTCGTTGGAGATTTCGCGGGCAGCGGTCGCTGCCTCAGAAACAGCTTCCTGCGCTTGCTGGGAAGCCTGTGAAACGCTGGAGGAATACTCCGACGTGTCAACCGCCAGCGAGGTTTCCGTGCCAGCAGCACCGTCCAAATCGCTGACAGCGCCGGTTAGTTCCTGCACGGCATCGGTGCTGTCCTTTGCCCCGCCGAACAGCCCGCTGAACCAATCGACCACTGCACTCACGCCGCTGGTGAAAAATCCGAGCAAATCACTTACCAAGCCCACCACAACGCCGAGTGCATCGGCGATTACCCCCAGCACCGGCGAAATGTAGTCCAGCACCGGCACGACCACGCCGGACAGCACAGAACCCGCCGCTTCGATGAGCGGGGTCACCACCGGCAGGATATTTTCTACGATTTGCAGGCCGAGCCGAATTATCGGCTGTAGTGCCTGAATCACAACTTGCAAAATATCGGTCAGCGGCGGGATGATCGACCCGACCAGCGTCGATACCAACGAGCCGAACACAGGGAGAATGTCCGTCAGGAGCGGCATAAACGCATCTGCGAGAGGGCCAACCATATCCGCCGCTGACCCAAGAGCCATACCGAGGACAGGGAGTAGATCCTCGGCCAGTTCTTGCAACACAGGCATCAGGGGCTGAACCACACGATAGTTCAGCTCATCGAAAATATCTCTTAAAGGCGGAAGCGCATTCGCCGCCAACTCGCTGATAATTCCAGCCAGCGGCGGCAAAATTTCCTGTGCCAGATCTCCGATGATGCTCAGGACTGGCCCAGCTGCATCAAACAGAGTTCCCAGCGTGGAAATCAGGGATGGAAGAATGCTCTGTGCCAGATTGGAAATGACCGGCACCGCGGCGCTCATCCCATCTGCCAGAATTCCAACAAATTCAAGTAGTGTCGGCTCCAGTTCCGGCCATTCATCCAGAAAAACGCCGACCATATCTTCCAGCGCCGGGGAAAATTTTTCTCCGGCAATGAAGTCAGCCATTTCGCCTTTCAGCGATTTGATGGAGTTCGTCAAACCGCCGGTCTGCTCGACCGCGGCTTTCTGAATGTCGCCGCTCTGCTCCAGTATGGCATTGAGCCTGACCTGAGCCATTGCGGCATCATCCAGAGCATCAATATTGGTGCCAAGCCCAAGAGCTGCGGCGCTGTTCTTCAAGGCCGTTTTGTCGAGGACAATCCCGTACTCATTCAGAGCATCGGTGCTGCCACCGATCGCGCTCTGGATGAGCGACAGCGCTTCCGAATCGTCCATGCTGAACGCATTACCAAAGTCATACGCCAGCGAGGTTGTCATTTCAGAGAGGTTTTCGGCCGCAGCAGCCGTAATGCCTAACTCGTTATACATGGCCTTGTTGGAGACCATGAAACTCTGGACTTCGGCAGTACTCCGATGCACTGCGTCAGCGTAGTTATCCGCCCATGCGGCCGCTTCCTCGGAAAAAGAGCGGCCAAATTTCTTTGAAGTGCTTTCGGCATCAGAGAATGCGCTCACCGCCGCCGCACCAAACTGCTTGAGCAGTTCGATGCCGCTTTTTATGGCTTCAAAGCCAACAAAAGCCTTGACCGCCCCGGATATAGCTTCTTTGATTTGGTTGCCGGCATCTTCCCCGGCGGCACCCATTTCCGCAAGATGATCTCCGGCATCGTCCGCGCCGTCTGCGGTTTCATCCTCAGATTTCTTTGCCCGGCGAAGTGCGGACACCAGCCCACTGCGGATGATTTTAATGGGGTGCTGGAATGCCTTGCTGATGTTTTTCGCATTTCGGACCATGTTGTTAGCGAAAATTTCTGCCCGTTTCTTGGTAAAATCCATCGCCCCGGTCACGCCAGTCCGAAAAGACTTCGCAATGCTCTGGCCGGCATCAAGGCCATCGGCCATCGCACCCTTGAATGCGGGACCCATGTCCTGCGCCGACTCAGCCGTTTTTTTGATCTGCGCCCGAAAGCGCCCGGCGGCACCGCCGGAGTCATCCATTTCATCACGGAAACTCTCAGCGGCGGCTTCTGCAGCCTGAGCGGCTTCTTCCACCCACTCAAGCCCCTCTGCGGTCATGTTCCAATGACCCGCCGCCTTTTGGGCCGCATTGCCTGCTTTGGATGCACTGGAAGCCATATCATCCAGCCCACCCGAAGCATCACCGACAGCCCCGGTGAAGCGCTCGGCCGCTCCCTGCCCCATCTGGCAGGCAGAAACCGCAGATGCACCCATCTGCTGTGCCCCAACTTCAACCGCCCCAATATTTTCTTCGAGGGTTTCAACCTTTTCACCGAGGTTCTCAACAGAGGTTTCAGCATCAGCAGTATCAAAACCGATACCGTATTGCAGGTTGCGCGCATCATCCATGTGGTTTCACCTCCCGATGCGCAAAACAAAAAGCCGGCTCTTGAAAAGAGTTCGGCTTTCATTTTGGTTTTGCTTCGTCACGCCACTGTTCTACCCACAGGCGTTTGGCCTGACGGCACTCTTGGTACTCCGCCAGATCCATTTGACGCAGTTCTGTGTAGGTCACGCCATTGCCAGACCACACCATGCACCAAAAGACCTTGTTGATTTTGGCTTTGTGGGCAGCGATGGCAATGTCCAGTTCAGCTGCGAAGAAACTGCTCGATGGCGGCGATCAGCTTTTCGGCGGTCTTCAGGTCTTCGTTGTCGTCAAAGTACTCCATGCCCTTTGCCTTGACCTCAGCGGGAGCCACGACGCAGTTCTTGAACATGCCGTCCATGTACTTTGCGCTCTTGCGCTTACCGCTGCCGGTATTGCCGCACTCATCGTTGAAGTCGTAGTACCACGAGGGCGAAACGCTCTGGAGGGTGAATTTCTGCTCACCAATGGTGATTTCCTTAGTCTTAGCCATATATTTTCGGTAGCCCCTTTCGGATAAACTTTTTGGACGCTCCGGCCAGTTCGTTCCGGCCATAGCTTAGCGATAATTCAGAGACGGCACAAAGATACTGACCGACTCAGAACCGATCTCCTTTGCGCGGGTGATGTCAGGCGGTTTGATGACGCGGCAGCGTTCCTCTGCCACATTGACCGATGCCGAATCGTTGGCATCAACGATCATCACAGAGACTTCCTTACGCTTGAGCGCAAGACTGCGGACATACGGCAGGCTGGACGAAGTACCCATCAGCGTAACAGTGATGGTGCCGCTCTCATTCGCATTTTCGTTGTATGCCACATCGCCCTTTACGCCGACCTGCGTAGTAACAGTGTCTTCGTTGCGGGCAATCGTGATCATAGAGTCCGAAGCAAATCCGGTAATGATCTTGCCGTTCATCACCAAATTAACCTTTTTCGGGTCATAGGATGCAACTTCGATATTACTTGCCATGACAGATTCCTCCTTTCTTAGCCATTCAGGGTGACGCGCAGGGTGCCGTTGACCTTGACGCTGTGAACAGCGCCCTCCAGCTGGGCACTCCACTTGATGTCGGGCATCTGGCGGTTGCGGGCCTGCTCATCGGTCGCATCTGCCCGCTTGGGGATCACAACCGTGTACACACCGGTGTCATCCTCCGGGTCAGTTGCGATAATGTGCAGTTCCACAGCCCGGTTGAGTGCCGCGAACACGCCGGCCGCAACCAGTGCGAAACCGTCATCCGTGTAGGCAATCTTCTTGTTGGCAATGAAAATCTCATACAGATTTTCGCGGATCTGATGGGTGATGTAGTCAGCGCCCAACACATTGTCGATGAAATTCCCATCACCGCAGATGCCGTTCTTCATGTACTCGTGCTTATACTCCGCTGTCATAAAATTGACGCGGTTCTCCTCCAGCAGGTCGCGCTCACTGTCGCGGAGGTCCGCAACGCTCACGCCGTCCGGCACTTTCCACTTCCATGTGACGCTCTCCGGCCAGAACGGACCGACACTGCCGACCCATGCTGCATCCGCCCACTCGGCCAGATTATCAGCATAGGTAACAACGCTGCGACCATACTCGTTGACATATTCCTTGTCGTTGGTCTGGCCGAAGTAGAACTTGCGGTGATCTTCCACACCGGCACCCAGCGCTGCTTCCGTGGGTTCCGTGCTTTCCGCCCACTTGCACAGGGCAGTCACGCAGACCGGGTCGGTAACGTCGGTCAGAATGAAATACCAGTCATCGTTGTGGTCGCGCAGGTCTTCGATGGCGGCAATGAGGTTTTCGGCCTTAGTGGTATCCGCCTTACCTACGGAAACCGACACGACAGCGCCGCTCAGGCCCATATCCTCGAAGCAGTCTGCATCCTTGTACAGGCTGATGCTCTCCGCATAGCCAGAAACAGCCGTGCGGGTGGTACTGGTGTAGGTCACGGTATTGTCGTCCACCGCAGCGGTGAACTTCACACCATCTTCCTCAAAGGACGTTCCTGCGAACAGCTTTGCCAGCCCGGTGCAGTCCACCGGCACTTCCTCGCTGGTGGTGATCTCCACCACAGTCTTGCCGCCGATTTTGGCATAGTAGGCAGTGCTTGCTTCCAGCGTTTCGGTCGGCATATTTTCGCCGAATGCAATTTCAATGCGGGACGCAGTGCCGCCCACATTCTGAGGATTTTCGATGCCAGCCACACGCACCTTGCGGATAAGCGTGTCTGCAAGGGTGTTATCCTGATTGAACATCTTGTCCGCCATGGCCGCGACCTTTTTCCCCGGAAATGCCGCCTTGAGCTTTTCAAGGTCATTGTAGATCGCCATGTCAGCCGCGCCCTCGGTCGAGAGCAGCAGGATGTCCAGCTTTTCCGCCGCCACGGTTTTTGCATCAAGCGCGGTAAAAACCTGAATATCTTTCATCCAATTCAGTCCTTTCCTTAAATTTTGATTTTTTCGATGGACGCGGTTTCGCGCTCATCGATGCGGGTATACCGAATCTGCACATCAAAGCCGACCCGCCGGGCGGCTTCGTCCACAAGAAGCGTTGTGCGGTCCTGTGCCTGGCCCACATCAACCACCGCCACGCCCAGTGCAAGGAAATCATCCTGCCCTGCGTGCTTAAAATAGCTGATAGCCTTATCAGCGACCGCCCACGCTTCATCTTCACCGTTCACCGCAGAGCCATTCTCCGCAGTGCGGTTCTGGCTGCAAAAGGTGAATGAGAATGTAGCCGATGGCATTTCCATCCGAGAGATTTTCACACCCTCGGCAACATCGGCAATCTCATAGTCACCCATGCCGCCGTCCGGGATATACGGTGCAGTTACCGTATAGATGCAGAACGGCGGCTCAGCTTCCGGCTGAACCTGATTTGACAGAATGACCGGGCATCCAATGTAATCCCACAGGCTTGAGATCAGACGGTTCCGCAGTTCCCTGAAATTCATTTCGGGTTGCTCTCCCCTTTCTTCTCAACCATGTAGCGCTTCATCGAATGCACAGGGCCGTGGGTCAGCTCCTGCTTGACCGTATAGATCTGGCCGTCAAACCCATCCCGGAACTGAGCGCCCACCTGCAGGGTATGCCCATTCGTATAGACTTTCTGAGCATTGAGCGTATAGCTTCCGCTGTCAATGTATTGCAAATCCTCATTGTTCAGCGGCATCACAACGCCCTGAAACGCAGTTTCGACCGTTGTTCCCGGCTTCCACTGTCCGCCCTGCTCCTTATCATAGCCGCCGCCCTCGGTATGCACCTCGTACATACTGTGCAGCAGGCTTCGCGGGATCTGCGGCCCTTTCCATTTTCTCATAAATCAGATACCCTCCACGCTGTACGAAATGCTGTTGTACAGCCGCCCGGTATCAAACAGGGGCTGATACTGGGTGCTGGTCAACTGCGTTGTGGCAGACTTTGGCGGTGACAGCTTCGTGTTGAAGTAGTCGTGGGTCATTTCGACCGCCCACTTTCCGATATAGTCTGCCGCCTCCTTAGCCGTCCATTTTTTCAAAATGATGCCGTCCACAGCTTCTTTGCAGATATTTTCCAGCGTGGCCTTGCCGGTATCGAAGCTCGCTCGAATGAAACTGCGTTCTGGGATGGTCACACTGTCCACCAGCATATACATCCACTCGTAGTCCTCATTCGGGCGCGGGTCTTCTTCGCCGCCGCTCGGATGCTTTTTTGCATCATGTTTTTCCTGCTTCTTCCTGCCGGGGGCTTTCTGGGGATGCTTTCTGTCGCGTACCAAAAAGCCATAGCCGGGAGAAATGGGAATAAACCGCAGGTCATTGAATTTGCGGGGACTGCCAGCATTCTTTGCTTCCATATTTAACGGAATAGCCAGATGCTTGACATTCTTCGCACTGATCGTCGCTCCATATTCATGCACACCGGCAATCATCAGGATGTCGCTTCCCGCGTCTCCCAGAATGCCCACATGAATACTCACGCCTTGCAGTGCTGTCAGCTCCCGCTTGATGCGCTCCATATCTGCGCGAAATCCATCTTTAAGGATTTTCATGTTACCACCGCTGATACTTTGAAATCACGGACTGCCATGTTTCGCTGATATTCTTATCGAAAGTCCAGCTCACATCGGAGATAGAGAACGCCGACAGCCCGGCGGCATCATTTTCAATGATGGCCCACTGCTGGGCGATCATGTACCAAACAATGGCTTCCAGATCTGCCGGGAGCGTGGCCGGATGGTCTTCGGTGGCATCTTTCGGCAGAATATACCCGGCCACATACTGCACCTCCAGATATTTTCTGGGGGCAATGTAGTCATAGGCCAGCCCGCCGATGTGCCCGCGGTATGTCCATCCATCTTCACGGAACAGAACTCCGATCTCGCCGGTTTCGTTGAAATCGAAGTCCGTAATGGTCTTCCCGGTGAACGTGTCCGTGATACGTTCTACGCTGACAATGGGGATAACTGCTGTGTTCCAGTACCGCAATATCTTTGCCGGTAGGTGCTTTTCCCCAGCTTTCTTCCCAGCTGAGTTTCCAGCCACGCAGATGCCGCATTGATAAGCTGCACAAGGGTTGCATCCCGCTGTGCATCTTCTTCCGCCGGGTCGATGCCGAGCGAGGTTTTCAGGGCATCCAGAGTGGTGAGGGCATTTTCTCTCAGTGTTACGGCCAACACGACACCTCCAAATAAACGCCCTCTGACAGGCTTTCCCCATCAGAGGGGAACTTTACTGAGCGCCCTTTTCCGGGGCTTCCTGCGAAGCCGCAGGCGGGGTTGCGGCGGTCTTCCGCTCCTTTGCACGAACTGCTTTGTTCTCAGCAGGGCGCGGGGCGGCCTTGGGCGGTTTGAACATTCTCGCCATCATGCAGCCCTCCATCAGATACTTTCCTTGACCGGGCAGTTGGTGGCATCACCCAGCGCCAGCGCACCGATGGTGCCGTTGGTGGCGGTGATCTTGACGCAGGACTTGCAGCCGATCAGGTCAATGTCGAGGTTCGCCACAGCCTGAGCTTCGGCTTCGTTCTCGATGACGGCCTCGCCATCCTCATTGACCGGGTTGTCAACGAAGATGCGGCTGTCCTTGACCGGCTCATACGGAC
>OBAR01002799.1_pt1 | contig 11463 bp, 10 predicted proteins | sample 1517911 | NCBI WGS metagenome assembly OBAR01 (sample SAMN04571709, study PRJEB22368) | human gut metagenome | biome: human gut; material: stool | host: Homo sapiens | place: Luxembourg | collected 2012-10-26
TAATAAATTAAAGATTTTGTATTTAATTTTTTAGTAATTTTTGTGTAAAAATGTACTAAATAATTATTATATTTATAACTTTTAATAGATTTAATTACCAATTTATGTTTATTATTTTTTAATTTAATTCTTCTTATATTTTTATTAATTTGTAAAGAATTACAATCTATTTTTTGGCTAACTTTTGTATTAATTAAATTATAAGTTGAATTTAAACGACGTGCTGATATATTTAAAATCAAATCTATTAAAAATAAAGTATCATTAAAATTATAATTAGTAATAATATTTAAATTACAATTAAAATTTTGAACTTTTTTAATTTTTCGAACATTTGATTTTAAAAGATTTAATTTATAATTATAAAAATATTTACTACGACCTTTTCTATAATGATAATAATTAAATAAAAAATTGAAATTTTGTTTTAAACTATTATTATTAAAATAAGATGCAATGTTTGTTGGTACAAAACATTTGGTTTTCATATGATTGATATAATAATAATTTAATTTAGCACGTTGACTATAATAAGATAAAAAACGATGAGAGCGTTTAGTTGCATAACGTTCTGCAAATCGAATATTTAAATAATTATTACATAAATGAATTTTATATAAAGTATTATAATTATTTGATTTTAAATTATAATCAATTAATTTGGATGTATTAAAATTTTTAACTAAATTATTTAATAAATAAATATTTTTATAAAAAGTATTACAGTTAAAATTTGTAAACATTCTATTTGTTTCAAAAAATTGAAGTTTATCTTTTAATTGTAATGAAAAAATATTTAATGTATTTATTAAATCGTCAGTAATTTTATTTGAATTAAGATGTTTAATATTTTGAATCAAATCATTTAAATTTTTAATTATATTGGTTGTATTAATAATACTAGGTGTATAAATTAAATTATATAATTTACTAGTAGTTGGATAATATAAGTTATTGATTCTAGTATTAGTTTTGATTTTTTGAACATTTTGAGAAAGTCTCAAACATTGATTATACATTTGATTTGAAGTAAAAACACGTGTTGAAATACCAAAACGAATTTTATTATAATATTGAAATAAAAAAGAACGTCTTAATTTTTTAATTGCATTATAACGACGTTTATTATTTTGATAAAAACTACGACATTTTGTATATAATTTATATTTAAAAACATTTGAACTAATATAATAAGTTAATAAACTAAATTGAAAAGGTTGAATATAACGAGTTTGTTTATTTTTAACTTGTTTAATAACAGACATATCAATTAATTTATATTTATTAGTTCCGACAAGATCACAATAACCAAAATTTAAATTTTTATTATTTGAAATTTGATAAAAATTAAATAATTTATTTTTTATATTTAATAGTTTAAAAATATCATACATTACAAATATACTAGTATTATAATGATTAACAGAAGCATTAAATTTAAAATTTAATTGATTAACATAATAATTTTTAATCATATAAATATAAAATTTAAATAATAAATTATAGTAATATTTAAAAAAATCTTGATTTAAAGAATTTTTAGAAGTAGTTAATTTAAAATTATTAAATATATATTGAAAAGTGTCTAATTTATTTGTAGTTTTAGATAAAATTTGTAAATAAGTATATTTTGTTTGAAATACACGTTTTAATAAAATATTACGAAAATAATAATCATTAAAATATAAGCGTAAATATTTCATTAAATATTCAATAGTATTTGAATTGATAGAAAAATATTTACGTTTATTTAAAACATGTGTCATTTTATTTACGAATAAATAATAATTAAAAACAGATTCAAAAAATAAAAAATAATTATTAATAAATGAAGTATTTTGAAAAGTAATTATATTAGTTTTTCTATTGCTCCAATTATTATGTTGATATTTAGAATGAATATAAATTTCTTTTACAAAATTGTTAAAATTTAAAATAAAAAAATTTTTATAATTAAAAAAAATAAAACTGCCTGTTTTATAATCTATTTCTAAATTACGAATATAAGTCAATTTGGTAAAAAGATTTTTATTTAAATTCATCCAAACTTTTTCATCAATTTTAACTAAATCATTTGTATTTAAAATAAAATTAATATTTGTTATACGATGATTATTAACAAAAATATAACCATGAGTTATAAAAAAACGAGCTTCATATAAACTAGTTACAAAACCAGCTTTATATAAATTAAAATCTAAACGACATTCAAATTTTAAATAATTAGTTCGTAAAATTTGTGAAAAAGAAAATTCATTGTAATTAACTAAATAATTACGTAAAATTTGTTTATTTAAAAATTTATAAAAATATAAACGTTCCACATTTAATTTTCTAGAATGACATAAATAAATCGGACGAATAATTCTTAAATTTTTAGTATTTACATATTGTTGTTCAATTAATTTTAATGAAGTCCATTTTTTATGATGTAAGTTCATTAAATTTAATTTTCTCCATAACTTAATATTTTGATAACGATAATAAACTTTATATTTTGGTTTAAAACGTAATGCTTTCATTTAGTTTTAACAACAAACAATGTTTAATAAGAAACTAACAGACATATTCAAATAATCTAAAATAAAAGTAGGATAAATACCAATTAAGAAAACTAAAACTAAAATTAAACAGAACATAACAAATTCACGTTTATTTAAATCTTGATATAAACCAATAAAATTAACTTGTATATTACCATAACAAACTCTATTAAATAACCATAAAGAATAAATACTACCAAACATCATACTAAGAATTGCAAAAACAGCAATAGTTGTATTAGTATTATAAATACCTAAAAAAATTAAAAATTCACCAATAAAACTACTAGTAGTAGGTAAAGCTATATTTGCTAAAGTAAATAACATAAAAATTACAGTAAAAATAGGCATAGTTTGAACTAAACCACTATAATATTTAATTAAACGAGTATGATAACGTTCATATAAAATACCAACAACTAAGAATAAAGCACCTGAAACTAAACCATGGCTAAACATTTGTAATAAAGAACCTTCAATACCATATATTTTATTAGTATATAAACCAATCATAATTAAATTCATATGAGCAATAGAAGCATAAGCAACGATACGTTTTAAATCAGTTTGGCGAATAGCAACTAAAGAACTATAAATTAAACCTAAAATACTAATTGTATATACAAAAGGAGTATAATAAAAATTTGCAAAAGTAAATAAAGGTAAAGAAAAACGTAAGAAACCATAAGTACCTAATTTTAATAAAATACCTGCTAAAATAACAGAACCTGGTGTTGGAGCTTCAACATGAGCTTCTGGTAACCAAATATAGAATGGTAACATTGGAACTTTAACAGCAAAAGATACAAAGAATGCAATCCATAAAAGTTTTTGTAAAAATGGATCAAAATTACAAGTTAATAAAACAATATAATTTGTAGTACCTGTATAATAGAAAATAAATAAAATAGCTAAAAGCATTAAAACAGAACCTACAAAAGTATAAATAAAAAACATATAAGAAGCTAAAATTTTACGTTCTCTAGAACCAAAGAAACCTAAAATTAAATACATAGGAATTAATACACTTTCAAAGAATACATAGAAAAAAACAATATCTAAACAAGAGAAAACTAAAAGTAATATTGATTCCATAATTAAAAAGTTAATATAGAAAAATTTAAAATTAAATTTAATATAATTATAACTTGATAAAATACAAATTGGAAATAAAAAAGTAGTTAATAAAATAAAAAATAACGAAATACCATCTATACCAATTATAAAATTTAAATTAAAAAAATTTAACCAACTAATTTCATGTAAACCTTGGAAATAAATAGTTGATTTATCAAATAAAAATAAAAGAAAAATGGAAATAAAAAAAGTTATAGATGTACTATAAATAGAAATAGTACGAATTAATTTATTATTATTATTATTCACAAAAAATAAAAGAAAAGCAGCTAATAAAGGTAATAAAATTATAGTTAATAAAATAATGTACATTTTTAAGATTTTTTAGAAAAATTTTGAAATAAAAAAATAAATTGATATATAAACATATTTAAATAATTATATAATTCATTAGTAGAAGATAAATAAGTTTCTATATTATTCAAAGAATAAAAAGTATTATCTATTTTACTAAAAAGAATTGTTTTTGAAATATGTGGTAAAAGAAATTGTATTGCAGTTATATCTTGACAGCAATATATTACCAAATTATTAGTTAAATATGGTAAAATAATGTAATTTAAATAATTATTGTATTTTAATTTTTTTAAAAAATAAAATTTAATATTATGAGCAGCTAATTGAGTTTGTAAATTAGCATCAATTTTTGTATTATAACAAAAAAATATAAATTTAAATTTTTTTAAATTAGAATTTAATTTAAAAAAATAAAAAAATTTACGTATTAATTTTAAATTAACGATCGATATCACCGAAAACAATATCTAAACTACCAATAACAGTAGTAACATCTGCTATCAAATGACCTCTAGTTAAATAATCAACACTTTGTAAATGAATAAAACCTGAAGATTTTAAATGGCATCTATATGGTTTATTAGAACCATCTGAAACTAAATAAACACCAAATTCACCTTTAGGAGCTTCAATAGAACAATAAACTTCATTAGCTTCGACTTTAAAACCTTCACTAAAAATTTTAAAATGATCTATTAAAGATTCCATAGATTGTTTAATTTGTACTTTAGATGGAATACTTATTTTATAATTATCAGATTTAATAGGACCTTCACTAATTTGATTAATACATTGACTAATAATACGAATACTTTGTCTCATTTCTTCAATACGTATTACATAACGATCAAAACAATCACCATTAGTACCTACAGGAATATCAAAATCTACTTTATCATAAGCATCGTATGGGAAAGTTTTACGTAAATCCCATTTAACACCAGTACTACGTAATAAAACACCAGTTAAATTTAAATCTAAAGCATCTTGTTTAGTAATAACACCAATATCAACTAAACGTTCACGCCAAATACGGTTATTAGTTAATAATTCTTCCATATCATTTAAACGTTCATTAAATTCAACACAAAAAATATATAAATCATTTAAAAAACCTGCAGGAAGATCTTGTCTAACACCACCTGGTCTAAAATAATTAGCATGCATTCTGGCACCAGTAACACGTTCATAAAATTCTAATAATTTTTCACGTTCTTCAAATAACCAAATAATAACAGTAGTAGAACCAATATCCAATGCATGAGAACCTAAACCAATTAAATGATTTAAAATACGAGTAATTTCAGCAAAAATAACACGAATATATTGAGCTCTTAATGGAACATTACATTTTAATAATTTTTCAACCGCTAAAACATAACAATGTTCATTTTCTAACATTGCAATATAATCTAAACGATCAAAATAAGGTAATGCTTGTAAATAAGTTTTATTTTCAATTAATTTTTCAGTACCTCTATGTAAAAAACCGATATGTGGATCTGCTTTTTGAACAATTTCACCTCTTAATTCTAAAATTAATCTTAAAACACCATGAGTTGCTGGGTGTTGTGGACCAAAATTTAAAGTAAAACTTTTTAATTGTCTACGTTTTAACATTTTTAATTAAATTTTTTTAAATTAACAATTTTAGTTTTAATGCGTAATTTTGACGCACCATAAGTTAATGCTTTATAAGCTACATTTTCATATACATCGCTGATTTCAAATAAAATTTTACCAGGTTTAACTAAACAAACCCAATATTTAATATCACCTTTACCTTTACCCATACGTGAATCAATATTTTTAGAAGTAACAGAAACATCAGGAAAAACATTTATATAAACTTTTGTTTGTTTATCTAAAAAACGATTTATTGCCATATAGGTAGTTTCTATTTGTTTAGAGGTTAAACGTGTATAATCAAGTGCTTTTAAACCGTAACTACCTTTTGTTAATATTTTTGAATTATAATTTAAACCGTGTAATCTATTTTTTTTTATTTTAAAATTTTTAAATTTTTTTGGTTTTAAAAGCATTTTTAATTTTTATAATTAATCCATACTTTAATACTACTTGAACCAGTACTTTTAACTAAATTTAAATTAGCATAATCTTTTGCAAAACGAATTTCATTTAAATTTAAGTTACCAAAATTAAAGATAAAAATACGTTTTCTTTTTGTTAAAAAATATCTACCTTTAATTTGAATACGAAGACCTTTAACTTTACAATTTTCATCTTTAAAATATAAATTTAATTGTTCACGTAAAATATTAAATAAATTATAAAATAAAAAATTATAAGATTTACTTGTATTATCTAATGAAGATAATTCATAATATATTATACGAATTAAACTTTCAATATTTAAACGAGCTAAAAATTTATCATTATAGCATAAATAATAAAGAATAAAACGTAAAGATTTATAATATTTTAACATTGAATATCGATTAAATTTAGTATATCTAAATTTACGAATTTTTTTTTCATTTGTTTTTAAAACTACATTATAATGATTAGTTTTAATTCGATTAGTTTGTTTTAAAAAATTAAATTTAAAAGTATAATTTGCTTTTAATAAATTTAAAGAATAAGTTTTAAAACTAACTAAAGGTAAATATTTATTAACTAATAAATTTTTAGTATTAAAATTTTTATTTAAATTTTTAAAAAAAATTTGTAAATTAACACTAGAAGAAAGACAAACGCGTAATATTTTTAAAATTTCAATTTTTTTTATATTTAAAATTTCTTGATATTTATAATATAAATAAAAAGTATTAATATAATTAGAATTTGTAGAAGAATTAAAACTTAAATTTTGTTTTAAATATGCAAAATTACAAAAAAAATAAATATATATACGTAATTTTGTAGCATATTTGTATAATACAATTTTATCTATAAAAAAAAATTGTTTATTTGTATTCATTTTAAAAATTATATTAATAATTTCACGAATTTGTAAATCTTCATTTAAAGAAAATTTAGTATGATTTTTAGCAAACCAATTTGAACTATTATAAATATAATTATTTAATAATAAAGAACTAACTTTTTGACTCATTTATTTTTTTATAACTTTTTTAATTTTATGTTTACAAATTTTACGTGTAAAGACATATTGACCAAATTTAGTACCTATCATATCTTCAGTAATACGTAATTTTTTAAAAGACATACCATTATAAACATAAATAATATGATCTAAATATTCTGGTAAAATATAACTAGCACGTTTATAAGTTTTTATTAAATTTTTTTTATTTTGTAAAATTTGTTTATATAATTGAATATCGTAATTAAATTTCATGTTGTTTATTTTTTACAGTTTTACGACCTTTTGTAATTAAACCCCAAGGAGTAACTGATACACGACCACCTGAAGCTTTACCTTCACCTCCACCATGTGGATGATCTATAGGATTCATTGCAACACCACGTACAGTAGGACGAATATTAATATTTCGAATAGTACCTGCTTTACGAAAATTTTGTAAATCATGATATGGATTTGATAATTTTCCAATAGTTGCTAAACATTTTAAAGAAATTTTTTTTATACGTTGATTAGCTAATTTAATATAAGCATAACCATTTAAATCAGTATCTTTTTTTAAAATATAAGCAAAATTTCCCGCACTACGTACTAATGCACTACCTTTACCTGCAAACATTTCAATACCATGAATTGGAATATTTAAAGGTATATTATATAATGGCATTGTATAACCTATTTTTATTTCACGGGTTTTCAAAATATCATTTAAAGTATAAACAAAAATTTGATCATCAATTTTTAAATCTTGTGGTGCAAGTATATTAAAATATTGATTAGTAGTATTATTGAAAAGCAATGCAATATAACTTGATCTAATAGGGTCATATTGTATATCTTTTACAATACCTTGTAAATTTTTATGTTTAAAATCTATTAAACGATAATTTATTTTATTACCGCCACCATGATGATAAACGGTAATTTTACCACGAAAATTTCTACCACTTTTTTTATTTAAACCTTGTTTTAAAATATATTTTTTTTTTAAATTATACATTTTAGTAATTTAGAATCTAATCTTATATAATAATATATAAAAGAATATAATGTATATTAATAATAATATTTTTAATTTCAAAAATAAACGTTTAATATTAATTTTAAATAAAATATATGGCTTAAACACTAATCAAATTAATTACATTTTATCTAACTTAGGTATTAATTCTAATTTAATGATAAATAACTTAACACCATTAATGTTAAAACAAATTAATGATTTTATAACCAAACATTATATTATAAATAATGATTTACAATATAAAACTACAAATAATAAAAAATTAAAAACATTAATCAATACATATCGCGGATTTCGTTTAGCCAATAAATTACCAAGTCATGGCCAAAATACACATTCAAATGGCAAAACAGCTAAAAAATAAATAAATAAATGAACTACAAAGATTTTCTGCCTGCTACTATAAGTGTACGAGGAATTGAACCCCGACTCGATCGATTAAAAGTCGATAGCTTTATCCAATTAAGCTATACACTCACATTAATTATTTTAAAATAATTATCTTGATTTCGAACAGATTCGAACTGTTGACGTGGAAAACCACTTTGGATTTACAGTCCAACGCTTTAGACCAACTGAGCTACGAAATCTTATTTTTATAAATTTAACAAAAAATTAGTACTTATTAGCAATTTATATAAACATTAAGCCTATTAAAGTAATAGTCTCTTACTTTTTTTTGAGAAAATAAGAAAAAAAGCTTCATACTTATATTTATTCAGTATTTATCTTTCATTGATTTAGCTACTAAGCAATACAAATTGAGAATTTATAACTTATATACCATTGATCAATCTAATTCGGTCCTCTCGTACTAGAATTATTCTTTTCTTCTTTTCTTTATTATATGGCAGATAGGGACAAAACTGTCTCACGACGTTTTAAACCCAGCTCACGTACCACTTTAATTGGCGAACAGCCAAACCCTTAGAACCTTCTTCAGCTCTAGGATGTGATGAGCCGACATCGAGGTGCCAAACAATTCCGTCGATATGAGCTCTAGAGAATTATCAGCCTGTTATCCCCGGCGTACCTTTTATCCATTGATCGATAACCTTTCCATAAAGAATTACCGGGTCATTATGATCAACTTTCGTTTCTGTTTGATTTGTCAATCTTACAGTCAAGCAAATTTTAGCCATTATACATAAATAATTATTACAACAATAATTATTAATTTACCTTTATATTTCTCCGTTACCTTTTTGGAGAAAACCACCCCAGTTAAACTACCAATCTTATATATGTCCTTTAAATTTTTTTTAAAGTTAGTTATTAATCATAAAACGAGTGGTATTTCATTGTTGTTTAAAACTAAATTTAAACTCCCACTTATTCTACACAATTTTATAAAAATAATCAATAAAAAATTGTAGTAAAGGTGCACGGGGTCTTACCGTCTAACCATATATAATTCGCATCTTCACGAATATTTCAATTTCACAAAGCTCATAGTGGAGACAGTGGGGAAGTCGTTACACCATTCATGCACGTCAATAATTAGTTGACAAGGAATTTCGCTACCTTAGGACCATCAGAGTTATGGCCGCCGATTACTGCTGCTTATATTAAAAATAATTATCTTTAATTTTAACTACACAGTTCCTGGCAGGTGTCAGACCTTATACATCATCTTACGATTTAGCAAAGTCCTGTGTTTTTATTAAACAGTCGCTACCCCCTTTTATATTATTTTATTAAGTAATATACTTAATAAAAACCTTTTCTTCCGAAGTTACAAGGTTAATTTGCCGAGTTCCTTCACTATGATTCACTTTATCGTCTTAGTATACTCTACCCATTTACCTGTGTTGGTTTTTAGTACGGTTTTATAAAAAAGTTTTTTGAATTAAATTTAATTAAAGTATATCCTTTAATTGTTTAAGTCCTTTTTAATAATACTCATCAAAATCAGTTTTCACCTAATTTTTAGAGACCGCATTACTTAATTTTGTTTAACAATTATAAATTAAAAACCTTAAATTTTCGACGATAATAATTAATTACCTATTTTATATTATTTAGATTACTCATACCAGTATTATCACTTCTGATACACTAATAAATTTTTCAATTTATCTTTTTGCATACAGAACGTTCTGTTACCATTTAAACTTATTTATTTAAATTTGCTATTTCGGTATATTTCTTCAAATCTCCCTACATCGTCCGAATTTTTAAATTAAACCAATGAGCTTTTACGCTTTCTTTAAAGAATGGCTGCTTCTGAACCTAACTCTTAGTTATCACAATTTAAAAATTCATTTCTTATGAGAAAATTTATAATTTAAAGACCTTAATAAACAATCTGGGCTGTTTCCCTCTCGACCTACAACCTTAGCATTATAAGTCCGATTATCAAAATAATATTTTGTATTCGAAGTTTCCTTAAAATTGGTAAAGCTTTATGGGCAACCCTCTTTTATCGATATCTCTACCACAAAATATTAATTTTAACACTTTACGTAAATAGATTTCACAGAAAACCAGCTATCTCCAAGTTTGATTAGCCTTTCACCCCTAATCACAAATCATCCCAATCTTATGTAACAGACACGGGTTCAGTCCTCAAAAATAAATTAATATTTTGTCAACTTATTCATAATTAGATCACTTGGTTTCGGGTCTTATTTATATAACTTATAAATTCTATTCAAATTCGCTTTTACTAAGTCTACATCTTTTGATTTAAACTTGCTATATAAATAAACTTACTGGTCCATTATACAAAAGGTACATTGTCACTTCTTTTGAAGCTTCAATTGATATAAGCATTAGATTTCAAGATCTTTTCAATTTCGTAAGTTCTATTTCACCTTTCCTTCGCAGTACTAGTTCACTATCGATTATTTATTATATTTAGGCTTAAAGGATGGTTCCCTTATCTTCAAACAAAATTACACCTATTTCGTTCTACTCAATTATTTGATAAAATTAAAATACACTGGAATATAATACCATTTATATAAATTTATATTTATATAATTTTATCAAATCTATAACCCATTTCCATGTTCGTTCGCCACTACTTACAGAATATCGTTTGATTTTTATTCTTTAGTTACTTAGATGTTTCAGTTCACTAAATTTTTTATTTTCATTCAGAAAAAGTTTTCTCTTAGGATCTTTATAAATCATAAATACTTTCATTATAAATTTCATTAAAAACGTCCTTAATGTAATAAATATCTAGGTATCCATCTAATGCTCTTATATATATTTATAAAAATAATTTTCAAAGTTAGGAATCGAACCTAAATAACAAATGCATGAAACTTGATAGTAACCATACACTTTGAAAGTTTTATCATTTTACATATCTTTAATTTTTTTTAATAAATTCTTTATTTAAATTCCAACCGCATGTTCCCATACGGTTACCTTGTTACGACTTC
>OBAR01002810.1_pt1 | contig 11417 bp, 10 predicted proteins | sample 1517911 | NCBI WGS metagenome assembly OBAR01 (sample SAMN04571709, study PRJEB22368) | human gut metagenome | biome: human gut; material: stool | host: Homo sapiens | place: Luxembourg | collected 2012-10-26
CCCGCGGCCGCGGGTCTTCCGCCTCCCGAAGGACAATGCCATCATCAACCGCATCGGTCTGGCGAACCGCGGGCTGGAAGCCACCATCCGCCACCTGCGACGTCCGCACGACGGCGTGATCGTGGGCTGCAACATCGGCAAAAACGCCTCGACCCCCGCCGAGAACGCTCCGGCGGACTACCTCAAACTCTTCCGCAGCCTCTACCAGTATGCGGACTATTTCACCGTCAACATCAGCTGCGACAACGCCTGCCGCGAAGGCGCGACGCACACGCGCGAACATATCCTTCAGATACTCAACCCGCTGTTCGACTTCCGGCGCGGGCAGAACCAGTTCCGGCCGATCATGCTCAAAATCTCGCCCGACATGTCGGACGAGGTGATCGACCAGATCACCGACGTGCTGCTCGAAACGCCGCTCGACGGGATCGTGGCCACCAACGGAACCCACAGCCGCGGAGGACTCCACACGAGCCGTACGACGCTCGAAAAGATCGGCAGCGGACGCCTCAGCGGCGCACCGCTCACGCACCGCGCCGTGGAGATCGTGCGCCGCGTCCACACCCGTTCGGGCGGAACCTACCCCATCATCGGGGTCGGCGGATTGATGTCGGCCGGCGACGTGCGGGCGATGCTCGACGCCGGGGCCGACCTCGTGCAACTTTACACCGGATACGTCTACAACGGTCCCGGAATGGTCAAAGCGGTGTGCCGCGAACTGATCGCCGCGGCCGAAAAGCCGGCCGCCATGCGCGCCGCCGGGGAGTCCGTGCAAAACGGGGGAAACCCCGAAGCATCCGCCCCGGAGGCCGTCGGGACCGGCGGGAAGGCATCCGACGGCGAATCGGAAGAGGAACGCCGCCCCGGGTCCGGACAAAAATAACCCCACACATGAAGGCAACCATCATCACCATCGGCGACGAAATACTCATCGGGCAGATCGTCGACACCAATTCGGTCTCCATCGCCAAGCACCTCAATGCGGCGGGCATCGTGGTCCGCGAGAAAATCTCGATCGGCGACGACCGCACGCAAATCATCGAAACCGCGGAGCGCGCCCTCGCCGGCTCGGAGGTGACCGTCATCACCGGAGGACTCGGCCCCACGAAGGACGACATCACCAAAAAGACCCTCGCGGAGATGTTCCGCAGCGACATGCGCTACGACGAACGGGTGGCCGGGCACGTTGAGAAAATGCTCGCCGAACGCGGCATCGAGTTCAACGAACTCAACCGTTCGCAGGCGATGGTCCCCGCGTGCTGCACGGTGCTGTTCAACGCCCACGGCACGGCCCCGGGCATGTGGTTCGAGCGCGAGGGGCACGTCGTCGTCTCGCTGCCGGGCGTGCCGTTCGAGATGGAGCACCTGATGGAGGATGAGGTGATGCCCCGCCTGAAGACCCGCTTCGCGCTGCGGCAGATCGTCCACCGCACGATGATCACCGCCGGACTGCCCGAGTCGATGCTCGCCAAGCGCATCGAAGCGTGGGAAAACGCCCTGCCCCCGTACCTGAAACTGGCCTACCTGCCCAATCCGGGCGCGGTGCGCCTGCGCCTGTCGGCCTACGAGGTGGAGGGCGAAAGCGTCGCCCGCGAAATCGAGAACCGGTTCGAGGCCCTGCGCAGGATCATCCCCCACAACATCATCGGATTCGAAACCGCCACCATGCAGGAGGTGGTGCACAAAATACTCACCGAACGCTCCCTGACGCTCGCCACAGCCGAAAGCTGCACGGGCGGCTCGATCGCCGCGCGCTTCACGGCCATGCCCGGCGCTTCGGCCTATTTCCTCTGCGGCGTGGTGTCGTACAGCAACGAATCAAAAGCCGAACTGCTGGGCGTCGACCCCGCGGACATCGCCCGCTACGGCGCCGTGAGCGAACAGGTGGCCCGCCAGATGGCCGAGGGCGTCCGCCGCACGGCTGGCGCCGACTACGGCGTGGCCACCACCGGAATCGCAGGACCTTCGGGCGGCTCGGCGGAAAAGCCCGTCGGCACGGTGTGGATCGCCGTGGCGACACCCCGGGAGACGGTCGCAATCCTCAAACAGTGCGGAACCAACCGGGGACAGATCATCGACCGCGCCAGCGCCTTCGCCATCGGCCTGCTGCGCGACTGCCTGAACGGAAATTAAACGTCTCCAGCCACGAACGAACCGCCCGTCATGCCCCCCCGGAGCGCGGTCTCCGCTGACGATCCCCGCAGAATGGCGCAAATGCGGGCCGAATAAGCACTCCGGCCGAAAAAAAAGACGGCCGCTTTTGCTATTTGCCGAAAAGGTTGTATATTTGCACTCCCTTAATCGGGTTTTAACCAAAAACAATCAAACAATGAAAGTTTGCGAAATCACAGGCAAGGTGGCGATCGTGGGAAATAACGTCTCGCACTCGCACCACAAGACCAAGCGCAAATTCAGTCCCAATCTGAAAACCAAGCGCTTCTGGTCCGAGCAGGAGGGTCGCTGGATTACCCTGAAGGTATCCGCAGCCGGCATGAAAACAATCAACAAGAAAGGGCTCGCAGCCGCTCTGCGCGAAGCTGCCGCACCCAAAAGCGTGTACTAAAAACAACGAGTAACAAATGGCAAAGAAAGGCAACAGAGTTCAGGTCATCCTCGAGTGCACCGAACAAAAAGAGAGCGGCGTTGCGGGAATGTCCCGTTACATCACCACCAAGAACAAGAAAAACACCCCCGACCGTCTGGAGCGCAAAAAGTACAATCCGTTCCTCAAGCGGGTTACCGTTCACCGTGAAATCAAATAGTAAAGAAGCTCTATGGCAAAGAAAGTAGTCGCAACACTGAAAACCGGCACGGGTAAGCAGTTCACCAAGTGCATCAAGATGGTCAAGTCGGAGAAGACCGGTTCCTACATGTTCAAGGAAGGCGTCATCGCCAACGACCAGGTAAAGGCTTTCTTCGAGGAGAAGAAATAAGTATTTTAAGAGTCGAACTCTTAAATACAAAGGGCATCTTTCGGGATGCCCTTTGTGTTTTCAGCCCCGCCGGTCGCGCATATCAAAATAATTTATTACTTTTGAACATTAAATTCCGAGTATGCAGGTCAAAACCATCGCCTTTTATCACTATACATTCCCGGCAGGCGGCGCCGAAGTCGTAACCTGCAACCTGGGCCGCTTCTTTGCCAAACACGGCTTCAGAGTACTTCTCTATACCTGGAAGCCGAATGCGGAACTGCTTACCGAAGAGCTGCGAAAAATCTTCGACATCCGTCCGCTGCCCGACACCAAACGAATTTCGGGAGCCCGAAATACCGACTTTCTCTGCGAATCGCTGAAAACAGAGCGGGCAGACGTCCTGTTCATACAAGCAACCACCGACATCGCATTCGAGCAGATCCGGACGCGCACCACGGCCAAAATCATTTTCTGCCTGCACAACACGCCATTCTGGGAGGTATACGACCTGAAGCACAAGAAGTCGTCGGAGATCCCCCGCCCCATACTGACGCGCAGGCTGGAATACGCACTTCTGCGCAAGCCCGCCTACCGGCTAACCCGCAAACTCGAACAACGTTACGCCCAACTGTACATCCGGGTGCTCTCGAACGTGGACCGGTTCGTGACGCTATGCCCGGGTTACAGCGACGAATTCGAACGAGAGATCCGCCGGTCGGGACTTCCCGGCTGCGATTTCCCCCGCGAACGCCTTACCGCGATGCTCAATCCGATGCTGCCGACACAGGAACCCGCGAAAACGCCCAAAGAGAAAATCGTTCTCTACGCCGGACGATTCCAGCGATGTCACAAACGCATCGACCGGCTGCTGAAAATATGGAAGCGCATCGAGCAGCAAAATCCCGAATGGCGGCTGGTGATCGTCGGCGACGGAGAAGAACGCGGCGATCTGGAGAAGCAGGCCCGCAGGTTGAAATTGCAGCGGATTGAATTCGCAGGCTATCAATACGATGTCACGCCCTTCTACCGCCGGGCCACCTTCGTCTGCCTGACTTCAAACTTCGAAGGGCTGCCCATGTGCCTGATGGAGGGGCAGCAGTACGGGGCCATTCCGGTGTCGTTCGACTCGTATTCCGGCATCCGGGAAATCACCTGCGACGGGGAATGCGGAATCATGGTCCCGGCATACAGTCTGCGCAAATATGCGGAACTGCTGAACCGCGCGCTGGCCGACGAGGAACTGCAAAAACGAATGCGCGAAAACTGCTACAAGGCCGCAGAGCGCTATGATCTGGAATGCATCGGCCAAGAGTGGCTCGCGCTGTTCGGCAAGTTATAACTCATTATGAAAAAAATAGCATTCATCATCGTCCGTTACGGCGAAAATATCAACGGCGGCGCAGAAGTTCACTGCCAGATGCTTGCTGAACGGCTGCTGCCCTATTACGAGGTCGAAGTGCTGACCACGACCATCCGGGCCTTCAACCACCCGGATCAGGATTACACGGAAGGTGTCAGCTCCTGGAACGGCGTCACCATACGCCGTTTCAAGCCGCAGCCCATCGACCAGGAGCAATTCAGGCCCTTCCGCAAAAAATACAAGACCGCACGCCGTATCCGGCAATACCTGAAAAAGCTGAACCTGCTGCGAGCGGCGTCCTTCCTGCACCCGGAGTGGAAATCGGGGATTGAAAACGAACGGCCTTTCTACGAATCGACAGCGACCCATGCCCCGGGCCTGCTGCGTTATATCGAAAGCCACAAGGCTGAATATGCAGCGTTCATCTTCGCGAACTTCTACACGCCCCAAGCGGTTCTGGGATCGGTCGTCGCTCCGGAAAAAAGCCTGCTGATCCCGATGGCGCACCCGGACAAGCCGCTCTATTACTGCATCAACGCCCCGATGTTCACCCGGGTACGGCATATCGCATTCAACACCGAAGCCGAACGGCAATTGTGCCGCAGCGTTTTCGGACGGTTCCTGGCCCCGAACAGCATCGTCGGCTGCGGTATCGAAATGGCCCCGGAGGCAGAGTGGAGCGGCGTAAAGGCAAAATACGAGCTTCCGGATGAATACGTGCTCTATTTGGGGCGCGTCTCCAAAGCCAAAGTGGACAAACTGCTGCCCTACTTCCTGCGCTGCAAGGCAAAATACGGCGGCGACGCCAAACTGGTATTGGTCGGCGGATTCGAAAACGAAATCCGAAAGTTCGACTCGCCGGACATTCTTTTCACGGGCTATGTCTCCGACGAGGAAAAAACCGCAATCGTCCGGCACGCCACGGTGATGGTCAACCCGTCGCCGATGGAGAGCCTTTCGCTACTGATGCTCGAAGGGATGCAGAGCCGCATACCGCTGCTGGTCAACGGGCGCAGCAAGGTGATGAAGGACCATTGCCGTTTGAGCGGCGCGGGCTTGTGGTATAATAACGGCCGCGACTTCCGCAAAAAACTGCACAGACTGCTCTCCGATCCGGAACTGCGGCGCACAATGAGCGAAAAAGGCCCGGCCTATGTGCGCGAACACTACGACTGGGAGATTATCATTCCGAAACTGCGAACGCTGATCGAAAGCATCTGACCGACACCGGCATCAAAAAAGACGGAGCGTCCGATGCGGACGCTCCGTCTTTTTGCGGTCTTTGCGCGCAGCGTCAGAACTTGTGCACGGCGCGCACGAGGAACTTGTTGTATTTCGGAATTTCGATCACATAGGGAGGCTCGATGCCCATATGGGTCGTGTAGGCGTTCTTCTCGTCCATCTCGGTCGAGGAGAAATAGTAGACCAGGCGGTCCATGCGTTTGCCGCCGGCGTCCTTGAGCGCATCGTTGAACTTGTTGCGGGCCTGGCGGTTGTTCTGTGCGCGGGTGCCGCCGTTGTAGTTGTGGCCGATGGTCAGCAGTTCGTCGATGGCCGGCAGATACCAGCCTTCGCCCTTGTCGCGGCACCATTTGAAAGCCGGGAAATCGTCCCACGAAAGGTTGTTCGCAGCGATATACTGCGCCACCTTCTCCATGTTCGCCACCCCGTCGGTGCGGTTGTCTGCACCCGCAAGGCGCAGGTCCGGCTTGCGGAACTCGCTCCAGTGAAGGTAGATTTCATCGAGCGACACGACCAGTCCGTGCTGGCGGTCGTCCGAAAGCTGGCAGATCACTCCCCGGATGCCGTTCTGGTCGTAGAGTTCGCCGATTTCGTACTGTTTGAGCACGTACCGGCCTCCGGAAACAGGCTGCACGGCCGGCGCTTCCGGGACAGCCGGAGTGGCCGGAGTGGCTGGAGTGGCCGGGGTCAGCGGCGTCGCGGGAATGGTTTTGGTGTAATACTCCTTTTCGCCGTTGGCATACTGGATGTAATGGATCTGCGCAACGGGGAGCACGTAGGTCGGACCGTCGGGATTCGAAAAACGCTTGTAACGCACCGCTTCGGGCGTGATTTCGATCACTTTGGCTTCGATTTTCGCGGCGTCGGTCTTGACGATCAGGTCCTGCGCGGCGGCCGTCAGGGCGCAGCACAACGCTGCGAGCGACAACAGAATGGTTCGTTTCATCATTATCAATACAGGTATATACGACAAATATAACGCTTTTTTTCAAACTTTCTTGTTATCTTCGGCGTCGCGACGACACTTTTAGGAGTCGGAACCTTTTTTCGCCCCGGAGGCGGTTCGGTTTTGGCCCCATCCGACTTGTTCGTATCTTCGGCGCCGCAACGGCGCTTTCAGGAGGTCGGAACGTTTTGCCGAACTGCCCGCAATCCGGTTTTGGAACCGTCCTGCATTTTTCGTATCTTTGGTGCCGCAACGGCGCTTTCAGGAGGTCGGAACGTTTTGCCAGATTGCCCGCGGTCCGGTTTTGAAACCGTCCTGCATTTTTCGTATCTTTGGTGCCGTAACGGCACTTTCAGGAGGTCGGAACGTTTTGCCGAACTGCCCGCAATCCGGTTTTGGAACCGTCCTGCATTTTTCGTATCTTTGTCTCAATAATCCTTAAGACATGGCATTTTTCGATATTTTCAAAAAGAAACAGGATACGCCGCCCACCGGGGAGCAGGCGCAGAAACAGCAGGAGGAGCTCTCCGCCGGGCTGGAAAAAACCAAAACAGGGCTTTTCTCGAAACTGGCGCGCGCCGTGGCGGGCCGGTCGACGATCGACGCCGGGGTACTCGACGACCTCGAAGAGGTGCTCATCTCGTCGGACGTGGGCGTGGAGACGACCGTGAAGATCATCCGCCGCATCGAGGAGCGCGTGGCCCGGGACAAGTACATGAACGCCTCGGAGCTGCAATCTATCCTGCGCGGGGAGATCGCGACGCTGATGGAGGATGCGCACGGCTCGTCGGAGAATTTCGGACTCGACGCCACCAAAGGTCAGCCCTACGTGGTGATGGTCGTGGGCGTCAACGGCGCCGGCAAGACCACGACCATCGGCAAACTGGCTGCGCAGCTCGGCAAGGCGGGCCGGAAGGTCTGGATCGGCGCGGCGGACACGTTCCGCGCGGCGGCCATCGACCAGTTGCAGGTGTGGGCCGACCGCGCCGGGGCGACGATGATCCGTCAGCAGATGGGTTCCGACCCTGCATCGGTGGCTTTCGACACGCTCACCTCGGCCAAGGCCAACGGAGCCGACGTGGTGCTGATCGACACCGCCGGACGCCTGCACAACAAGGTGGGCCTGATGAACGAGCTGACGAAAATCCGCAACGTCATGGGCAAAGTGATTCCCGGCGCGCCGCACGAGGTGATGCTCGTGCTCGACGGATCGACGGGACAGAACGCCTTCGAGCAGGCGAAGCAGTTCACGCAGGCCACGCAGGTCACCTCGCTCACGATCACCAAGCTCGACGGCACGGCCAAGGGCGGCGTGGTGATCGGCATCAGCGACCAGTTCCACATCCCGGTGCGCTATATCGGCATCGGCGAAGGCATCGACCAGCTGCGCATCTTCGACCGGAAGGAGTTCGTCAACGCATTGTTCGGCCATGAAAAAAATTAACGTCATAACGCTCGGCTGTTCGAAGAACACCGTCGACAGCGAGCATCTGATGGCACGGCTCGCCGCCGCCGGATACGAGGTCCTCTTCGACAGCGACCGCACCGACGCCAAGGTCGTGGTGATCAACACCTGCGGATTCATCGGCGACGCCAAGCAGGAGTCGATAGACATGATTCTGCGCGCCGCGGCGGCCAAGCAGGCCGGAAAGATCGAACGGCTGTTCGTCGTGGGATGCCTCTCGGAACGCTACGCCGACGAACTGCGGGCCGAGATTCCCGAAGTGGACGACTATTTCGGAGCGCGCACGTGGGACGGCATCGTCCGTGCACTGGGAGCCTCGGAGGACCCGGCGCTGGCCACCGAACGCCGTCTGACGACCCCGAAACACTACGCCTACCTGAAAATTTCGGAAGGCTGCAACTGGAAATGCGGCTACTGCGCCATCCCGCTCATCCGCGGCGGCCACGTCTCCGTCCCGATGGAGGAGCTGGAGGAGGAGGCCCGCAAGCTGGCCGGGCAGGGCGTCCGGGAGCTGATGGTCATCGCGCAGGACACGACCTACTACGGCATCGACCTCTACGGCCGGCGGATGCTCGCCGAGCTGCTGCGCCGCCTGTGCCGCATCGACGGCATCGAATGGATCCGGCTCCACTACGCCTACCCCGCCGGGTTCCCCGACGAGGTGATCGAGGCGATGGCCTCGGAGCCGAAAATCTGCAAATACCTCGACATTCCGTTCCAGCACATTTCCGATGCACAGCTCGCGTCGATGCACCGCCGCCACACCAAGGCCGAGGCCATGGAACTGATCGGCCGCCTGCGCGGGGCGATCCCCGACCTGGCGCTGCGCACGACGCTGCTGGTGGGTTATCCGGGCGAGACGGAGGCCGATTTCGAAGAACTGCTGGCGTTCGTGCGCGAGGTGCGTTTCGAACGGCTGGGCGTCTTCCCCTACTCGGAGGAGGAGGGGACCTGGTCGGCCGAAAACCTCCGCGACGACATTCCCGAAACGATCAAGCAGCAACGCGCGGAGCGCGTAATGGCCTTGCAGAACGAGATTTCGCTCGAAAACAACCGCCGCCGCGTGGGGCGCACCGAACGGGTGATCATAGATTCGCGTCAGGGCGACTGGTATGTCGGCCGCACGCAGTACGATTCGCCCGAAGTGGACCAGGAGATCCTGATTCCCGCCTCGGAACGCCGCCTGCTGCGCGGGCACTTCTACGACGTAAGGGTCACCTCGGCCGCCGACTACGACCTCTACGGGGAGATTGCCGCAAAATAATTTTTTGCTTTTTTACGTTTTTTTCGTACCTTTGAAAAGTAAACCGGAACTTTACCCGAAAGTCATGGCCGACAAGAGCGTGATAACGAACATCGAAGCCCGCGTGCGGCAGCTGATCGACGACCACAAAAGGCTGTCGGACCTTTGCGCGGAACTGACCGCACAGCGCGACACGCTCCGCTCCGAGAAACGCACGCTCGAAGAGCGCGTCCGGGAGCTGGATGCCGAACTGGCGCGCATGCAGCTGACCGAAGGGCTTGCGGGCGGAGGCCGTAACCGGGAAAAAGCGCGGGCGCGCGTCAACCGTCTTATGCGGGAGGTGGACAAGTGCATCGCGCTGCTGGGCCAGCCGCTGGCAGCCCCGACGACGCAGGAGGCCGAATAAACGGCCCCGGGAAAAACGGCCGGAAGGCCGGAGAAGAGGACGACGGAATAAACGAAACGAAAAAATGGCAAAACAGGCAATAACCCTCAAAATAGCAGGCAAAAGCTATCCGTTCAACATCGAGAGCGGGAAGGAGGAGATGTACCGGCTTGCCGAACGGGAGGTGAACAGCTACCTCGCGCTGATAAAACAACAGAATATCAAGAACTGGAACGACCAGGACTACCTGTCGATGACCGCGCTGAAATTCGCCATCGCGAACGTCGGAATGCGGCAGAGCCGGGAGGTGGACGACGAAGACCTCCGACAGCTCGAAAAAATCGGCACGGAAATAGATGCGTATCTGAACGACCCGAAAAAGTAACCGGCCGAAGGCCTCCGCAGACGGAAGGCCGAGAGGGGGGGGGCGAAAAGGGCGGAAACCGCCCGGAACGACACGCACCGTACGAAAAACGTTCTTTTACATACAAGAATCTACCCGCATAGATTCCTTATAGCTTTGCGAAACTGAACATTTACTAAATTGGGGCAACTCAAGGCGTTTCAAAATCAGGCCTTACCACCCTCACGGGGAGTACGTTACGGCGTACCGTTGGAAGATTGCGATTGTCGGAGCCCCCACACATGACTGATCGGCAGATTCGTCAAACAAGATTAAGGAATCCTATGCGGTTTTTTTATGGCTACAATTAAAACCCTAATTAATAACTAAAAACAAACAAGCAAAGACCCATGTATAGTATCATTTTGGCTGCCTCAATCTCTGCCGTGGTCGCCGTCGCAATCTACGCGGTCGTAACGAACCTCGTGATCAAGACGTCGATCCGCAAGCGCCGCGAAGCCGCCGTCAAGGAGGCTGAAGCCGAGGGAGAGATGATCAAGAAGGAGCGCATCCTTCAGGCAAAGGAAAAGTTCATACAGCTCAAGAGCGAATACGACCGTCAGGTCAACGAGCGCAACCAGAAAATCGCCCAGAGCGAGCAGCGCGCCAAGCAGATCGAGCAGAACCTGCAGAACCAGCAGCGCGAACTGGAAAACAAACTCCGCGAGAACGACCGTCTGAAAGAGCAGATGCAGAACCAGCTGCAAATCCTCGAACACAAGAAGGAGGAGGTCGACCAGATGCAGCGCGAACAGAACGCACGTCTGGAGCAGATCTCGGGCATGAGTTCCGAAGACGCCAAGAACATCCTGATCGAGAACATGAAGGCCGAGGCCAAGACCGAAGCCGCCGCCTACATCAACGAAACGGTCGAAGAGGCCAAACTGACCGCCACGAAAGAGGCCAAACGCATCATCGTGGCGTCGATTCAGCGCGTGGCGACCGAGACGGCCATCGAAAACGCCGTGACGGTGTTCAACATCGAGAGCGACGAGGTCAAGGGCCGCATCATCGGCCGCGAGGGCCGCAACATCCGCGCTCTGGAGGCCGCGACGGGCATCGAGATCATCGTCGACGACACCCCCGAGGCTATCATCCTCTCGGGCTTCGATCCCGTACGCCGCGAAATCGCGCGTCTGGCCCTGCACCAGCTCGTCACCGACGGCCGCATCCACCCCGCACGCATCGAGGAGGTGGTCGCCAAGGTTCAGAAGCAGATCGAGGAGGAGATCGTCGAGGTCGGCAAGCGCACGACGATCGACCTGGGAATCCACGGACTGCACCCCGAACTGATCCGCATGATCGGCAAGATGAAATACCGTTCGTCCTACGGACAGAACCTGTTGCAGCATGCCCGTGAAACGGCGAACCTCGCAGGCATCATGGCCTCGGAGCTGGGTCTCAACCCCAAGATCGCCCGCCGGGCAGGCCTGCTGCACGACATCGGCAAGGTGCCCG
>OBAR01002815.1_pt1 | contig 11397 bp, 8 predicted proteins | sample 1517911 | NCBI WGS metagenome assembly OBAR01 (sample SAMN04571709, study PRJEB22368) | human gut metagenome | biome: human gut; material: stool | host: Homo sapiens | place: Luxembourg | collected 2012-10-26
CCAGCCGGTAGCTGTCCATGCCCGTTTTATAGAAATTGCGGACGGCCGGATCGGCGCTCGCAGCCAGTTTGCCGAACGATATATCGAGGGGCACCCACCCGACGCCTTCGTAATAAACCGATCCCCAGTCGTGCAGACCGACATGTCCCGGATGCAGCATCCAACCGCTTTCCCACCGCGCCGGAATCCCGACGCTGCGCAGCATCGCGATCAGAAGCAGGCTCACCTGTCCGCAGTCGCCGTGTCCGGCATCGAGCACGTACTCGGGAATATTCGGGATCACGCCGTACTCGATCGCCCCCGCCCACGGAATGTCGTCGATCCAATCGTAAATCCGCGAAACGATCCGCACCGGATCGGTCTCGCCGCCGGCCAACTCTCGGGCCTTCCGTTCGATCCGTTCGCTGAAAACGAGGTGCGGCGGACGCTGGGCCGTATATTTGCGATAAACTTCCGAAAGGGTATCGTACGGTTCGACCCGCTTCGACAGCTCCTCCGGATCGAAATACTGCGCACGCGTCGTCACCCGGAACGCGAGCCTGAAAACGGTCGCGCTGTCACGACGGGCCGGCTGTTCGAAACAAATGCTACGCTGCGGAGTTCCCTTCGGAGCCACGACATACCGCTCAGGCCATGCCGAAATCAGTTCGACGCCGGTCTGGCGCGGCAAACCTTCCTGCGGATAGGGCAGCCAGCAACGGATCGTATCGCCCTCCGGCACGGCATCCGGTTCCACGACAAGCGTATAGCGAATCGTCATCGTCACCGGATTCGTACACATTCCCAGCGAATCGGTCGCCGCAATCACCCGCGCGGCGTGCCTTTCCCGAAAACCGATCTCCGACGAGTCGATCCGCCGCAATCCTTCCAGTTCCGGGGCCAGCAGAATCAGGTTGCCTACCGAACGGCTGAAGTAACGCTTCCGGCTGTCGATCCGCCGCATCTCCAACTTCCCGGACTTTTCCCATCGACGGATCTGCTCCGGAGATACCGTATCGGACACCCGCTGCCGGATCCGGGAGAGAATCTGTTCTTCGTTATAACAAAATTCGATACGCAAACGCCGCATGACCTCCCGCAGCGAGTCGATCGCGCGCAGTTCCTGTTCCGACGCGCCGGGTTCCGCCTCTTCCAGCAACGAGTCCAGCTGCGAAAACCGACCTTCTCCGATCAGATTCGACGCGTCTTTCCGCCAATCGGATCGTCCGGCGCAGGAAACCAACGCTCCCAACAGCACCGGGCAAAAAAATTTGAACAGATTCATTCCGAAACAGTCTATATTTTCACAAAACTACGCATTTTACCGGCCAATGGCAACAAAAAACCGCCCGGAAATCGCAACCGGGCGGCCGGAGAGGTATGCGGATCACGATCAAAATACGTTAACGTTGCAGCAATCCGGCATACATCCGGTCGTAAGTCGGCGTCGGAACGCCGAGCCGTTTCCCTTCGCGCACGATGTAGCCGGTCAACGATTCCAGTTCGGTGCTGCGGTGCGCCCGGAAATCGCGCTGCATCGAGGTCGTCGTATCGGCCGGAATCCGTTCCATCTGATCGACCACCTGGGCGACGATCCCGTCGGACAGGACGATTCCTTTGGCCTTCGCCACCGCCTGAAATTCATCGAGCAGCGCCGTGAACTGCGCCCGGTAGTCCGGGTTGCCAAGCACGCCGCCGTAAGGCTCGTCGGTATAGGAAGTCGCCGTGGCCACGGTCGAGATGAACGCAAACTTGTCCCAGACTCGCCGGGTAATATCCGGAACCAACCGGGCGCGGACTTCCGCGCCGGTAAAAATCCGCTCCAGTTCTCCGAGTCGTTCGTCCGGCCCCTGCGCGGAACCGAACAGGTAACGGTAACCGTTGGTATGTTCGGCGATACGGCCCGGCTCGACGATAAACGCAACCACATACACGCACCCGTCCCACACGGCATGTCCGGGCAGCATTCGTTTGATCTTCTCGGCGCTATCCACGCCGTTCAGAAACGGCAGGATCACCGTCCGCGGCCCGATGGCCGGGCGGATCTGCCCGACGGCCCCTTCGATATCATAGGCCTTCGTGCACAGCAGGATGTAATCCATTTCGCCAATCTCGGCGGCCGAATCGGTCGCCGCTTTCGGGCGGGCCGTAAAATTTCCCTGCTGCGACTCGACGATCAATCCCCTGCTTCGGATATTTTCGAGGGCTTGTCCGCGCGAAATAAAATAGATGTCCACTTCCGGGTCGTCCCGGTAACGGCGGGCGAGAAATCCGCCGACGCCGCCCGTCCCTACGATGGCTATTTTCGTTTTCATAATCAGTCCGAACGATTTGATTTTCCGCAAAGGTAGCAAAAACCGGAGCATTTCGTTGCGAAATACGCTCCCCGTCGAGAACAGTTGCCGGGTTTCGGCAAAATTACTTATCTTTGTTCTCTGTTAACCAACTAAACGAAAAAATATGCACGCATACGTATTCCCGGGTCAAGGCGCCCAATTCGTCGGAATGGGCAAAGACCTGTACGACAACGTTCCCCTTGCAAAAGAACTGTTCGAAAAAGCCAACGAAATTCTCGGCTTCCCGATCACCGATATCATGTTCGCCGGAACCGACGAACAGCTCAAGCAGACGAAAGTAACCCAGCCGGCAATCTTCCTGCACTCGGTCATCCTGGCCAAATCGCTCGGCGCGGACTTCAAACCCGAAATGACGGCCGGACACTCGCTGGGTGAATTCAGCGCGTTGGTAGCCGCCGGAGCCCTGAGTTTCGAAGACGGCCTGAGCCTGGTTTCGAAACGTGCGATGGCGATGCAGAAAGCCTGCGAACAGAATCCGTCGACGATGGCCGCCATCATCGGCCTGCCCGACGCCACGGTCGAAGAGATATGCAGCGCGATCGACGGCGTAGTCGTTCCGGCCAACTACAACTGTCCGGGACAGTTGGTGATATCGGGCAGCAACGAAGCGATCGACGCCGCCTGCGCCAAACTGACCGAAGCCGGTGCGAAACGCGCGCTGAAGCTGAACGTCGGCGGAGCGTTCCACTCGCCGCTGATGGAACCGGCCCGCGTAGAGCTCGAAGCCGCCATCAAAGCCGCTCCGTTCGCCAAACCGGTCTGCCCGGTCTACCAGAACGTCGACGCCAAACCGTACACCGATCCGGCTAAAATCCAAGCCAACCTGATCGCCCAACTGACCTCTCCGGTGCGCTGGACGCAGATCGTGCAAAACATGATCGCCGACGGAGCCACGCAGTTCACCGAACTCGGCCCCGGCAGCGTATTGCAGGGCCTGATCAAGAAAGTGGACCGCGCCGCCGTTTGCGAATCGAAGCAAACATTGTAATGTCGACCGAAAAAAACGGCTGATACTCATACGATTTTCCCGAACCGCACGTTTTACTAGTGCGGTTTTTTTTATGAAATAAGAGGGCGTAAGATTTTAATATTTCGGCTAATTCGGTCGGATATATGAAAAATTTTGCGTTATTTTGCACTCAAAGAAAACCAACGCCACCATTCTAAATTTAGGAAACCGCCGTTTCCCAATTAGATAAGAATGAGTGGCCATCAGCGGACTTCGAGGCCGGCGGACCGGAACTTTCGGAATCCCGACAAAGAAAAACCTAACATCAAACCATAACAGAATTTAACCCCATGAGTTCATTACAGGAATTTTTCAATCAGCCGGAAAACGGCAAGGCCAAAGGAATCGTTCAAAAAAACAACATTCTCAAACGCAATATCATCGCCCGCATGGCGATCGAAGGAGAATGCACGTTGGCGGATCTGGCCAGGGAGCTGCATGTCAGCATCCCGACAGTCACCAAACTGGTCGAGGAACTCCTTTCCGAAAACATCATCGCCGACCGCGGCAAGATCGAAACCAGCGGCGGACGCCGGCCGAACATTTTCGGTCTGACTCATTCGGCCATCTATTTCGCCGGCATCGAAGTGAGTCGCGATCAGATCGTCATGGTGATCACCGACCTGCACAACAACATCATCCAACTGGAACACGAGCAAGATTTTATCCTCGACGACACGGAAGAATGCCTCGACAAAATCGGATCTTCGATCGACCGGTTCATAAACGACAGCAAAATAGACCGTTCGAAGTTGCTCGGCATCGGAATCTGCATTGCCGGGCGCGTGAATCCGAAAACCGGACGCAGCTACAAATATTTCACCTCGCGCGAAGAGTCGCTGAGCGAGATCATGGAAAAACGGCTCGGACACCGGGTGCTGATCGAAAACCCGCGCCCGCTGCTACGGCGAATATACGAAAGGATGCACGGGTTCCGAAAAGAACATCGTTTACCTGAACCTCGCCCGCGGCGTCGCCATCGGAGTCATCATCGACGGCAACCTGTACTACGGGAAATCGGGCTTTGCCGGCGAATTCGGCCATACGCCCTATTTCGATAACGAGATCATCTGCGACTGCGGTAAAAAAGGGTGTCTGGAGACGGAAGTTTCCGGAATCGCCATCGAAAACAAGATGATCCAGCAGATCAAGAACGGACGCACCACGATCCTGATGGATAAATACCAGAAACAACATAAGATCCACATCAACGACATCATTCAGGCAGCCAAAAACGACGACACGCTGTCAATCGAACTGATCGAGGAAGCCGGCGAGAAAATCGGCAAAAGCATCGCTTTTCTGATCAATATTTTCAACCCGGAACAGGTGATCATCGGAGGCAACCTGGCCAACGCCGGCGACTACCTGATGCTGCCGCTGAAATCGGCCGTCAACAAATATTCGCTGCGGCTGGTTTACAACGACACGCTGTTCCGCACGACCAACCTCGACGACAACATCGGTTCGCTCGGCGCGGCAATGCTGATCCGCAACAAGGTGATTTCACTGTAAACGCGGCGTGCCATGACCAATCCGATGGAGAGCGAACTGATCCGCCTGCGGGCGCTCGAGCCGGAAGATGTCAACATCCTGTACAAATGGGAGAACGACACCGAAATCTGGAAAGTGAGCAACACGGTCGCCCCGTTTTCGAAACACATGCTGCGACAGTTTATCGAAAACCAGCAACGCGATATCTACGAAACCCGCCAGTTGCGGCTGATCATCGAATCGAAAGCCGACGGGAAACCCGTCGGCGCCATCGACCTGTTCGACCTCGACCCGTACAACTGCCGGGCGGGGGTCGGCATTCTGATCTACGACCAGCGCGACCAGAGGCAGGGTTACGCCTCGCATGCGGTGTCGATCGTGATCCGATACGGCTTTCAAGTGCTGAACCTCAACCAACTGTACTGCGACATTCCGTCGCAGAACATCCAAAGCCTAGCGCTATTCAAAAGCAAGGGATTTTCGGTGATCGGACTTAAAAAAGAGTGGACGAAAACCACGTCGGACTGGCAGGACGAGTACATGCTACAACTGCTAAACCCGAAAAAATGGTGACAGGTCGGGGAATTCGGCAGTAGGGCAGTAGCGCCCCGATTCCGCATCGCGCCGGCAGCAAACATGCCGCAGCCCGTTCGTAACCAATATGAAAGGAGCCTCCAGCACGCTGTTGTAACGTACCGCCTGGGCGAGCACCCGCTCGTCGAGCGGGACGTGCGGAGCTTTGCATTCCGCGACCAGACAGATCCGGCCGTCCCGACCGGTCACCGTCACATCGGCCCGTTGCTGAGATACGCATGCCGCAAACGCTCCCTTCTCCTCCACCAAAAAACGAATCAGGTGCTGCCGCACCCACTCCTCGGGAGTCAGCACGAGCCACCGTTTGCGGACGCCGTCCCATATCTGCGGCGGCGCGGCATCCACCCGGAGCCTGAAAACGTAACGGGGAAAATTAAGTTGAAAAAGTCGTTCCATCTATCGATAAAAATTCGTACCTTGTACTCGATTTTTTCGAAAAAAAGTCGTCCGGCTCATATTTTCCGGCTTACAAATATAAACAAAGATTTTTCAGAGCACCGAAATCATCTGAATAAACACTTGCGATATGGGAAACAATGCTAAAAGTAAAAAGGAAGAGGCGCTTCTCTACCACTCGGAGGGGCGTCCGGGGAAGATCGAGGTAATCCCAACGAAACCTTACAGCACACAGAAAGACTTGTCGCTGGCCTACTCCCCGGGAGTGGCGGAGCCTTGCCTGGCGATCGAGGACAATCCGGACGACGCGTACAAATATACAGCAAAAGGCAACTTGGTAGCGGTAATCTCGAACGGCACTGCCGTGCTCGGGCTGGGCGATATCGGGGCGATGGCCGGTAAACCGGTCATGGAAGGCAAAGGGCTGCTCTTTAAAACCTTTGCGGATATCGACGTATTCGACATCGAAGTCGATACGAAAGACACCGACCAGTTCATCGAAACCGTCAAAAACATTTCGGTCACGTTCGGCGGGATCAACCTGGAAGACATCAAAGCGCCCGAATGTTTCGAGATCGAAGAACGCCTGAAAGAGGAGCTGTCGATCCCGGTGATGCACGACGACCAGCACGGCACCGCGATCATTTCGTCGGCGGCGCTGCTCAACGCGCTCGAAATCGCAGGCAAGAAGATCGAAGAGGTACAGGTAGTGGTCAACGGGGCCGGCGCGGCCGCCGTATCCTGCGCGAAACTCTACATCGCGCTGGGCGTAAAGCCCGAGAATGTGATCATGTGCGACAGCAAAGGGGTCATTTCGGTACGCCGCCAGAACCTGAACGCGGCGAAAGCCAAATTCGCCACTACGCGCGAGGTCGATACGCTCGAAGAAGCCCTTGTCGGAGCCGACGTATTCCTCGGCTTATCGGTAGCCGACGTGCTGACGCAAGAAATGGTACGCAGCATGGCCGACAACCCGATCGTATTCGCGCTGGCCAATCCGAATCCGGAAATCTCATATGACAACGCGATGGCCGCCCGCGAAGACATCATCTTCGCAACCGGACGCTCGGACTATCCGAACCAGGTCAATAACGTACTCGGATTCCCGTACATTTTCCGCGGAGCGCTCGACGTGCGCGCCACCAAGATCAACGAGGAGATGAAGATCGCCGCCGTGCGGGCGCTGGCCGCATTGACCAAGGAGCCGGTGCCCGACATCGTAGCGGCCGCCTACAACGACAACAATATTTCGTTCGGACGCGAATACCTGATCCCCAAGGCCCTCGACCCGCGGCTGATCTCCACCATCTCAGTCGCCGTGGCCAAAGCGGCTATCGAATCGGGCGTCGCGCGCAAAACGATCACCGACTGGAAAGCGTACGCTACCGAACTGGACAGCCGTATGGGGCGCGACGATAAGCTGATGCGCGCCATCCGCTCGAAAGTAGGCACCGCCGCGCCGCGCCGGATCGTCTTCAGCGAAGGCGACCGCCTGACCACGATCAAGGCCGCCGTTCACCTGGCCAACGAAAACCTCGCTATCCCGCTGCTGGTCGGCGACCGTGCGAAGATCAATACGCTGCTGAAGGACAACCACCTGACGCTCGACCCGAAATGCATCGTCGACTTCCGCAGCGACCGCGAAGAAACGCGCCGCAGTCGCTACGCAGCGCTGCTGTATAACAAGGTAAGCCGCAAGGGCGTCCGGATGCACGAGGCGATCGAATACATGATGCGCCGCGACTGGTTCACGCTGATGATGGTCGCTTCGGGCGACGCCGATACGTCGATCCTCGGCTATACGCACCGCTACACCGAAGCGCTGAATCCGGTACGCCAGATCTTTACGACGAACAGCAACACGACGCTCGCGGCGATGGAGATCGTTACGACCAAGCGCGGACCGATGTTCTTCGCCGACACGGCCGTCAACCCGAGTCCGACCGTCGAAGACCTGGTCAACATCGTACTGATGGCTGCCCAGACCGTCCGCAATTTCGGTATCGAACCGGTGATGGCAATGCTGTCGCACTCGAATTTCGGAACCGACACCGAACCGCTCGCGGCCAAAATCTCGAAAGCCGTGGAAATCCTGCACTTCCAGTATCCGGAATTGCTGGTCGACGGCGAGATGAAAGCCGACATCGCGTTGAACAAGAAAGCCCGCAACGAAATCTACCCGTTCAACAAGCTGGGCGACCGCGAGATCAACGTGTTGATCTTCCCGAACCTGTCGTCCGCGAACATTTCGTACAAGATGATGGAGATCCTCGGCGGCGCCGAAATCAACGGTCCGATCCTGATGGGACTGAACCAGTCGTGCGTACACCTGATCCCGGAAGTGGCCAGCACCCGATCAATCCGCAACCTGAGCGTCATCGCCGCTGCGGAAACGATCCAGCCGAAATAGCCGGAAAACGCTCGTTTTTAAAAATAGCCGCCGATCATTTTTACCCGGCGGCTATTTTTGTATATTTGCATGTCGGGGTGGCTGCATCTCGATCTTGATTTTATCCGGAAATATTATGAAATACAGCCTCATTATCTCCTTCTCGCTGTTGTGCCTGCTTCGCGCCGGCGGACTGCAGGCGCAAACCGAACTGCAGGACCCGACCCGCACCTCTTCCCGCAGCGAAATGCCGGGCATTCAAATCGGCAGTTACAACAGCCGCGAACTGGCGCTGACCGAAAACGATAAGGAATCGCTCTACATGCAGCGGCTGAACGGAAAATGGCAGGTAAAAACCTATCGTTCGGAAACGGAAATAGACACGACGCTCACCGCGCCGGCGGCGGACGTTTCGGCATGGGAAAGCGTCACGATTCCCGAAAAAGAGGGCAACGGAGCATGGGCGGCCGTCTACCGTACCGAGTTCACGATGCCTTTCAAATGGATCGACCGTGAAATATTCGTCCGGCTCGACGCCGTCAGCCGCGCTTATTACGTCTATGCGAACGGGCATCTGGCCGGTTATCACGCGGATTCGAAAACGCCGGCCTATTTCGATATTACGCCTTACGTCGCGGACGGGAAAAACACGCTGGCCGTGATCGCCTACGCCCATCCAGTTTCGACGACGCTTGAGAATCAGATCAAAACGCCGGGCACCTGCATCGAAGGCGACGTCTCGGTCATCGCGCAGCCCAAAGTCCGCATCCGCGACTTCGTGGCCGACACCCGTTTCGCAACGGACGGCAACGGACTGTTCAGTTTCGGGGCGATCGTAAAATCGCACCTGCTGAATCCCAAAGAGGTGATCGTTTATTACGAACTGATTGCGCCGGACGACAGCACGGTGATCGCGCACGGCAAGCGGGACGCCCGTTTCCACCTGCGGGCCGAAGACACCGTCCGCTTTTTCGCCAACCTACCGGACATCCAGTCGTGGAGCCACGAAAGTCCGAAGCTCTATACCGTCGCACTGAAATTGCAGCACGAAGGCCGCTTTACCGAATATACGAAGGTAAAAATCGGATTCCGCGACGTTTCGTTCGACGAAAAAGGGCTGAAGATCAACGGACGCCCGGTCGAGCTCCGCGCCGTCGATTACGATTGTCCCCCGGATGCGAATGCCTGGCGCAGGGACTTCGCCGCATTCAAAAAGAGGGGCATCAACTGCGTCCGGGTCAAAAATTACCCGCAAAACGACCGGTTTTACGAACTGGCCGACAGCTACGGCCTGTATATCTGCAACCGGGCGAACATCGACGCCCGTCTGAGCGGCAGCTCGCTCGAAACGGGCGGCACGCCGGCCAACGATCCGCTGTGGGAAAACGCCTATGCCGACCGCGTAATGAATATGTACTACACATCGCAGAACCATCCGTCGGTGCTGCTGTTCTCGCTCGGCGAACAGGGAGGGCGCGGTTACAACATGTACGAAGCCTACCGCCGGCTGAAAGCGGTCGAAAAGAAACGCCCGGTGATTTACGAAGGAGCCGGCGCGGAGTGGAACAGCGACCTGGTGGTCGGCAAACCCGGCGGACGCAACGCGTCGGACGACCGTTACACGGTCTTTTTCGCTTCGCCCGAGTCTTTCAACGAAAAACAGTCGCCGCTGGGCGCGACCGCGATCGCGGCCGGAACGGCTCCGGGCAAAGTGGAGATCCGCAACGGCTGTACGATCGCCGACCTGAAAAACTTCCGGGTCGGCTATACGATCGTCGCCGGCACGAAACGAATCGTCAAGGAAGGCGTCTGCAAAGCCGACATCCCGGCCGGGGAAACCGCCCTGGTGGATATTCCGCTCGACGGCGTCAAACCGGGCAAATATACGCTGACCGTCTACGTCGCACATAAAGACAATACGCCACTGGCGCCGGACGGAGAGCGCATCCTCGAACAAACCCTGCCGTTGGAAATTCCGAAAACGGCAAAATGACAAGCAATTCCATCCTGCGGTAAAACGGTAGCGGCATGGTAGTTGAACGGTGGATTCCGTTCCTTCACGTCAGGAGTCATCCTGCATGAAACAACTGAAATTATGTATATCACGCTCGCAATCCTGGTACTGTCGGCCGTCTTTTTTATGAACGGCCGGGTACGTTCCGACCTGGTGGCGCTGTGCGCGCTGCTGGGCCTGCTCGTTTTCCAAATACTGACCCCCGAAGAGGCGCTGGCCGGATTCGCCAACCCGATCGTCATCATGATGATCGGGCTGTTCGTCGTGGGCGGCGCGATTTTCCAGACCGGACTGGCCAAAATGGTCAGCAGCCGCATCCTGGGATTGGCCGGCAACAGCGAACTGAAACTGTTCATCCTTGTCATGCTGGTCACTGCGGCCATCGGCGCCTTTATAAGCAATACGGGAACCGTCGCGCTGATGCTCCCGATCGTGGTGAGTCTCGCAGCCAATGCGAACATGAACGTCAGCCGCGTACTGATGCCGCTGGCATTCGCAAGCAGCATGGGCGGTATGCTGACGCTGATCGGGACCGCCCCGAACCTCGTTATCCAGAACGTACTGACCGACGCGGGCTACCAGCCGCTGACCTTCTTTTCGTTCACTCCGGTCGGCCTGGTATGTATCCTGACCGGAATCATCGTGCTGATCCCGCTGAGCCGATGGTTCCTCGGCCCGAAAAAAGAGAAAAAACAGCAACGGCAGACCGGAAAATCGCTCGGCGAACTGGTCCGCGAATACCAACTCGCCGACAGCCTGTTCCGGGTCAGGGTATCCGCCGGCTCTCCGGCCGGAGGACAAACGGTGCGGGAACTGGGCATCCAACAGCAATACGACCTCAACCTGGTCGAAATCCGCCGAATCCAATCGCCCCAATCGCATTTCCTGAAATCGGTCAGCCAGCAGTTGGCCGACCCCGATACGACGCTCCGCGACGGGGATATCCTCTACTTGATGGGGCTTTTTGAAAACGTGCAACGATTCGCCGCCGACTGCCGGCTCGAACTGATGGACACCCATACGACCGAACAACGCACCGAAGGCAAACCAGGCACGCTCGATTTCTACGACATCGGGATCGCCGAGATCCTGCTGCCGCCGACCTCCCGGCTGGTCAATACGCTGGTCGGCGAATCCGGATTGCGCGAACAGTACGACGTCAACG
>OBAR01002828.1_pt1 | contig 11334 bp, 14 predicted proteins | sample 1517911 | NCBI WGS metagenome assembly OBAR01 (sample SAMN04571709, study PRJEB22368) | human gut metagenome | biome: human gut; material: stool | host: Homo sapiens | place: Luxembourg | collected 2012-10-26
ATAATCGACTTAAACGCCGCTTCTTGGTCAAATTTTGCCTTTCCTGCCATTACTCCTGCTCTCCTTTCAGAAATTCCTCTATAAAGGCTTTGTAGTCCTCTGATACCGTTGATTTTTCTGCATAGTCAAATATATCTACCCTGTTCGCCTGTGCTTCTTCCACTGCTACTGCAGAACGGATATAGGTCTTATAAATCGGTGCAGAAATATACTGGCTCAACTGCTCCGTAAGTTCCTTTATCTGCTTGCTGATATTTGCCCTCGGATTGAAACGAGTAAACAAAATACCCGTTATCTTCACATTCGGGTTGCAATACTTCTGTACGCTCTTTACAGTTTCATTAAGCTGGTTAATTCCCGTAGTCGCAAATATTCCTGCCGTTGTAGGTATCAGAATATCACTTGCCGCTGTAAATGCGTTGACCGTCAGCACACCCAACGAGGGCGGCGTATCAACAATGATATAATCATAGTTATCCGATACGGCGGCAATCGCTTCTTTCAGCCTATGTTCCTTTCCTGTCTGTGAAAGCTCCTGTTCTGCTCCTGCAAGCATGATATTTGAGGGGATTATATCATATCCACCGTTCATGTGCTGGATCGTTTCCTCTGCGGTCACTTCCCGTTTCATCAGCTCATAAATAGTCGGTACGTTATAATTCACCGAACCGCAAGCAGAAGAAAGATTTCCCTGTGGGTCAAGGTCAATTCCCAGTACTTTATATCCCTTATCTGCTAACCCTGCGGTCAAGGCTTGTGAGGTTGTCGTTTTACCAACGCCCCCTTTTTGATTAGCCACAGCTACAATTCTCATAGGGTCACACTCCTTTACGTTTGTTGTATAACATATATAAGTTATATAATTTATATATGTTATTGTACCACCATAATTTATATATGTCAATCCTTTTCCATACAGATTTAAGCGATAAAAGAGAAAAGTCCTCACGGTGAGGACTTTTTTTACTCACCGTGAGTAAAAAAAGAGGGCGGTTGCCCGTCCCCCTTTCAATCTTCATAATGCCCTTTGCACGAAACAATATAGATTATCTCGTCTTTCTCATAGTAAACAATTCTGTTGGTATCATCAATACGCCTGCTCCACATACCGCTTAGATTTTCCTTTAGCGGTTCAGGCTTCCCGATACCCTCAAAGGTGCTTCTCTGAATATCCTTGATAAGTCCGTTAATTCTTTTCAGCGTTTTCTTATCCTGCGTCTGCCAATACAGATAATCACTCCACGCTCTATCTTCCCATAGCAACCTCATTAGTCCACCTCTATCAAGTCATGCTCTGCGAAATGGGCTTTGCCGTCCTTAATATCACTCACGATATTTTCCAAATAACGGATATTGCTATCAGAATAAAACGGGTCTACCGATACCTCAAAAGGAATACGCTTTTCTCTGCCTACTTTTTTAGCAAACACAGTGAACGCCGCACTCATGGAAAGACCTAATTCAGAACACGCCTGTTCCATGCTCTTTTTTACATCTGCGTCCAGCTTGAAATTAACATTAACTGCCTGTGACATATACAACACTCCTTTCTTACTTATAGTATATACAAGAACAAAGAAAAAGTAAAGAATATTTCTTTAATTTTTCTTTACTATTTATAGTATTTCCACCTCTCATATATTCATACAGCATAATAGCAATAACTTATTTTCTGTATTTATGTTATTGCTATTATGTATATTATTCGTTTGAATTTAATCACGGTGATTAACTCGGTCAACTCGCCCTATTCTCTGCAAATTCTCACAGCGAGAAAACACCGCCCGTAATTCTTCCGTGTCCAATCCTGCCGCTACGATCGGCTCTGCTGGTTTTAACTGCGTTTTTTCTTTTGCCGCTTCATAATATTTGTAAACTGTCTTTTTATCAAGTCCCGTGCCCCTTATAACATCACACTTTCTTGCCTCGGGATTTTCCCTCAAAAATGCTTCAACCACACTTTCTGCACTCGGTCTACCATTTTTGTTTCTCCACTCACCATTCGGGTAATCACTATCACGCAACAACGTAATTCTTTTTATATGCTCTGATTGTTTTCGTCCATTTCTTTTATTTCTCTCAATATGCAAATCTGTTAGATACTCAATATCTGAAATCTTAAAATTGTAATACTCCTTGCTATATACCTCTAATGCGCTCTCCACATCTTCTTCCGTCAATGGATTGTCATGCTCTATCAGTTTCAGCTTATCAAACACTTCATACATATCCGCTTTCAGCTTCTCTTTCGGCACATCACACTTACAAGCATAAATGACAAGACACATCAGATAATAGTATCTGTGACCGCCCGTAATCTCCCCTGCTCGGTTCAGCCACCAATTATACAGAGCGAAGCCCTGCTTGCCTTTTATGTCCCATTTCTTTTGCCGCTTGTTCTTCTCTACGACTACACGCTGATACCATTCGGGATAACTTTCCTTAGCCTGCTCCCTTGACATCTTAGATGGGGCAAAACGCCGATTCACATCAACCCTATTCTGCGGCTTCACATAGGAATTAAGATACTCTAACGTTACCCTACCGCCAATCTGAAACGCTTTCACTTCAATATCATACTTCGGGTTAATGCTCCCCACCATACGAAAACCTTGAACGATTGACTGATACTGCACTTTATCTTTCTTGGAAGTCGATTTATAGTCCCACATTCTAAAAGTAAGGTCATATTTCAAAGACTTCATTTGCAACTTGATATTCGGAAAAAGGTCTATCGCTTCTTCAAAAACGTAATACACATGAAGTCCCGTGCCACTCACTACAAGAAAAGTTGGAACAGGAAGTGTGCGAATATTTTCCGCTGGTTGTCCAAATCTTAACAACAAATTTTTTAATTCATACAATCCAACCCCGTCAAGGTCAATCGCCAGCGCATACATACGTTGAGCGTTCTCTAAATTATTCGCCCTACCTCGATACGCAATCCCACTACACAAAGTAGATGGGTTCTGCTCCACATAATTTATATAATCTTCTTTCCATGTATCTGAAAGCATTATGCGACGCCTTAATCTTCTCCTTGTCCCACTGTCTTTTTCATCGGTATAAAGATAAACTGCATTAGGCTTTTCATAGTGACTACACTGCTCCCCCTGCTTCTGATTATCGGGGAAAATATAATCATAAAAAGAGCAACCGTCCACCTCATCATAAAGCACATTCAAAACTTCCAATACTTCTATATACTCCTGCGGTGGTTCTTTCTTAGCCATAGTACAACACTTCCTTATTTACATGATATATATTATATATCTTATTTACATTATATAACATAAATAAGAAAAATGCAAGTTCCTTTTTACCGTTCTTCTACCTGCGTATCAAGATAATAAGTACATAAAGTCCTACTTACAGCCGTAGGGTGCATTTCCAAACCAACTGCACCAACCACCAGCACATAACCACTTTCCAACCATTGGTTCTCTGTCTTGAACCGTTCCCTCAACTCCACAGGCAAATGATTTTTTACAGGCAACCCATCATAGGAAGATAAATAAGTAACATCAAAACCCTCAATCCTCATGTATAAAAACTCCTCTCTGCTGAATAATATATAATAGCCCCACACCCTACTGGGGGGACTTAGATTATCAATGAAGTATTTCCACCTTTTAGTATATGAGTAATGCCCCACTTCGTCAAGGGGGACTTAGATTATCAATGAAGTATTTCCACCTTTTTTTGAAGTCATAGGGGACTTAGATTATCAATAGGTTTTTTTACCTCTATTTAGGTCATAGGGGACTTAGATTATCAATATATTTTATTTACCTATGTCACCTGTGCCGCATATTGCCCTATAAAGCCGTTTTCTCGCTCTGTATGTAGTTTTTCCCATCTTCTAATAAATCATTCGTCTATGCGGCTTACACGGCTTTTAACGGGTATCTCGCCGCTGATGGGTGAGAAATGCAGTCAAGGGCGGCTCCTGCCGCTTGCCTTGCCCTTGACGAAATGGAACGCCGCACAATAAGAAAAGGGGAAGTTGCTCACTCTTTGAGTAACTTCCCCTTGATTACTTTTCTATACTGCCCCTGTGAGAGCGTCACGGCTTATTAGAGCAGTCTTATTTCCCCCATTAAGGAAATACACCATGAAAACCACCAAACGGCTCTATGGGGCAAATACCGTGTTATATACCTCTGTCACGGTCATGTGTCCTGTTCCGTTCCCTCGTCTGTGCTTCTTGCTTCAATGCAGTGTCAAGCTGGCGGCGTGCTTCGGCTTCGGCTTGGTAATACTGCAATCGTCCCATGGTTGGAATTTCTTTCTGCTGTCCCATACGGTCAAGTATTTCCTGCCGTTGGTCTGCCGGTATCTGCTTCGCCGCTTCGAGAAATGCCGCTTTTACTTCTTCGGCTCTCTCCTTTGCCCCTCTGTTCTGCATAGCCGCCTTTGCCCTGTTCTGCTCCTGTGCCGCCACGCTTCTTTTTTCTTTTACCGCTTCATCTGCCTTGGACGGTTCGGACACACCAAGCGCACCCAGCTTGTCAAGATTACTCCTGCGCAATCTCTCAAAATTATCAATTTTGTTTTGCAGTTCTTTTTTCTCCCTGCCTTTGAAGATACCCAACTTGTCCCTTTCTTCCTGCAAGCTCTTTATAGTTCGGCTCTGTTCCGATATGGTCTTTGAAATACTCTCTATTTCGTTTGCCTGTCTTTCATAGATCGGGTTCGGCTGATAGCTGGTACGCTCTGCACTCTGTACCATGGCTTTTACAAATTCACTGCGCAACGCTGAAAGTTTTCTTGCCATTTCTTCTGCATAGGCAGTATCAATTTTCGGTGCGTCCTGCTTTGGTTGCTCCTGCCGCATTATACTTTCACGCCTTGCGACAAAACCGCTCTGTGGTTCTGCTGTTTTTGCCCTTTCTCTTATTGCTTCAAGACTGCTCTCTATTTTATCCCGTATGAATGAAATATCTCCTATCAGCTTGTCTTTATGATAATCAAAATATGGAACTTTACGCCCATCACATTCTATTGTTCTTTCTGCACTGGCTGTGGTTGGCTCTAAACGCTTCGCTATGTTATAGGTTTTGAGCATTTCAGTTTGCAATCTCAAAAGCACATTTTTATTTTCTTCTGTGGCTTTTGGTAACATTCGTTCAATTTTTGCAATATGTTCATGCTGTTTATTCCATTCAATATCTTCTCTGATATTTATAATTTCTTTTTGTGTCTGCTTAGTCAGAATATCTATTGTTTGCATCTGTCCATTTGCTGTTTTGATTTCTCTGTTTATCTTCCCACGGTCAGTTTTAATTCCTCGCTTCTCTAATTTTCTCGCTCCGCCCTCATGAATTGTTGGTACTCTGTCAACTCCCTGTTCCTTTAGACTTCTGTGGTCTACCCTCTGCGGAATGTTTCTTCTTTTAAGTTCTGTATTTACTTTTGCCGCCCAGTCTGAACGGGTATTTTGTAAAAACTCTTTTGTGTTCCAATCTGTTGTATCTTTCTTTACTCTTTTGTAAATTTTTCGATTTTGCTTATCAATCTTCTGTAATATCCTTTCGCCATTTTTGTTAAGCACATATTCATTTACTGCTTTTGCTCCCCATGTTCCGTCTTTCTCTATTGGTCGGATTGTAAGCATAATATGAGCATGAGGGTTTCCGTCCCCTTTATCATGAATAGCAAAGTCTGCACACATTCCCTTATCCGTGAAATTTGCTTTTGTAAAATCACGGACAAGTTGTATCTGTTCTTCTCGGTTTAGTTCCACTGGTAATGCAACCTCATATTCTCTTGCTAACTGTGCAGAACTGTTTTTTTCTATTCTTTCAACTGCGTTCCAAAGTGTAGACCTATCCTTATATTCTTTCGGTGCGTTTTCACATAACATAACCTCGCTATATACTACACCGCCTTTTTTTGTATAATCATGTTCTATTCCGTCATACTCATTTTTCAATTTTTCTCCACTGCGGTATGCCGCTGAACCAACAGCAGAACGCCCTTTTCCTCTGCTTATAATTTTACAAGTGCAATGATATATAGCCATAGCTTAACGCCCCCTTTGTCTTTTTTTCGTTCTACGCTTTTATATGGATTTCCTCACGGTGAGGAAATCCAACAAGTACAGAAACAAATATTTGCGAATAGCAAATATTGTTGATGTGCTTGCCGCATGAAATAGAAAATGCGAATAGCATTTCTCTATTTTGCGGTAGCCGTCTGCAAGACCACTCGGAGAGCGCACACTCAACCGTAGGTTGAGTATAAGTGCGCACACTTCGTGATATTGCCGCCGCTTCGCTCGCTTAAATTATAAACGCAAACTATCATTTCTGCAATAGCTTCATGATAGCGATAATCTATATGCGGCGGCTATATCATGCGTTCCGCATGAAAGAAATGTAAATGTGCTGTTAGCACATTTGTATTTCTGAAATAAGGAGCGCCGCACACCGTTTAATGGCGGTGTGCCTGTCATGCGCTTTCATATTGCCTATTCTGTCGCATTATGGTATAATCCGATTATAGCAATAAAAAAGAAAACAGAAAGGCGGTTATATTATGGCTGAACGAAAAACACCCGAACAAAAATTAGAAGAACTTGAAAAGAAAATGGAACAATTAAAGGCTCAAAAGAAAGCCATTCAAGCAAAGCAGAGCAAACTTGAAAGAGCGCAAAGAACACGCCGCCTTATCGAGAACGGCGCACTTGCAGAAAAATATCTTCGTTGTGAAAAAATCGAACCTGCCGACTTTGAAAAACTGCTTCAAAAGCTGGTTACGATTGACACAGTAAAAACTATTATTAAGGGAAATATCAATGAGTAATTACAAAGATTTATCATCAATAATTATATTACCAGTAGGTTTTTTAACTTTATCAGGTATTGGTATCCCTAAAAGCTTCTCTTTTCCTTTAACAAGAACTTCTTTTGTTTCTCTAGTAAACTTAACATTATCAATACTTGTTTCTACTTTCATTTCTTGAATATAATTTAAAAGCTCACTTTCATTTTTCTTAATTTCACTTTCAATCAATTCATTTTCTGTTTCCAATTCCTTTTGTCTTTCTTTCATCTCTTTAAATTCTGGTATAGTTAGATTTTTTCTCTCTGATCCCTTTCTTCCTCTTTCAATTTCAAAACCTATTTTTTGTAAATAATTAGGCAATTCTTCTTGAATATCACGAAGTGCTTGGCGATTAAAAACTCTCTTGGCTGATAATTTATTTTCTTTATCAAAGGGAACAATACCTAAGTGCATATGTGGAGTGGTTTCATCTAGATGAACTTTTGCATATCTAATATTTTCATCTCCAAATTTTTCTGCAAAATAATCTTTAGAAGAAATGAAAAACTTCTCTCTTTCATCTTTGCTTAAATCTTTAAAGAAATCTTGATCACTTGTAATAATCCATTCATTAATTAAAACAGCATCTTTTCTAACTGCTCTTTGAGTTGATTTATTTTCATTTATAAATTTTTCTATATCAGTTTTATAATTTTCAGTTCTGTTTAATAAATCATAATTCAAATGTGATCTAGTTTTATCTATCTCTTTATTTGAATGATTTTTTGTTTTTCTTTGATTGTGATTTCCAATTCCCACTAAATTTCCTGACTTCATTTTTTCCATTCTAGCTACAATCATAGACATTTTAAATCAACTCCTTTTCATACTTTACGATAATATCTTTCAGGTAAAGTATAGCACACTATACTTTGTAAACAAAGGTGTGGTCTGCTGACAGCTAAAACCAAAATCAAAGACATTTAAAAAGGAACTTTATCTCTAAAGTTCCCGTTCATTTTTACTAAGTCAAGGTAGTATTTTTTTGAGAAATCCACTCAAAAAAATCTCCACCTTGACTTAGTAAATTTTTTCTGCTTTGCATTATTTGAGCAAAGGAAAAACGAGGATAGAATAAAACTTCTCTTTCCTTTGCTCTGTTTAAGTTTAGCAGAAAAAAACATTCTCTAAATTTACTTTAACTCTAAATATCCTTTGAGCTTCAGGAAGCCAAGGATAGAATTTAAAAGATTATTTAATTCGCATAATACTAAGAATGTACCCTAATTATAATTAACAATACTTCTGATTAGTTACTATTAAATTTAATCTGTTGGTTCTTTTTGGTAGCGAAGAAGTCTTGTTTCCAATGTTCCAGTGTGGAGTTCGAAAAGATGATTATCATAGTCATAAAAATATATTGAATTCCCCTCTCCTATAACCCTTTTCCTTCCAGCTTTTATCTCTAAACCAAGGTTTTCTATTCTCTTAAGGTACATTTCATAATCCGATTCATCTATTTTAAATGCTATATGATTATAGCTTTTTTCCATTTCCTCTCCTTCCATAACTGCAATCCAAAGGTCGTTTATCAAGAAAAATTTTTCTTTGGATATAGAAAACTTTTTGTCTTCGCTTGAATAAATTTCTTTGGCTTCAAAAATTTCTTTAAAAAATTTTGTGGCTTTATCTAGGTCTTTGACAATAAAAGTAATATGACTAATTCCATATATCAACTTTTCCACCCCCAAAATATAAATAGTCTCTACTTCACATAATACCACAAATATGAAATAATTGAAATAATAAATTATTCTTTTTCTTTGTCATATTCTACAACCTCAACAAGCTTATAATTTTTAATTCCTATATTCCATTGATATCTTAAAATTATATCAGTTAAATCATCTCTTAATTCATCTTCGTTATCAGTTTTCTTTAAATCTCCATTTTCTGCATCATCTAATTTTAATTGCCTATGGATCTCTTTAAACAAAAACCCAAAGGAAACCAATCTTTTTCTATGAAGTGCCTTATCTAATGTTGCAACAACTTCATCTGTTAGTGCTTCATCAACCTTTCCATCTTCTTTTTTTATCAAAAAATCTTCTGATTTAACTGTGTATTTTGCAGTTTCAGCTATTACTTTAGAAAAATTCTTATCTTTTGACTTAACTCTCCTAACATCAACCACTGGCGTATAATCTACTTTTAAAGATTCTTTCCAAAGCCTAGTCCATTTAGATTGTGATAAATAAGTTTTATCATCTGTAAAGTAATTTTTATTTACTGCTAAAATTAAATGAAAATGCGGATGATAAGTATCTTCTTCTTTGTTATAAGTTATCTCTAAACTTCTAAAATAGCCTTTTATAGCTTTTTTAAATGCTTTTCTTTGATTCATCTTATTAAAAGCACTTGTCATTAAATCTAGAGTATCTTTTAAATCTTCTCCATAGCAATTTTTTACTGTTAAAGTCAAAAAGATATATCTATAGTTATAGTTTTTTTCTACATGATCCATAACTTTGGATACTTGTCCAAATATTTTTAATGACCTTCTCCAAGCACACATTGGACATAACCTCACTTTACAGAAATTTGCATTAAGTAGCTTTAAACCTGATGTTTTTGTTACTCCAAATTATAACTGGCTTAATCTTCCGTTTTTCCGCTGGCAAGACCCTACTTCTGTTTCATGGGATGACAGCAAATTTCAGATGACGGATAATAGCTTTTCTAAAGTTGATAAGTATGATGGCTATGTGATTGGTCCAAATGGAGAGCTTTTAGGACCTTATACAAACCAAACTCATTCTTCTGAAAATGGTTATGCCAACGCAAGTAATGCTGGCGTTTCTTGGTATGCTGACTTAAAAGGTTATATTGGAGTTCAACCGACTAAATTATATGGAAGTGGCACATTCAAACTTGCTCCAAAATCAACAACTACCAGCGGTTCAACAACTCTGTATGGTCACTATGTTCACCCAAAAGCAGAATTAGGGCTTAGTGTTAATGTTTCATCTTATGGTAGCTTCTCCATTTCCGGTGGTAGCAACTATGATGAGCGTGGTTCTCAAAAAACAATATCTTGGTAAAAAAAAGGAGGGGAATCCCCTCCTTTTTTACTCGTCTTTTTTATTCTCATTTTGATAAATAAGAAACGCCCCTATAATACTAATTGATACTACTACTCCAATTCCGTGATTAAAAAATGATAACCATGTACCTACCCCTACACTTAATATAAATGCAATAATCGCTTTTCCCATAATCTTTTTCCTTTCTCATTTTGAAAATTTAATTTTGCCTTATATCTCGGCTTTTTCATCTAAAAAGCTCTGATACTCCTGCCAATAGTCAAGGACTTTTTTCATTTCTTCCTCAAATGTACCGTTCTTATATTCCTTTTTCTGCTCGGTATATTCGTTCCAGTATTCCGAAAGTGTCTGTTTGTCTGCTTCAACTTCTTCTCGCCAATCAGATATAACCGTTCTTTCTTCCTGTTCCCATTCTTCTTTACTGGAATAACAAGGCGTTCCCTTTCCGTTAGTGAGGTCTTTCCATGTGTAGGTTCTTCCACCCCTGCCTTTCATCACGCCGCTTGCAAGTGCTTCTTCGCTGGTCTGTATATTTTCTTCGGTACTCTTTATATTTTCCCATGCACCTATAACTTCATCAAGTCCACCCCACTCAATCAGATACCTTAAAAAAGTGAGGTCGGGGAACATTCCAAACCAGCAACGCTCAAACCACTGTTCCGCATACATTCTTTCATCAGAACCGTTACTATATGTTCCGCATACTAAATCACCGATAAAATTCTCTATCAGCTCCCCCACGGTCAAACCGTGTGCCGCCGCCTTTTCAGAAATACGCTTTACATCAGCGTCCGATAATTTGACTTCGATTGTTCTCGATCTGATTGTTTCAATTTCTTCTTGCTGTTGTCCTGCCATACCTACCACCATTCCCCCTTATCGTTATAGTGCCACCATTTGCCGCTTTCGTACTCGATACAGAAGTTCCCCTCAAAGTCAAACCACGCCTTTACAGGCTCGCCCTCTCCCCATTCTTCAAAGGCTTCTTTATGCCTGGCATAATTCGCCCTGGCTAAGTTCTCCATATCCTCACGAACACGCTTGTACTCTGCGATTGTCTTTGTTCCCTTTATTACCGTATTCATCGCCGCACCTCGCTTTCCATGTTATTGCTATTATGCAAGTTATATATATCGCATAATATACATAACTTATGCCTGTTATTCAGTTTTGATTTTATCGTACTCTTTCAGCTTTCCAGCGTTTGCGGCTACATAATCGGCTATCAATTCCGACACTATATCACTTGCGCTCTGACGGTTCACATAGGCAATTTTCTGTAAAGCTCCGTAACTGCTCGGATAAAGAGCAAGGCTAACACGCTTTTTTGTTTCTCTCTCAACTGGCGGTCTGCCCTTTCCTGCTGGCTTATCCGCTTTCTTCTCGTCCTCTGTTGCTCCTGCTCCTATAATCGACTTAAACGCCGCTTCTTGGTCAAATTTTGCCTTTCCTGCCATTACTC
>OBAR01002832.1_pt1 | contig 11320 bp, 8 predicted proteins | sample 1517911 | NCBI WGS metagenome assembly OBAR01 (sample SAMN04571709, study PRJEB22368) | human gut metagenome | biome: human gut; material: stool | host: Homo sapiens | place: Luxembourg | collected 2012-10-26
AGAAGCATTTTATTTAATTCTTTATCACTTATATTATGTCTTTTATAGTTAAATAAAGTATCTATATCCTCTGGTATTATATATGGATTTAAATCAAGTGCACTATTTTTATTAACTGATTTTGATTTTTTTATATAATTTTTAGTATAATATATCAAATCTTTCTTCTTTAATTTTTTTATTTCTTTATATCGTATTTTACATTTAGATATAATGTATAAATTATAACAATCAAGATCAGATAAAAATGGATACTTATTCTTTATGTCTTTGAAATCCATATATAAAACCTCCTTTCTTTAAAAAAAGTAGCTAGAAAGCTAGCTACTTAAAATTATCTTTGTTTTACTTTTTTAAATGTTATAGCCGCTATAGCACCAGATATCATTAACATTATAGCCGTTATATTAGTAGCATCAGAAGTACTTGGATTTTTAATTTCTTTCTTCGTATTATTAATATCCTTTGCATCATTATTTTTTATATCACTACCATTTGATTTATTATCACTTTTAGTTGTTGTTTTAACATCACTTTTTTTAGCTAAAACACCATAATAATATTCATCGTCACCATCTACTTTATATTTTGCTAATTTAAGTTCATAACCATTCATAGAAGATCCTAATACATCATTATACATGTCTAGTTTATTTTGAGCCTCTTCTTTTGTATACTCAGCAGTTGTACCAACAAACCCAAAAGGAATGCCATCTTTCAAATTTTCATTTATTATATTTATTTCTACATTAAAAACATCTTTAAAAGCATCTTTTTGTTTAAATTGGAGTCTATATGCTTGTGCTAATGGAGTATTATTGATTGAAGTTTTTTCTAAAACTCCACCTATATAAGATAAATCTAGACAGCCGCCACCAGTAATTCTATTAACACTTAAAAAGCCCGTTTTAACTCTTCCATAATTTATTAACCAATTTGCGTTTAAATTCTCAATGGTTAATGTAACATCTTTTGGTACTATGAAATTAACATATCCTAAATCTTTTTTTACATAAATATTATCATATTTATTTGCATTTTTTATAATTAGAGGTATATTGTCTTCAGATTTAAAATACTTTATTTTTGTTATATCACTAGCAGTTCCTGATAACTCATCTGACTTCTTTTCTTCACTAAAATATATTTCAATATTTTTATTTGCACTTATAACATATCCATCTGCTATATCAGCTTTGTTTACATAAAGTGAATCTGAACTGGAAGTTAACTTTATTACATCATCTTTTTTTCCATCATCTTCTGATACTGTATATAAACTGCATCCTTGTCCATAACTACTATCACAAACATAATGATTAGTCTTATTATAATAAATAGTACTTCCATTTTCATAAACTTGATATTCTGCTTTACCACTATTTCTTAATTGATCAATTATTCCTCCATCTGCTTTTACGTTTGATGTAAATGCAAAACTAGTTGCACAAATTAATCCCCCTAATAAAATTTTGTTAAGTTTTCCCATACCTTTTTTCTCCTTTTTTCCACAATTTATAATTAGCCGCTACTTCTTTTGCTATCTTACGTGTTTATAATATCAAGTTACCCCCCCCCGTCAAGTAATATGCAAACCATTGTTGAAAAAAAGTTAAAAGCGTGTAAACTTGTGTAAAAAAATAAAAAGCAAGGAAAATTAATTAATCCTTGCTTAACTAAAGTTATCTAAAAAATCATCAATGGTCATAAACTTATCATCTATTTCCTTTAAAGATACTTCCTTTTTTTCTTTAGCTTCTTCTTTGGTAACCGATTTAGTTACCTCTTTTTTATTTGTTACATCATCCTTTGTAAGATGAGAAACTTCATATACGTTATCTAATTTTTTCTTTGTTATCGTAGAACCCGTAGAATATCTATCCATTATTGGTATTTCTGTTAACTTAATTTCTTTAGTATCATTATCGCTTACTAGCATAATCATCTTTTTAGAATCACTAACATATGCTTTAAGTATTTCTTGTGGATTACTCTTTACCTCTCTTAATAATAGTAAACCTCTTTTAGCACGTGTAGTCTTTTCAAACTCAGATAGTTTAATACGCTTTGCAAGTCCTTTATGAGTAATAACCGTTACGTATTCAAAAGTACCATCAAATATGCAAGCTGATGCTACATTATCATCTTTTAGGTTAATTGCTTTAACACCAGCTGTCTTAAGACCAATTGTTGGTATTTCAGATTTATCATACCAAAGTCCATAGCCTTTTTTAGTTGCAATAAACACTTCGTTATATGGTTCCATTAATACGTCTACTACTTCGTCATTGTCCTTTAATTTAATAAACATAATTGGTTTAGAATAACGTTGTACAACAAAGTCTTTTAAAAGGGACTTCTTAGTCATACCATTAGAAGTAAACGTAATTATTTCTCTGTCATCAAACTTACTTACCGCAAGAGCTTTTATTACTTTTTCATCTTCTTTTATAGGAACTAAGTTACTTACGTGTTTACCTAAATCCTTCCATTTTAATTCTGGAAGGGTGTGAACTGGAACATATAAATAATTACCCTTATTAGTAAATAATAGTAAAGTATCTAGCGTATTTTGTTCAAATAACCCTATTACGTAGTCACCATCTTTTAGAGCTGTTTCTTCACCGTTTAAAGCAGAATAAGATTTTTTAGATACACGTTTTACATATCCTTCACTTGTTACTACAACAATAACATCTTCTTTTGGAATCATATCAGTCATATCTATTTTTATTTCTGTTATCTCATCTTTAATTTCTGTTTTACGAGGATGGGCAAACTCTTTTTTTACTTTTCTAAGTTCATCTTTAACTACCTTTTTAAGTTCATCATCATTAGATAAAATAAGTTCATATTCTTTTATAGCATCCTCTAACGCTCTCATTTCATTTTCAACATCAGTTATATCGGTATTTGTTAGTCTATATAATTGTAACATTACGATAGCAGTTGCTTGTTTTTCGGTAAATGAAAACTCTTTAACCAAATTTACAATTGCATCTGCTTTATTTTTAGATGCCCTAATTACTCTTATAACATCATCTAAAATGCTAATTGCTTTAAGTAATCCTTCTAAGATATGATATCTATCTTTAGCATGATCTAAGTCAAACTTAGTTCTTCTTCTTACAACTTCTTTTCTATGATCTATAAAGTAATCTAATATTTTTAAAACGCCTAATTGTCTTGGCCTTCTTCCTGCTATTGCAATCATATTAAAACTGTAAGATATTTGCATATCAGTATTTTTTAAAAGATAGTTAACAATTAAATCAGTATTAGCGTCCTTTTTTAATTCTACTACAATTCTAAGTTCGCCTCTTGATGTTTCATCTCTTACATCTAATATGCCTTCTATTTTTTTATCAATTCTAATATCGTTCATCTTCTTAACTAAACTTGCCTTATTAACTTCATAAGGTATTTCTGTTATAACGATACTACTCTTACCTTTTTCTTTTACTAATTCATACTTACATCTAACGATTATCTTACCCTTACCTGTTTCGTATGCTTCTTTAATTTGTTTTGCACCTTCAATTACACCACCGGTTGGAAAATCAGGGCCTTTCATAACTTCTAAAATAGAATCTAATCTACAGTTTGGAGAGTCTATTCTTTTTATGCAAGCATCTATTACTTCACCTAGATTATGTGGTGGAATATTAGTTGCGTAACCTGCTGAAATACCCGTTGATCCGTTTACTAAAAGGTTTGGAAATCCTGCTGGAAGTACAACTGGTTCCATTAAAGTATCATCATAGTTTGGAGCCATCTCAACAGTATCTTTATTTATGTCATTTAAAAGTACGTTACTTATTTTTGATAATCTAGCCTCTGTATAACGCATAGCGGCTGCTCCATCACCATCCATAGAACCATTATTACCATGCATATCAATATAAGGGACCATCATCTTCCAATCTTGACTCATTCTTACCATTGCATCATATATAGATGAATCTCCATGTGGATGGTAATTACCCATTATCTCTCCTACTGCCTTAGCACTTTTACGATATTTTTTATCATAGGTGTTACCTGATTTATACATGCCGTATAATATTCTTCTTTGAACTGGTTTTAACCCATCTCTTACATCAGGTAAGGCACGGTCTAATATAATTGTTTTACAATATCTACCAAAACGTTCCCCCATTATTTCTTCAAGGGAATATTCTTCAATTCTTTTTAATAATTCGCTCATATCTTTACCCCACCTTTAACCTCTATTTGATGCCTTAATTTCATAGTTATCTTCCAAGTAAAGTCTACGTTTTCCTCAATCCATTCTTTTCTAGGTTCTACTTTATCGCCCATAAGAATTGATACTCTTTTTTCCGCAAGTGCAACATCAGTTATCTTAACCTGAATCAAACTTCTCTTTAAAGGATCCATGGTAGTTTCCCAAAGCTGATTAGCATCCATCTCACCTAGACCTTTATATCTTTGTAAATCTTCTGTTTTACGGTTTTTAGTAAGTTCTTTTAATTCTTCATCTGAGTATGCGTAAACTTCTTCTTTTTTACCAAATGATATTTTATAAAGTGGTGGATTTGCAATATAAACCTTACCAGCTTCAATTAAAGGTCTCATATAACGATAGAAGAACGTTACAAGTAAAACCTGTATATGACAACCATCATCATCAGCATCGGTCATTATTATTATCTTGTCATAATTACAATCTTCTATATGAAAATCAGATCCAACACCTGCTCCTATGGTATAAATTAAAGTATTTATCTCAGCGTTTTTATAAGCCTCATCCATCGTACATCTTTCGGTATTTAAAACCTTACCACGAAGAGGAAGGATTGCTTGATAACTTCTTTCTCTTCCTGTTTTTGCACTACCACCTGCTGAATCACCTTCGACTATAAATAATTCGTTCTTTTTCGGATTCTTTTTAGTTGCAGGAGCTAATTTATCAGATAAATTCTTTTCTTTAGATTTACCTTTTCTTGCTTCTTCTCTTGCCTTTCTTGCAGCTTCTCTTGCAGCCTTACCCTTTAATGCCTTGTTAATTATATCAGTTGCAACAGCTTTATTTTCTTCTAAGAAGTACTGCATCTTTTCATAGACTACTTGCTCTACTACCGTCTTAGCAAGCGGAGTTCCAAGCTTTCCTTTTGTTTGTCCTTCAAACTGTAATAAATCTTCAGGTATCTTAAGTGATAAAACAACGGTTAGCCCTTCTCTTACGTCAGTTCCTTCAAAGTTTTTGTCCTTAGCTTTTAAGTATCCATTATTTTTTGCATAATCATTAAATACTTTTGTAAGAGCACTTTTAAGCCCTACTTCGTGACTTCCACCATCACTTGTTTTAACGTTATTAACAAAAGATACAACATTTTCGCTATATGAATCAGTATACTGAAGGGCACACTCTACTTCTATCTTATTTTTAACAGCATCAAAACCAACTACGTTATGAAGTACTTTTTTACCTTCATTTAAATAAGAAACAAACTCTTCTAATCCTCTTTCATAATGATAATGCGCTTCTTTTTCATCTTCTTCATCTATAACATCTATCTTAAGTCCCTTTATTAAAAAAGCTGACTCTTGCATTCTTTCACATATTGTAGTAAACGAAAACGTTGTTGTACTAAATATGGTATCATCCGGCATAAATCTAACCGTTGTACCTGTTTTATTAGTAGTTCCTACCTTTTTTAAATCAGAGTCTAAATGTCCTCCATTTTTAAATGAAATTTCATACTTACCACCATCACGGCATATACTAACTTTCATCCATTTAGAAAGAGCATTAACAACTGATGCACCAACACCATGAAGACCTCCAGACACTTTATACCCACCTTCTTGGAATTTACCTCCAGCGTGAAGTACTGTATATATAACTTCTGGAGTTGACTTGCCTGATGCATGCTTACCTACCGGAACACCACGTCCTTCATCCGACACTGAAACAGAGCCATCTTTATGAATTATAACAGTTAGGTGATTACCATATCCATTAATTGCTTCATCAATACCATTATCAACTATTTCCCATACTAGATGGTGTAAACCTCTCTTGTCAGTAGAACCTATATACATACCAGGTCTTTTTCTTACTGCCTCAAGACCTTCTAATATTTTAATTGATGATTCATCATATTTTGCCATAAAAAATCATCTCCTTATCTTCTTTAACCTATAAAGCATTATAACATAAGAATTTAAAAAAGTGCAAAATTCTTTACACTTTTTGTCATTTCATAAACATTATTTACTAGTTTTTATTGGAACTACGGTTCTTATATATCCTGTCTTTTTAGTTCCCCAATAAAAATAAACTTCATAATCAGTATTCGGAGTTAATTTTCTAGTAACACCAACTTTACTATAACCATAATCATTGTTCCATCCACTTTTAATGTATCTAACCAAAGATCCAGTCTTTTCATTATACGTTTTAGTTAATCTTAAGCTTTGAGGTTTTGCATTTGCCCCGCATTTAATATTCCATTTAAAACTATCAGATGTTACGTTAGAAACAGTTAAGTTACATTTTTCATCTTCCACTATAGGAATCGTTTTATCTACTGGTTGCTTAACGTTTGTTTTATCAATTGTTAAATCACCCGCAATATCTTCAACCCTAACCTTTGATGAATTTCTATACTTATAATACAATCTTAAATAACTTTTTTCATTTATTTTAATTCCTGAGACCAAAACATTATCCGCTACATAACCATAATGATTATTAAATTCATTTAGCACTTTACTTTGAAGTCCAAATTCACTATTTCTTATTTGCAAGCTAATTGGTTTTGCGTTTGCCCCGCATCTAATCGATACCTTACCATTAGATCCATTTAGGGATGTTAAGTAAATCTTACAATAAGATTCTTCTTTTGCATTATTTATTGCATCAGCGTGATTAATTTTTTTCTTTAATATCTTTTTAGATGAAGTTATGTATTGTTTTGTACCAGAAGAATTTTTATTAGATTTATATACAACTTTAAACTTAATTGAACGATTAGCAACAGAATAATTATATTTTAATATTCCTGCGCTAATTGATTTTAGAGGTTTAAAACCTTTTCCATCAATAGAATAATAAACTTTAGTTGCAACAAAACCACTACTACAACTTACTTTATATGTTGATTTTGCTTGACCTACGTTTGGTGTTATTTTACAGCCATTTAATTTTTCAGTTTTAGTTGTAACCGCTTTATTCTTATCTTGATTGCCGTTTGACTTAGAAGATAAACCGCTAGTCCTTCTTAAATTACCGCCTGTTAGTGTAAATACTCCTGAAATTACTAGTATAATAATTAGTAATAAAGCTACTATAATGCCTATCATTGCTTTCTTTTTAGTTTCGCTATCTGCAAGTCTAGGTCTTCCTACTGGGTTCTTTTCAACCTTTTTCACTTTTTACTCCTCCTTCTTAACTTAGATAGCGATACTGCTACTATCATTAACTTAATAGTAACAATTTAAAAAATATAAATCAATATAAAAATATCTGTTTGTCAAAGAAAGTGTCAAAAAAAGCAACGAACTTTTTATTGTACTTTGTTCATCGCTTTCATCATTTGATTTATTTGTTTTTGACTTGGTGTTCTTCCCATCTGTTGCATCATAATTTTTATCATTTTTTCATTTATTGGTGGATTTTTCTTTAAGTATTTTTTCATAAATGCACGGGCGCCAAAAAATCCTGCAACTAGACCTACTATAAGACCTATTACGCACCATAAAATATTTCCCCACATATTTTTCACTTTCCTTTCATAATTCTATTTTACTAGATTTTACCATATTATACAAGGTTTTTTGCATTTACTTTACTAAGCCAAAAGTAATCTTTATTATTAAAATCACATATAAATATATTTTCTTCGTTTTCTAACACTTTAAAAAAATCAGTTATATTTTTATTAGTTTTTATTTTTATATAAGTATTATAAACCGTTAGCTTAGTATTTTCTGTTAAGTTATTTAAAACATGCTTGTTAAGAGTTTTTTTGTATGAATCATCAAATGCATACTTTCTATATATTTTACTATTAATATCAGTTTTATTAAAAGGTGTAGCCATCTGACTAAATAACCTATATGAAATTATAAAATCATTTTTACTCGATTTTGATATTTCATCTAACATTTTATATAAATAATATGTCCTACTATAATATAACTTTGAAAAAGAATCATTGATTTTAAATAAATAATATACTCTCATAATAAAACACCTCTCTTAAAGGATAATATAATCCATTTAAGAAAAGTGTCGAATTATAATAACATTTTCAATTTATTTAATTATTTTGTTTTTTCTTTTTCCATAACATACCAACTAAAACTATTATCTCCGTCTGCTGTTTTTTTAAACTCGCCAATTAAATAGCCATTATCTAAAAGTAAAGAGATAGCTTCTTCATATGATATTATTCTAGCTCCATGTTCTTCTACTAGTTTATCAGCCTTTTCTTTAGTTGTTCTGCCTACTATAACATCTCCTTCAAAAGGATTACCTTTGTTAGCACTTAAGTTTCTTTGAGCTCCAGAAACAGCGTAGGAAGCATAGCCATATTCATAAAACATATCATCTAGATTTTTATTAGTAATTCCTTCTTCGACTGTATATTCAACGCAAACATTACTTTTCAAATTTTCTTGTCTTTCGTTTTTAATATGATTAGCTGTTATGATAGTACCAGTAAGTCCAATTGCAATGATAGTACCACCAATAATAGAATTTTTAATTAATTTTATTTTCTTTTCTCTTTTTGTTAGAGGAAACTTAACTCCATGCCTTTTTAAATAATTATCATATAGTTTTCTTGTTTGTGAGTCTTTTCCAATATATTCACGTGCTAATTGCACAAATCCTTGTTCTTTAACATCTCTTCTTGAAATTGCATCTTTTTCTCTTTTGTCTAATTCAATCATGACTCTTCTATCAGATGCTAAGTATGATATACCAAGTTCTTTATAAAAATCATATAACTTTGGTTCTCTTCTTTCGTAATCTTTCATGATAAAACCTCCTTTATCATAACTATATTTATAATACCAAAAATAAGTAAAAAACGCAAATTAAAAGAAGTGAGATTAACTACACTTCTTGAATAACCGTAATAATCATAGGTTTACATTCTGTTTCTTCATATAAATAATGACTTAAACGTTCCCTAATGCCCATTTTAATCTTGTTATAATCAACGTAATTATTATCAGTATTTTCATTTATTACCTCAAGAGAAATACGTTTCATTTCATTAATTAAATCAGTACTTTCTCTAACGTAAATAAATCCTTTTGTTAAAACTTGAGGATATGCTAATATCTCTTTAGTTTGTTTATCTAGTGTTGCACATATAATTACAATACCATTATCAGATAAAAGTTCTCTATCTTTTAATACCAAACCACCAATATCTTGAGATGAATTACCATCTATTAAAATATCATCAGTTTTAACTTTTTCACGAGTTTCTTTTAAATTACCATTAATGAATGTTACAACATCACCATTTTGCTTTAATAAAATGTTTTCCTTTTTCATTCCTATGTGACTTGCGGCATTAGCATTCGCTACCATATGACGATACTCACCAATAACAGGCATATAGTACTTAGGATTCATTAAATCAAGCATAAGCATTATATCTTCACTTGAAGCATGATGAAGTAAGTTATCTTTCTTAGACATAGTAACAACTGATGCTCCTGCTTTTGAAATATCATCAATTACCTTAATTGCAAGTTTTTCATTATAATCATTTATAGGTTCCATAAAGAAAACCGTATCTGTTGGTTTTATTTTAACAAACTTATCATAACCATTAATTATTCTATTTAAATTCATAAATGGTTTTTCTCTTTCATTAGAAATTAAAATGACAGCATCCTTATCATTTATGTTACTTAAATCACCTATTCTAGATTTATCAAAATCTATATATTTACTATCTAATATATCATTAATAATTCCTTGAAGCTTATGTCCCATAACAACTACTCTTCTAGTAGTTTTAGAAATCTCTTTAAATAATTCTTCTATCCTAGATACATGAGCTGTAAAAACTGTAACTATAATTCTATTATCAGTCTTACTTAAAGTATCACGAATAAGCTTTGAAATACGATTTTTAGGAGATGTATAACCTATCTTATCAGCATACATAGATTCACCTAGCAAACATAAAACACCTTGTTTTCCAATATATGCAAGTTTACCTATATCAGCTTTATAAGGACCTAACATAGTCGCATCAAAAACATAATTACCAGTATAGAAAATAGTTCCATCATGAGTGTTTAAGGCATACCCAACATTATCTGGTATAGAGTGCGTAAGTCTTACAGGAAAAATACTATTCTTACCAAAGTTAATTTTCTTATGTGGATCAATTACTACAAGATTCTTAAATTTAATATTTTCACTTTCTAGTTCTTTCTTTAATATATCAGCAGTAAATCTTGTTGCAAATACCTTTATCTTAGGTATTTCTTTTATAATATCACATACTGCTCCCATGTTTTTTTCATGACCATGAGTTATAAATAAACCTTTTATGTTTTTAATGTTTTCCTTTATATAATCAAAATTAGGTATAACATAATCAACCCCTAAAAGCTTATCACTAGCATACTTTAAACCTGCATCAAAAACAAATATATCATTATCAACCTTAACAACATACATATTCTTTCCTTCTTCATTAAGGCCACCTAATGCAAATATCTTAATCTTACTCATTATATTTCCCTCCTTTCTTTAAATTAAGCTAAATAATTATAGCATATTTTAGAAAAAATATCTAGAGTACTAAAAAGAAGGTCCACAATGCTTAAATTTTTATTTATATGATAAGTGTATTAAAACAAATTAATTAGTGATTTTCAATTTTTTGTTTTCTTTTCCTAACTCTTTCAAACTCTTTTTAGGAGTTGGCATATCTTCTGGCATAGTTCCACCAATATCCTTTATTGCTTTTCTAACCTTTTTTCCTACTTCATAATGTATATCACTAGCATTATTTTCTCCTAGCACTTTATCTTTTAAAAGCTTTTGTTTAGTTTGATTAATACGAAAAAGATTTGCAACTAACTCATCCTCATTCATATTATCTAAAATGTCTTCTCGATATCTTAATTTTTTTCTTTTTGCACCCAACTTTTCAAACAAGTCTGCTATCATTTTTGTCTCACCAGCATATAAACCTTTATATCCAGCATTATGAAATTTATCAAAGTTTCTAACACCTACATTTCTTGCAACCATATTTAAAGAATAATTTCCTTTTCTAGTTAAGTTTCTTTGGTAGAATCTTTTTTCATCTTC
>OBAR01002841.1_pt1 | contig 11298 bp, 14 predicted proteins | sample 1517911 | NCBI WGS metagenome assembly OBAR01 (sample SAMN04571709, study PRJEB22368) | human gut metagenome | biome: human gut; material: stool | host: Homo sapiens | place: Luxembourg | collected 2012-10-26
TACGCCGTATTGGGAGGTTCCGTATCTGCCGATCAATCCTGCCGATCTGAGCCGCGAGTACGAACCCGTTATCCGTATCAACAGCCAGTCTGGCAAGGGCGGCGCCGCTTTTGTGCTGCAGCATGCCGTTGGTTACAGGTTGCCGAAAGAAATGCATCCTGAGTTCGGCAATATCGTGAAGGCAGCTTCCGATGCTTTTGGCGACGAGTTGAAGGAAGAACAGATCGTTGATTTGTTCAATCGTGAATATGTTGCATTTGACGGCAGGTATAAACTGGCCTGGCATCGTTTTATCGAGCAGCGTGAATTGGATGGTACTACGCATACCCGTTTTGAGGGCGGTATCGATGTCTGCGGTGAACTGAAGAATGTTGTCGGTGTCGGTAACGGCCCGATCGACTCCTTCTTCCAGGCGTTGTCGGTTATCGGCGTAGTGGGGTATGAATTCGTCAATTATCATGAACACGCTATTTCCCGCGGCTCTGACGCTAAAGGTATCTGTTATATCGAATTGAAGGTGCCGGGCAATGGACACATTTTCGGTGTTGGTATCGACAGCAATATCAACGTAGCGGCACTTTTAGGCATTCTCTGCGCTATCAACAGGGCGGAAAAATAAAAAAAGATGAACGGTTATTAAAACCAAAGGCCTCTGCTTTTTAAAAGCAGAGGCCTTTGGTTTTTAGGGATATTGTGAATAGTCAAGCTTAAACAAGTTTATAGTTTTTTAAAACACTGTGCTGAACTGCTTTGTATAGGAACACAGCTAAAATAACGGAGGGAACAGCGCTGACTGCCATGGAAACAGCACAGTTGATTGCTGACAGCCAGGCGATCTGATGCGGAAGCCCCAGAATAAAAAACTTGAAGCCGTAGCGGATCAGTGGTTCAGTGATAACGTTGACCAGGCAGCCGCCGATAGCGGCGACAGTTACGATTTTAGTTGCTTTTTTGTCATCTGCTGCCGTTAAGTCAAAAACTTTATAGGCAATAAAAACTACGGCAAAGCCCAGCAGAAATTTAGCTAAAAAAGTCGGCGGCGCCGAGGTGGTATAGCCGGCTAAAATATCTGCCAACGAAAGACCTACCGCTCCTGTAAGCGCTCCGTATCTGGCGCCAAGCACTAAGGCGGCAAGGATGATAAAGGCGTGGCCGATGTAAATCTTGCCGGTCATACCACCGCCCATGGGGATCTCGATCCGTAAATAAGTAAAACAAACAAAAGCTAAAGCTGCAAACATACCTGCCAGCGTCAGCCTGGTAATATTGTCGTTACGCATAAAAACACCTTCTTCAATTAAATCTACAAGACATAGTATAAAACAAAACTGGTTTGCGTAAAATAGACAGAATTGTAAAAATAAAGCAGGACAGTTTTAAAAAGCCGCTAAATAAAGCAGTATTGCGTCAGGTTGAAAGATAATTCACAAAGGTTTTGCAGAAAAAGTTATATGAATAACGACTCATATGTTATAATAAACTCAGGTAAGGAAATCCAGAGTCTGCCGCGAAAATAACTTAAGATATTCCCTTAGGTAGTGTCATTAGTTGACAAAGCCCAGGCTGGTTGTTAAGATTGAGTTAGAAAACAGGCAGGGTCAGCTTTCGCTAACCTTATCATTATCGCATAATTACCGCGGCCTGCCCTGGCTGGCGGTACTGAAGTGAAACCCGAATGGAGGCATAAATTATGGAAAAAGTAAGTATGTATATTATTGGTATGTCGTGTGCAGGTTGTGTTGCTGGTGTAAAAATGGCATTGGAGGATGTACCGGGCGTAAAACACGCAGCAGTAGACCTGGAGCAGTGCATGGCAGTTGTAGAATATGAAGCCCCGGCTACGGTGGAGCAGTTGGAAAATGCAGTTAAAGAAGCTGGTTTCACTGTTGAAAAATAAAGCTTATGAAAACAGTAACTATTAAAATTTCGGGCATGCATTGCGCGGCCTGTTCTAATGGAGTGGAGCGGTCGCTGAAAAAAGTGGCCGGCGTCGACAGGGCGGAGGTCAATCTGGCGACTCAATCGGCTTTGGTGCGTTATGATGAGAATCAGGCGACGATGGAGCAGCTGGAAGAGGCTGTGACCAGAATGAGTTTTGGTGTGGTCCATGACGCGCCCGGCGAAGAATCTACAGCTGAACAGAGGGCGGAGCAGGATGCTCTGGATCTAAAGAAGCGTTTAAAAGTGGCGGCGTTCTTTTTTGTGCCGTTGTTATATTTGGCGATGGCACCTATGGTTCCCGGCAGATTTTTACCGGTGCCGATCGATCCTGATCAGATGGGCGATGTTTATGCTTTTGTGCAGCTGCTGTTGACGCTGCCGATCTTGTATGCCGGCGGACCGTTTTTTAAAAACGGGATCATCAGCTTAAAAAATGGCGTACCGTCGATGGATACGCTGGTCGCGCTGGGTACGGGGGCTGCTTTTATTTACAGCAGCTATTCGACCTATGAAGTGCTGGCGAAAATCAATCCGCATGCTGTACACAATCTTTATTTTGAGTCGGCAGGCGCTATTTTGACCTTTATTCTGTGCGGCAAGTTTTTGGAGCTGCGTGCAAAAGGCGAGGCAGGGCATGCTATCAGCAGTCTGCTGAACCTGGCGCCGAAGACGGGCTTTATCTGGAAGGACGGTGAAGAGGTAGAGATACCGCGTGAAGCCATCCTGACAGGCGATATCGTTATCGTTCACCCCGGCAATCAGGTGCCTGTAGACGGTGTGATCACAGAGGGACATGCCAGTATTGACGAGTCGATGCTGACCGGTGAAAGTATGCCGGTAGGAAAAACTGTCGGTGAAAATGTTTTTGCGGCGACAGTTGTTACAGACGGCTATCTGCGTTTTAAAGCGGAGAAGGTCGGCAAGGAAACGATGCTGTCGCAGATCATGCAGATGGTGGAAGCAGCGCAGGGTTCAAAAGCACCGATCGCTAAAACTGCTGATCAGATTGCGGCTGTGTTTGTGCCGGTAGTATTGGTGATAGCGTTAGTTGCCGGTTTGAGCTGGTGGTTTGCCGGTGCAGGCAGCAAGTTTGCCATGCAGGTTTTTGTAGCCGTGCTTGTTATTGCCTGTCCCTGTGCTTTGGGACTGGCAACACCGGCGGCGATCATGGTAGCTGTGGGCAAGGGCGCTGAAAAAGGTGTGTTGTTCAAAAATGCCGAAGCCCTGGAAACAGCGCATAACGTCACAATGGCTGTTTTTGACAAAACCGGTACGATCACTAAGGGTAAACCGATCGTAACCGATGTTATTGGCTGGAACGGTGCCAAAGAGGAAGCCATAACTAGACTGGCGGCGGCAATCGAGCAGGGTTCGGCCCATCCGCTGGCAGTAGCGATCAAAGAACGGGCAGCAGGTATGGAACTGCCGACCTGCAGCGATTTCAGGACTACGGTAGGCGGCGGTATTGCCGCCCGTTGTGAAAATACCAATGTACGTCTGGGTAATTTGTCTTTTGTGCAGCCGGTGGCGATAATTCCTCCGAAGGCCATAGAACTGGGTGAGCAGCTGTCGGCAGTGGGTAAAACGATCGTTTATCTGACGATCGGCCGCAATTTATGCGGGATCTTTGCTATTGCTGATACCTTGAAGGAAGAAACCCGGGAAGCGATGCAGAAGCTGCATGAGCTGAATATCCGCACCGTGATCCTGACCGGTGATAATAAAAGGGCTGCCGCTTATATTGCTCAGCAGGCCGGTGTTGATGAGGTGGTAGCCGAGCTGCTGCCGGGGCATAAGGCCGAACTGATCAAAAGCTTCCAGCAGGGAGGCGAGATCGTCGCCATGGTCGGCGACGGTATCAACGATGCACCGGCTTTGGCACAAGCTGACCTGGGGATCGCTGTTGGCGGCGGTACTGACGTAGCTATCGAGTCGGCGCAGGTCGTGCTGGTCAACGGCGATATTCGCAATATCAGTACCACGCTGCGGTTGAGTAAGGCGACGATCCGCAATGTCAAAGAAAACCTGTTCTGGGCCTTTGGCTACAACATTATTGGTATTCCTGTCGCGGCAGGCGTGCTGCATATTTTCGGCGGGCCGCTGCTTGATCCGATGATCGCCGCGGCAGCCATGTCGCTGAGCTCGGTTTCGGTTGTCAGCAATGCTTTGCGATTGAAGCGTTTTAAGTAAGCTAAATAAATTTGCAGTAATCAAGTGAATATTGATACATATTTTGCGGATATTTTCCTGTGAAACATGCGAAAATGGACCTGAGTCCCACTTACATTTTTTGTAAGTGGGACTTTTTTTTATGCCTGTCAGAGTAAGGAAAATATCAGAAAAAGTAGTTTTAAAAATTATATATACCAAAGATAGATTTTTTTTGTAACTAAAAATTCGCAAAACATTAAAATAATGAATTATTTTTAATAAAAATCCGCCATAGTGGATAAAAATGATAGTAATGTAAAGGTAAGGAGGTGAAGAAAATGGAGCTGGATGATGAAAAAATAAGCTTCTCCAAGAAGGTCGTTGGTGCGGTGACCTGGCTGTATGTCGGCATCATAGTATTTTCGGCTGGTACTTGGTTACTATACAGGGAAATTCCTGACGCTTTGATCGATTATGTTGATGGTCCGTTTTCGATCATTATCAGCGGGTATTTTGCCAAAGCCGGTATGGAAAATTTTTTGAAGCTGCGCGGAGGAGCTAAAGAAAAGGGCACCTAGAAAGGGGGACTGGTTTATGATCTGTTATTATCTGTTTCCAGGTTCGTACTGAGAAACGTATGACGCAAAAGTACTTATCTAAATTATCCGGGGTCAGTACCAGTATGATCAGTGCGATCGAGTTAGGTGAGCGGCATCCGACAGTACCGGTCCTTGACGCGTTGGCCAGAGCGCTGCAGGTCAAGGTCACCGATCTTTACAGCCGCAAATTTTGATTATGAGGAGGAGCCGTGATGGCGAAGAAGCAATACTTTGAGAATTTGTTGGGAGCGATGCAGGAGTCGATTTTAAAAGCGCACAGTATGATCGAAAATCAGCATTTGAATGTGATGAAGCGTTATTTTGACGAATCGCAGAAACCGCTGACTTTTGATATCCAATATCCGCGGATCAATCCCGACACAGGCGAACTGGAATACGTGCTGGTGCAGGTGCCTAAAATTGCGCTGGTACCGATGAATTCGCTGAAGCTGAAGGAAATGAAGCTGAAATTTAAGGTGAAGCTGAGCAGTTGGGATGATGGTAAGAATAATGACAGCGGTTTGCTGGCGAACATTTTGTCCTCTAATAAGACGGATACCGACAATTTTGTCGATGTAGAATTGCTGTTTGAGTCTAACGATCCTCCTGAAGCAGTAATGAAGATCAACGATCAGATGGTGAAGATACTTCCCTGATAAATTACAAACAGAAAGGATGTAATAATTATGGCATTAGTAAAAATGGCAGAAGAATTTGGCGGTTTGCCGATGGAGTCTTTGATCGGCGGTCCGCTGCAGGCAGCCTGTGATGCACAGACCATGCTGGCTGGCGCAACGGCGCGTTTTATTGAAGAAGTAGGGCTGGTCAAGGAGGGCGACAAACAGGTCGTGCGTACTGTTGGTTTCAGTTTTACCCGCAGCGCCAATGGCGATGACGGCAATGGCCCGGCTTCTGAAAAAGTGGAGATGAATATTCCACTTCTGGCTATGGTCAAGGTGCCGGCACTTTCGATCGAACTGGTGGATATTACCTTCGATATGGAAGTAAAATCTTCGGAAACGCAATCGGAGATCGATGACAAAAAAGGTGAACTGGAAGCAGAAATGGGCTTGAAGGTAGGTCCGTTCAGCATGACGGCCAAAGTCAAGGGGTCTATTTCCAGTCATAAGGAAAACACCCGTAAGAGCGATAATTCTGCTAAATATCATGTGCAGGTACGCGCTACTCAGGGCGAGATGCCGGAGGGCCTGTCCCGTGTTCTGGATATCCTCAATACGGCGATCAATCCTACCAGTATCGAAAAGGCACCGGCAGCCAAAGGCGAAGGTCAGGGTAATACAACTACAGGCGATGCGGCTTAAAAACAGGTAAAGGCAGGGAACTATGATGACGAAACCATTTGATGTAAGTGCGGTAGGCTATGTAAAACGTGTTGTTATCGGTAATACCGATCCTGAAAAAACTGTCAGCGAAGCAGAGCTGGAAAAGCAGCGGCAGTTTTTGAACCGCTGCCTGAGCGATTCTCCGCGCGGCCGGATCATTGGGCAGGAAAAGAACTTCTATTTACTGAATATCGGCGAGCATCAAGTGGTGCTGCAATACATAGTTTACCATGTGGGCTTTGCCAGAAAGCCGGTATGGCTTGAAGAACAGTAAACTAAAAAGCCGCCTGTCACAGGCGGCTTTTTGCAAAGGAGGGAAAGATAACGTGGAAATAAACAATAAGATCAATCTTGGTTTCAGCGGCGGCGGGTTCAGAGCTACCTTTTACTGTCTGGGCGCTTACCGCAGGTTAGTCGAACTGGGGCTGGCAAGGCATGTCAACGAAATAACGTCCGTGTCAGGCGGCAGCATCGCGGCAGGGGCAATCATCGGTGCTTTGGCAGAGGGAGAATTCAGCAGCCTGTTTGATTTTGACCGGCGGGTAACAGCGAAGCTGATCCATTTGGGACAGTGCAATTTCCGCAGGCGGATCATGACTAAAGCATCCTGGTTCTCTTATCTGCTGCCGTATCTGCCCAAGCTGCAGCAGCTGGCTGCCGCGGCAGCTTTAAGGCCGCAAATGAGCAAAGCCTTTCCGCAGGTGCTGGACGAGGAGCTGTTTGACGGCAGAAAAATGTCTCAGACAGTGGCGACGACAGAGTGGAGCTGCAATGCTACCTGCATCAATACTTTGAAAAGGTTCAGATTTAAAAGCGGCGATATTTATGGGCATTTGCTGGGGCGCAGCAGCGATATAGGTGATATTCCCATCGCTTTTGCCGTAGCGGCATCGGCTGCTTATCCGGTAGGCTTTGCACCGTTGGAGCTGGATGTTGAGGAAAGAGAGTTTAAAGACCTTTACGGTACGGGGACACAGAAACCGGAAAATCCAGCCCGGCTCTATCTGACTGATGGCGGTGTTTATGATAACCTGGGCAGCGAAAGTATGCTGAAATCGCCGATCCCTTTGCTGATGCTGGATGCTTCCGGTGAGAGCAAGCCTTTGTGGGATAATTCGCAGATGAGCAAGCTGGAGCTGGCCAACCGGACATTAGCGGTGGGACTGGATCAGGTCGTATATCTGCGCCGGCGTTTGCTTTTTGAAGTAAAGCAGCATCAGCAGCTTATTTTGGGGCGTGGAATAGGACGGATCATAGAATATTGGCGCGAGCATGGAGCCAGAGGCTTGGAAATGGAAACGCTGCTGCGGGTAGAGGCGCTTTGCGCTGCGCTGAGAACCGATATGGACGGCTTTCATGATGTCGAGATAGAGTATCTGATGTGGCTGGGAGCGGTGAAGCTTGATTATGCTTTGAGACGGCTGCTGCCGGATAATGAGCTGCTGCAGCAAAGCAAGATGCCGGAGCTGCCTGATTATGATGCCGGTTTTGCAACAGTGATATTGGAACGCGGCAGTAAAATGAGTATTTTTAAACCACTGCATCGCGATCTGCATTTAAATTAAGGAGAAAAACTGATGAAGAAAAGTTCATTTTTGGTTATAATATTAATAGCGTTGCTTCTGGGCGCAGGCCTTGCTACTAAAGACAGCGAACTGGTGAAAGCTTATGTGCCGGTTTTGCTGAAACAGCTGCAGGCAGGTGAATCTGCGCCGGAGCCTGTGCTTGTGACTGAGACGCCAAAGGCGGAAGCTAAAGCTCAGGTTGCTGCGAAAGCTGATGCTGATATTCTTGCCATTACCGCATTGGATGTCGGGCAGGGTGACAGTATCCTGCTGCAAATGCAGGGCAAGAATATATTGATCGACAGCGGTGACCGCGGTGAGGCGGCCAGACTGCTGACCAAGCTGGAAGAAAACCATGTCGAGCAGATCGATATGCTGGTAGCTACGCATCCGCATGCCGACCATATCGGGGGAATGAAAGCTGTCCTGAACCGGTTCCCGGTCAAGCAGGTTTATGACAGCGGGCAAAACTATAAAACTAAAATGTATAACGACTTTCGACAGCAGATAGAAAAGGAAAAAATTCCGTTAGAAGTGCTGCGGAGAGGGCAGGAAGTGCCAATCAATGAAATGGTGAAGCTGAAGGTGCTGAGTCCGCAGACCTTGTATAAAGGTACGGCTTCGGATGCTAATAACAACAGTCTGGTGCTGCGGTTGGAGTACAGGGATTTTTCGATGCTGCTGACAGGGGATATCCAGGCCGAGGTGGAACGCGAGCTGCTGCAAACTGACCCGGCAGCGCTGCCGGCACAGGTTTTAAAGGTAGCGCATCATGGCAGTAAAACATCGTCGATCAATGAATTTTTAGCAGCTGTCAAGCCGAAAATCGCCATCATCAGCAGCGGTGAAGGTAATAAATATAAGCACCCCAGCCCTGAGGTCGTACAAAGGCTGCAGGATCTGCAGGCCGATGTATTCAATACAGCTCTGTGTGGCGACATCATTATTAAAAGCAACGGCAAAACCTGCGATATAACTGTTGAAAAATTTTATGATGAGCAGCAGGCGCAGGCAGCCTGAATGGGAGGTATAAAAAATGCGTGAAATAACATTGCAGGAACTGGCGACGCTGGCCGAGCAGGCTAAAGGCGAGATCAGTAGGATCTATTTACACTGGACAGCGGGGCATTATGACAATACTTATGACGACTATCATCTGAATATTACCGGCGACGGAAGGCTGTGGAGTAGCTGCAGAGAGCTGACGGAGTATAAGGAACATACCTGGCACCGTAACAGCGGCGCTGTGGCTGTAAGTATCTGCTGCTGTGCCGACGCTGTAGCTTACGCTGACGGCAGTGTGGACTTTGGCAGTGTGCCGCCTACGCAGCAGCAGTTAGAAACGTTGGCACGGGTAGTAGCTGTTTTGTGCCGGGGACTTGATATTCCGATCGATGACAATTATGTTATGACCCATGCTGAGGCTGCTGATCTTGACGACTACGGGCCGGCAACGACCTTTGAAAGATGGGATATGTGGAAGCTGGCAGACAGCGACGGTGTGTTATGCGATGGTGGCGAAATGATCCGCAGTAAAGCAAAAGCCTATTGCCAGTGGTAAGAAAAAGCAGTAACGCTGTTAGATTGGCGTTACTGCTTTAAGTTTTTTATTTAGTTTTTGTTTTAACAGGCAGCTGCGTCAAAAGTTCAATGGTAGAACCGTCGGCAAAGGTCAGACTGCTTAAATAAGCCTTCCAGGTCACTTTGCTGAAATCGCTGTTCATGACTTTGGCGTCGTCAGTTAGAAAGGGATTCAGTTCCCAGTTGAATTGATAAGCTTGCGTCTGTGCAGCGGCCAGTTTTTTGCTGCTGGCAAAATTGCCGCTGTAAAATAATTCGTTATCGGCATTGTAAAGCTCCAGGACGCCGGTGAAATACTGCAGCTCTTTGGCTGCGTTGTTTGTCAGCTGAAGGTCAGCCTGCAGCAGGCGGATCACGCCGGAATACGGCGCCGAGGTGATAAAGATCTTCTGCGGCGTAACAGTAATAGCGTCGTCGATCTGCTTTTGCACAGGTTTGTTAAGCTCGGCCAGCTTGTTTTGGAAGGCCTGGTCGCGTTCGCTGATCAAGGTTTGCAGATTGTTGATCCTGGTGATCTGCCAGGTGCCGTCAGCAAGCTGCCGCATATCAAGCTCGACTAAAAAATGCTTGTCTAATTCGCTGTCAAAAACTTTAATAGTTACAACAGCTGCGCTGCCGTTTTTCTGTACCTGCTCTACGCCCTGATACTGCATGGAATTGACGCCGGTCTTGTTTTTCAGGCTGTTGACGATGTCAGTGCCGTTATTTTGCAGCATCGGCGAGTCGGCATCGTTGGGATCGGCCTCAGCCATAGTACCGCTATTGACGTATTGTCTGGTCTGATCGACCAGGATCGGTACGGCAATACCTTTGATATTCTGCACCAGCGCCGATAGAAGCGGGCTGGACAGGCGCTCGCTGCCAAAAGAGGCGGCCACGACGTCGTCGTAAGCGCTGCTGTAAAGTGTTTCCATATCGACCTGCTTTTCAAAAGCTGTAAAATCATGCTTCTGCACTGCAGTGCCAATAAGGCCCAGCGAATACTGCGGCGTTTTGACCCAATAGGCAAAGTACCAGATCAATGTTGCTGCCGCCGCCAAAACAACGGCGAGCAGTAAATATTTAAATTTTTTCGTCTGCATAAATCTATCCCCTCAAGTGGTATTTAAATAGCTGTAATGCTTATTATACTACGACTTCGGCAGGATGCAACTTTTTTAGACAACAATATAAATAAATTTTATTTCAAAACTAAAACAGCAATAAAAAAGCTCAGGCGTAGGAAAATCATCTTTCCAGGCCTGAGTTTTTGCGGTTATTTACCTGTAAATATGGTATAATTTTATCAAATGCTGATAGAAAATAAATATGTACTATGATTTAAATGCTATGAGGAGTTTGATTATTATGGAGAATAAAGATATACGCTGGCTACAAAGGTTTGAAAATTTTTCCAAAGCCTGTGCCCTGTTGTCCGAAATAAACGACTGTGATTCTGCAACGACACCGGCAATCGTGAAGGTTTTATACAGCGGTTTGAGATAACCTTTGATTTGGCGTGGAAAACAGCCAAAGACTTTATGGAATTTGAGGGGCTGCACGTTCAGCCGACACCGCGGACGGTTATAAAAGAAGCCTTTGCTGCTGGTATCATTACGGATGGACAGGCCTTTATTGATATGCTGGAAGCCCGTAACCTGATGTCACACAGATATGACGAAGAAACATTTAACACTATATTCTTAAAAATAAAGCAGGATTTTTATCCGGCTTTAGAAAAATTTCGTGTAAATCTTGGGGCGAAAAGCAAATGAAGCTGGGACTTTCGGAAAAGCATTTACAACTGATCGTAGAAGTGCTGAAACAGGCTAATATAAACAGGGCAGTGGTGTTCGGTTCGCGGGCCAAAGGCAACTGGCGCGAGAATTCGGATATTGATATTGCTGTGTTTGGGGCAGGGGTTAATGTCGGTTCACTGGCTGTACAGCTTGACGAACTGCCTATGCCATATAAGTTTGACATCGTTGATTATAATAGTATTAACAGCTGCGCTCTGCGGCAGCATATCGACAGGGTCGGCATAGAAATTTATAAAAAATAAAAAGCTCAGGTGTTGGAAAATCTGAAGTGCTGTAGAGAAAATAGACAGAAAAAAGAAAAGCGTATCGTAGAATATCT
>OBAR01002842.1_pt1 | contig 11289 bp, 6 predicted proteins | sample 1517911 | NCBI WGS metagenome assembly OBAR01 (sample SAMN04571709, study PRJEB22368) | human gut metagenome | biome: human gut; material: stool | host: Homo sapiens | place: Luxembourg | collected 2012-10-26
CCGAAGCGGACGCGCCGATCAAGGCATTGCCGAGCCCCCGCGTGCCGCATCAGGCCGCCGTCGACCTCGCCGAATGGGAGCGCGTAAGCGCGAAGCCGGAGGACGAGATCGTCATCGTCTCGATCGGCGAACTGGGCCCATGGGGATCCGGTCGCACCCGTGCAGAAGCCGAGCTCGGCATCCATGCGGACGGCGAGGTCGACCTCTCGGCGGGCGCGGTGCTCGAACTGGCATGGAACATGGGCCTGCTCAGCTGGCAGGATTCGCCGAAGCCGGGCTGGTACGACACCGACGGCAATCTGGTCCCCGAAACCGACATCGCGGAACGCTACCATGACGAGGTCGTGGCGAAGTCCGGCGTGCGGCCGTTCGAAACCGGCATGGGGTCGGACTACCGCAGCGGCACCGACGAGGAGGAGGCCGAGGTCTACCTCGACCACGACGTGACCTTCGGTGTGCCGACGCGCCAGATCGCCGACGAATACGTGGCGATGGACCCCGAGCACACGAGCCTGGCTCAGGACGGGGAGAGCGGCGAGTGGAACGTCACCCGCCATGCCGGATCCATGATCCGCGTGCCGCGCCGCGCCGCGATGACGCGCACGGTGGGCGGCCAGTTCCCCGACGGCTTCGACCCGCTCAAGTGGGGCATCCCGGCCTCCATGGTGGGCGATGTGGACGAGATCGCTCTGTGGAACATCGTCACCACAGTGGACGCCTACCTGTCGGCAGGATTCACGCCAGCGGAGATTCTCGAGGCCGTGCACCCGTCGATGGTCGCCTCCACGCAGGGCACGGGCTTCGGCGGCATGTCGAGCATGCGCAAACTCTATCTCGACCGGTTCCTGAACCACGAGATCCCCACCGACATTCTGCAGGAGGCATTGCCGAACGTGGTCGCCGCGCATGTGATGCAAAGCTACATCGGCGGCTACGGCAACATGGTGCAGCCGGTCTCGGCATGCGCCACGGCGGCCGTCTCGCTCGAGGAGGGCGCAGACAAGATCGCGCTCGGCAAGGCCGACTTCGTGGTGACCGGTGCGATCGACGACATCGGCGTGGAATCGGTGATCGGCTTCGGCAACATGAACGCCACCGCCAATTCGCAGGAGATGCTCGACAAAGGCATTGCGCCACGCTTCTTCTCGCGGGCGAACGACCGTCGCCGCGGAGGGTTCGTGGAATCGCAGGGCGGCGGCACGATCCTGCTCACCCGCGGCGACATCGCCTTACGTCTGGGCCTGCCGGTCGCCGGCGTGGTCGGATTCGTGCATTCGTACGCCGACGGCGCGCACACCTCGATCCCGGCACCCGGTCTCGGCGCCCTGGCCGCCGGCATGGGTGGCCGCTCGTCGAAGCTCGTGCGTGACCTGGCACGGCTCGGAGTCGACCCCGACGACATCACCGTCGTGTCGAAGCACGACACCTCCACGAACGCGAACGACCCCAACGAGTCCGAGCTGCACAACACGCTGGCCCACGCCATAGGCCGCGAGGACGGCAATCCGCTGTTCGTGATCTCGCAGAAGTCGCTCACCGGCCACGCGAAGGGCGGTGCGTGCATCTTCCAGGTCAACGGCATCACCCAACTGTTCAAAAGCGGTGTGATCCCGGCGAATGCCTCGCTCGAATGCGTCGACCCTAAGCTCGAGCGTGACGACCTCATGGTGTGGCTGCGCGAGCCACTGCACATCGGTTCGCGCCACACGGTGAAGGCGGCGTTGGCCACATCGCTCGGCTTCGGCCACGTGAGCGGCTTCACGGCCATTGTGCACCCGGGCGCCTTCGAGGCCGCCGTCGAGCACACCGCCGGCGTCGAGGCCCTCAAGGCCTGGCGTGCACGCGCCAACGAGCGTCTGGCAGCGGGCCGCCGCCACTTCGAGGAGGGCATGATGGGCCGGGCGGCACTCTACGAGCCGATCGACAACCGCCGCTTCCACGAAGACGGCCGCGGCTACGACGCGCACGAGGTGGAGAAGGCCATGCTGCTCGACCCGGACGCGCGTCTCGGCGCCGATGGGTACTTCGCCTGACGGTTCACGCGGATTTCGCCGCACATGCGCGAATCTGCCCGCAATGATCCGCCACTATGACGGAACAATGCCATGAGTTTCGCCATAGCGGCGCAGATTCCCGCGTGGAGGACGAAATCTGCGGCATTCGTGGATAATCAGTGTGTTCGCCAATGTCTCGGCGAACACGAAAGACCCTCGCGAAGATGGTCGGGTAATCTGCAGCCAGAGCGCAGCGAGGGTGGAGGTGACGATGATGCTCGGTCTGGGGCACGATGTGGTCGACGTCGGCGCGTTCGCGGAACAGCTCGAGATGCCAGGCACGCGTATGACGCGGCTCTTCTCCGCGCGCGAGTGCCGGCAGGCGAGTCTGCGCGCGTCGATCAAGCACGACGGCGAGGCGTTGCATCTGGCGGCGAAGTGGGCGGCGAAGGAGTCTGTGGTCAAGGCGTGGTGCGAGGCACTCGTCGGCCGTGGAATCACCGAGCGCCCATACACGGTGGACGACACGCCATGGTCGCGCATCGAGATCGTCGACGACGCCACAGGGTGCCCACGCGTCGTCATGGCAGCGGAAGTCCATGTCGAGCTGTGCCGCTCGCTGGCAGTGACGGAAAGCGCTGAGCCGGTCTGGCACGTGTCGATTTCGCACGACGGCGGCATCGCATCGGCGGTAGCCGTGCTCGACATGCGGGAGTGACCGCCGTGGATTGCCTGCGGGGGGAGGGTTGTGTATAATGGCAACGTTGCCTCGGCACACGCGGATGTAGCTCAATGGTAGAGCCTCAGTCTTCCAAACTGATTACGCGGGTTCGATTCCCGTCATCCGCTCCACTCGAAATGGCTGGATGTGAATCCAGCCATTTTCGCTATATGGCAGAATATGCAGCAGCACGAACGGGGAGGGCACGCATGCCGGATTCCGAGCAGCAGGAGATCGCCAGGCTCCGATCCGAGCCTGCCGCCACACCGACGACGCCGAGCAGCGCGGGCGTGATGGCCCAGAACATCGTCTCGAAGCACCCCGAGGCGACGATACCGGAATCTGACATCTCGCTGGCCGACATCGAACGCAAGCAGTCGAACCCGGTGAAGTGGACCGTGTCAATCGTGCTCGTGCTCGCCGCGCTCATCGCACCGTTCTGGGTGGGGCGCTCGTTCGCCGTGCACAGCACCGCCCGCGTGATCGAGCAGCTCGGCCACTTCACGTCCTACGGCATCGCTCTGGTGAGCTGGGGCGTGACCACGATGATCTTCGTCTCGCTCATCATGATGATCGTGGACAACCGCCGCATGGCATGGTTCGGCTCGTTCATCGTCTTCCTCTCGCTCGAACAGTTCATAGGCGGCCTCTCGCTGTTCAAACTGAACTTCTGGAGCTCCACGTACGTGATCTACGGCAGTCATGCCTATGTGGCGAATGCGGCGAATCTGGGCGTCATCGCGTCGGCGCTCGCGCTCGCCGTGTTCGCGATCGTGTGGGTCGGTCTGCTCGTCATGATCCGCAAGGATTCGCCGCTCAACGTGCTCACCCATGTGTGGGTCTCGTTCATCATGTTCCTCGTCTTCGAGCTGGCCGCGCTCGCGATTCTGTTCTGCGGCGGATTCATGGCCGTCGCATAGCACACCCGGTTGCCGTACCTGGTTTGTCTCACCAAGAGGACACCAAGGGGAACCGAGGACGCGGACGAAGTCGGATCATAGAATATGCGTGCGCGCAAGGTTCTCTTTCACGTGTGCGCAGCTCTTGCGGAATTCGTCGATCTCCGCGTCGGACAGATCGAGGCGCATGACCTCCTCCACGCCGTCGGCGCCCACCACGCACGGCAGTGAGATGAAGAAGCCCTCCTCGCCATATTCGCCGGTGAGCAGCGTGGAGCATGCGGTGATGTAATGCTCGTTCGAGATGACCGCGCGCACGAGTCTGCACGCGGCGTCGGCCACCGCGAACTCGGTGCAGTGCTTGCCGGCGTACGTGACATATCCGCCCTTGCGCGCCTCGGCCTCGAGCTCGGCGTAGTCGAAGGCGAAGCGCTCCGGCTGCTCCATGGCAAGCTGGGAGAGCGGCTTGCCACCGAAATACACATTGCTCCATGCGGCGAACTGGCTGTTGCCGTGCTCGCCGAGCATGTATGCGGTGATCGAATGCTGGTCGTAGCCGGTGACGCGCGACAGCACATACTTGAGTCTGCTCGAATCGAGCGCGGTGCCGGTGCCGATGATGCGCCGCGGATCCATGCCCGATTCCTTCCAGATTTCAGTGGCCACCACGTCGCAGGGGTTCGCGATCGTGATCCAGATGCCGTGGAATCCGGCGTCCGCGATCGTCTTGATGAACGTCTTCGCCGTGTCGGTGGTGAAGAAGAGCTCGCCGTCGCGGTCCTTGGACGACAGCGAGACGTCGCCGGCGCAGTTCACGATCACATCGCACTGCGCGAGCTGCGCGTAGTCGTCGCCGCAGTTGTGCAGCGCCACATTGTGCGGGCAGAATGCGAGCGAATCGCCGAGGTCCTGCACTTCGGCGGCGAGTTTCTTGCTGCGGTCGCGCTCGCCCGAGCAGATCTCGGTCATGTACAGTTCGTCCGCGATGCCCTGCAACACCAGGCTGTTCGCCACGTGCGCGCCGACGTGACCCATGCCGACGATGCCGATCTTCGTGCAGATTCCCATTTCCTCTTCTCCTCTCTCATGCGTCTGTGACGCGGGTGTGACGCCGCCCCGCACAGATTCCGCGAATGCGGGGCGGTAAATGACTCTGAGTATATGAAGCGCAGATATCGTCAAAAGCTGGTGTGTCGGTCGCGTACGTCGTGGGCGAACAAAAAGGCCGCATCATGGTCGCCTGAGGCTGTGGTGTGCGTGAGGATGTCCATCGTCCGCTCCAGTGCGTAGAATGGTCGATTGGCGTGTTTCGCCCGCGGATAGAGAGCGCTCCGGCATGAGGTCGGTGGCACCGCGCAGTTACAAGGAGGATGCCGTGGCACTGACGGCTGAAGAAAAGCAGGACATCATCGCTAAGTACGCTACCCATGAGGGTGACACGGGCTCCCCGGAGGTCCAGATCGCACTGCTCACCAAGCGCATTGCCGATCTCACCGAGCACCTGAAGTTCCACAAGCACGATCACCACTCCCGTCGCGGTCTGCTGCTCATGGTCGGCGATCGTCGTCGTCTTCTCGACTACCTGAAGAAGGTCGACATCGAGCGTTACCGCTCCCTGATCGAGCGTCTCGGCCTGCGCCGCTAGTCTTGTGCCCGAGCTCTGCCGGAGTTCGGGCCTTTTTGTATTCGGTTCGTACCCGGCAATCCGCAAATGGGTTCGTGGATTGCCGGATTGCCGTGGAATGCTGGGAGCGCATGCGGAAGATGACGTGGCCGCCTGCGACATCGCTTAATTCGTGAGAGAACCCACGCGGGGGCGCGCGGGAGGCGGTATACAATCTGAAGTTGGTGAGAATGCGCCGGGACGGCGCAATCGGCATGTTCGCCGGCAGGGTACCGGCGATGCGGGATACGCCCGTGGGTGCGTGGATGCTTGCGCGCCTGAATGTATGTAGGTAAAGAAAAAATAACTAAAGGAGGAACCCTATGGAGGGTCCCGAAATCAAGGCTGTTGAAGCCGTAATTGACAATGGTTCGTTCGGCAGGCGCACGGCGCCGTGGCCGCCTACCTCGACGACGATTCGATGGTGCTTTCCACCACGACCGCCGGCTCCAGCCCGAAGGAGAACTACGACTTCTTCCCGCTCACCGTGGACGTGGAGGAGAAGATGTACGCGGCCGGCAAGATCCCCGGCTCGTTCTTCCGCCGTGAAGGCCGCCCGAGCTCCGAGGCCATTCTGGCTTGCCGCATTATCGACCGTCCGCTACGCCCGCTCTTCCCGCACACGCTGCGCAACGAGGTGCAGGTCGTGGAGACCGTGCTCGCCGTGAACCCGGAGGATTCCTACGACGTGCTCGCCCTGAACGCGGCCTCCGCCTCCACGCTCATCTCCGGCCTGCCGTTCACCGGCCCGGTCGGTGGCGTGCGGCTCGCCCTGATCGACGGCCAGTGGGTCGCGTTCCCGCGTTGGAGCGAACGTGAGCGCGCCGTGTTCGAGATCGTGGTGGCCGGTCGTGTGGTCGAAAGCGGCGACGTCGCCATCGCCATGATCGAGGCCGGTGCCGGCAAGAACGCATGGAACCTCATTTATGACGAAGGCCAGCAGAAGCCGGATGAAGAGGTCGTGGCCGGCGGTCTGGAGGCCGCCAAGCCGTTCATCAAGGTGCTGTGCGATGCACAGAACGAGCTCAAGCGCCTCGCCGCCAAGGAGACCCGCGAGTTCACGCTGTTCCCGGAGTACACTGACGACCTGTACAACCGCATCGACGAGATCGCGCACGCCGACCTAGATGAGGCGCTGTCGATCGCCGAGAAGCTGCCGCGTCAGGAGCGCATCGCCGAGATCAAGCAGCGCGTCAAGGACACGCTGTCCGTCGAGTTCACCGACATGGACGAGATGGAGAAAGACAAGGAGATCGGCAACGCGTTCAAGGAGCTGCAGCGCCAGATCGTGCGCCGTCGCATCCTCACGCAGGACTACCGCATCGACGGCCGTGGCCTGCGTGACATCCGCACGCTCTCCGCCGAGATCGACGTGGTGCCCCGCGTGCATGGCTCCGCCCTGTTCCAGCGCGGCGAAACCCAGATTCTGGGCATCACCACGCTCAACATGCTCAAGATGGAGCAGCAGATCGACGCCCTGTCGGGCCCGACCACCAAGCGCTATATGCACAACTACGAGATGCCGCCGTATTCGACCGGCGAGACCGGTCGCGTCGGCTCCCCGAAGCGCCGCGAAATCGGCCACGGCGCCCTCGCCGAGAAGGCCATCGTGCCGGTGCTTCCCAGCCGTGAGGAGTTCCCGTACGCCATCCGCCAGGTCTCCGAGGCCATCGGATCCAACGGTTCCACCTCTATGGGTTCTGTGTGCGCCTCAACGCTGTCGCTGCTCGCAGCCGGCGTGCCGCTCAAGGCACCGGTGGCCGGCATCGCGATGGGTCTGGTCTCCGGTGACGTGGACGGCCAGCACATCTACAAGACGCTCACCGACATTCTCGGTGCCGAAGACGCCTTCGGCGACATGGACTTCAAGGTCGCCGGCACCGCCGACTTCATCACCGCCCTGCAGCTCGACACCAAGCTCGACGGCATTCCGGCCGACGTGCTTGCCGGTGCGCTCAAGCAGGCCCATGAAGCACGCAAGACCATTCTCGAGGTGATCAACGAGTGCATCGACGGCCCGGCCGAGATGAGCCCGTTCGCACCGCGCATCATCACCACCACCGTCCCGGTGGACAAGATCGGCGAGGTCATTGGCCCGAAGGGCAAGATGATCAACCAGATCCAGGAAGACACCGGCGCCGAGATCGCGATCGAAGACGACGGCACCGTCTACATCTCCTCCGAAGGTGGCGAGGCCGCCGAGAAGGCGAAGCAGATCATCGACGAGATCGCCAACCCGCACGTGCCGCAGGCCGGCGAGACCTACAAGGGCACCGTGGTGAAGACCACGTCGTTCGGCGCCTTCGTCAACCTGACGCCGGGCATCGATGGCCTGCTGCACATCTCGCAGATTCGCAACCTCGCCGATGGCCAGCGCATCGACGCCGTCGAGGACGTGCTCAAGGAAGGCGATTCCGTGGAGGTCGTGGTGCAGGGCGTCGACGACCGCGGCAAGATCTCCCTGGCCATCCCGGGCTTCGAGAACCAGGAGAACAATGCCGGTGGACGCCGTTCCGACGACCGTCCGCGCCGTGATGACCGCCGTCATTCCGACGACCGCCGCCGTGACGACCGTCCGCGCCGCCGTTCCGACGACCGTGACCGTGACTACGACGACCGTCCGCGCCGTCGCCGTGACTACGACGATGACCGTGATTACGATGATCGTCCGCGTCGCCGCTCACACCGTGACTACGATGACGATCGCGATTACGATGATCGTCCGCGCCGCTCCGACCGTCGCCGTGACTACGACGATGACCGTCCGCGCCGTCGCCGCAATGATGATCGCAATCCGCGCTATGTCGCCGATGAGAACTACGACGAATACCGCGAGGGACGTGAGGTGCGCCACGAGCGTCCGCGTCGTCGTGTGCGCCGCGACTTCGATCCGTTCGACGACTGAGCCGAACATCCGGGCGTTCTGAATCGACTGGATCGATTTAGATAGCGTGTTTGCATAAGGGAGGATCCGGCAATGCCGATCCTCCCTTTGTCATATCCGGGCGCCTTCCATCCATGTGTCGAGACGGACAGACATCTATGTGGTGTCGGGGAATCCGGACATTCGCAGCCATGCTGATGGGCGTGATCCGCAAAGCCTCTCATGAGCTGGACACCGATTATGTGAGGGTATGGTGAAATGCGATAATCGTGCCATTGCGTGCGCACCGGGCGCATGGAAGGAGAAGATATGAGCGGTTGGATTATCGCGCTGATTGTGATTGCAATCATTCTCGTGCTGACAATCTGGGTCATCGGCATGTACAACAGTCTCATCGGCATGCGCAACCGGGTTGGCAACAGCTGGGCGCAGGTGGATGTGCTACTCAAGCAGCGTGCGGATCTCATTCCGAATCTCGTGGAGGTCGTGAAAGGGTACGCCACGCATGAGTCGACCGTGTTCGAACAGGTGACGAAAGCACGCGCCGGCGTCGTGGAAGTCGCGAACAACCCAAATTCCACGCTCGAGCAGCGCGCTGCAGCCGAGCAGGCACTCACCAACGCGATGGTGAATCTGCGGGCGATTGTCGAAGCATACCCGGACCTCAAGGCGAACCAGAACTTCCTCGACCTGCAGGGACGCCTCGCCAGCCTCGAAGACAAGATCGCCTATGGCCGCCAGTTCTACAACGACACCGTGCTCAAGTACAACAACCGCATCATGCAGGTGCCCACGAACATCATCGCCGGCATGTTCCACTTCCAGCCGGCCCAGTATTTCGCCGCGGACGAGGCCGATCGCTCGGTCCCGCAAGTCAAGTTCTGAGTTCCCGCGCCCCGCGTATGCGCATGGCCGTATACGCGGGGCGTTCGTATACTCTGCGCGCTTCGCGTGCGATGCAAGGACATCGATGAAGAAACTCTCACGCTCCGTTTTCAGCTCATTCACCATCAGCTGCATCATCATTGTGGCGACGCTGCTCCTCGGCTACTTCGTGGCCACCGACGCCAACAATTCGGATCTGAGCTACCGTGCGCTCGACTACAATGTGCGGGTGGAAGACAACGGCGATCTGCGCATCCGCGAGACCGTCGACGTCAAGCTCGACTCCCGCAAGGACGAAGATGACAATCCGAAGCCGTGGAAACAGCTGTACCAGCAGTACACGCTCAGGTCGTCGAATCTGACCAACATCACGAACATCAGCGTGAAGAACCTCACCTCGGGGGAGGAATACACGCAGACCGAACCGCAGTCGCCCTCCGGCATCTCGAACTCCACCTGGAACGAGAAGTTCGCCAGACGCTGGTACATAGCCGATGTCACCGACGGCGACACGAACCCGAAGCCCTATGAACCATTGACCGACGGTCTCGCCTCAAGCGGCAGTGATGGTGTGGTGACGAAGACGGTGGAGATAGGTTGGAACATCCCAGCCACACAATCGTCCAGCAGCAAGCGATTCCAGATCGACATGACATGGGAGGGCGTGACGACCGCCTACAACGACGTCGCGAAATTCCAGTGGGAGCCCTTCGGTGCGAAGAACCAGACGCCGATCGGCGTGATGACGACGACCGTGGAGTTCCCCGCAGGCGTGACGAGGAGCGACTCGTGGGCATGGCTCCATTACAGCGGCAACTCAAGCACGGAGCGAACGGCCAACGGGCTCAAGTTCACCGCCTACAACGTCAGATCCGGGCAGTACCTCGACCTCGTGGCGATGATCGGCGCCAACCACATGCATGGTGTGACACGTCATGTGGACGAAGACACGAAGCAGTGGACGCTCGACGACGAGGCCCGTCAGGAGCGCGAATGGCATGAGCGGCAACGCCGGAATGCACAGCTGCGCATCGTGCTGTGGGTTGCCATTGCGGTGGCAGGTGCGCTGCTCGCGTTCTTCGGCATACGTTCCGCCATTCGCAGCGTGGATGCGGCCAAATACAAGGGCAACATCGAATACTGGCGTGAGCCGCCCAATATGAGCCCTGCGGCGGCGGCCCAGCTCTACGACATCGTGATGGGCGTGCGCAATGGTGGGGTGACACTCGCGAACCGCGAGATGGCGTCGACCATGATGTCGCTGGTGAGCAAGGGGGCAATCGCCGTGTATCCGGGCAAGGCCGAACTCTACCGTGGCATCGACATGTCGCGCGCCAACTCGGCCGGTCTCGCGCAGATGCTTTCGTCGAATGGGGCGAGCGAGAAGGAGCTCATGAAGACGAGCACGATTGTGATCATGCCGCGCGCGCTGGCCGAGCATCATGAGGAGCTGAACCTATGCGGTTCGGAGGAACGTCTGCTCGGCATTCTGATGGAGGCGTACAAGCGCATCCACTCGCCGGTGTTCGACCTCAGGCAGATGAACAAGGCGTTCAGGAAATGGACGAACGGATACAAGGCGATCGAGAAGTTCAATGCGGCCTGCAAGGCCGAACTCGAATCGCTGCACGCCACCAGATCCGTCGGCACGGCGGCGGTGACCTGCGGCATCCTCGGCATCATCGTCGGCATTGCAAGCGCGTTCTACTTCATTGCGGCGGAGCATAATTTTGCACTCGCATTGTGCATCAGCCTGCCGATCACCGTGCTGTGCCTGTTCGCGCTCGTCTACTGCACCACCACCGGCATCACCGATTCCGGCCAGCAGTATGCAGGGCAGGTGCGAGGGCTGGCCAAATACCTCGAGGACTTCAGTGAGTTCAGCGACCGCGGCGTGCTCGACCTGACGTTGTGGGACCGCTACCTCGTGTATGCGACGGCATTCGGCATCTCGAAGAAGGCGCTGCGGCAGCTGGCCGCCGCCTACCCGCAGGTCGCCGATCAGGATTGGCTCGATTCGAACGCCTCGAATCTCGGCCTGCTCTACTGGTCCACCAGACCGTCGACGATCGTCGGTTCGGGCATTGGCAATGCGCTCGCCAACGGCACCGGCTCGTTTGGTGGTTTCGCCGGCGGATTCGTGGACATCGGCACGCAGCTCAATTCGGGCTTCTCGTCGATTCAGTCCACAATCCGTTCCGCGGCCCCTTCGTCAAGCTCCGGTTCGGGCGGCTCGTTCGGTG
>OBAR01002847.1_pt1 | contig 11276 bp, 10 predicted proteins | sample 1517911 | NCBI WGS metagenome assembly OBAR01 (sample SAMN04571709, study PRJEB22368) | human gut metagenome | biome: human gut; material: stool | host: Homo sapiens | place: Luxembourg | collected 2012-10-26
AGAAAGTATGTTAGAATTTCTTTCAGATGTCTGAAAAAGTAATACCAGGTGTTGGAAGCAGATGGCTGCATTATTATATAGACAAATAGACAGGACAGGTGAGCAGATATGAAAAAAGAACTGGAATATTTTATGATTGATGGAGAATTCGGAGGAAATCAGGACTGGTTCACGAATATTGTTATGAATGTTGGTGGATGTGGAGCTGCAACGGCATGTGACAGCTGTATTTATCTGGCAAAATATAAGGGAATGAAAAAATTATATCCGTTCGATCTTGAACAGATGGATAAAGAAGCATACAAAAAATTCAGTCAGATTATGAAACCATACATCCGTCCAAGAGTTCAGGGCGTAAAAAAGCCGGAATGGTATATTGAAGGTCTGGCAAAATATATTTCAGATGTGAATGAAAAATATGGAACGGATTATCAGATTGATATGGAAAAATTCGACGGGACAGGTACTGCGGAAGAGGCAGAGAAGATTATATGCGAACAGATTGATAAGGGACTTCCGGTACCATATCTGATGTTGAGACATTTGAATGTTGAAAAGTACAAAGATTTCATCTGGCACTGGTTTCTTGTGGTCGGATATGAAAAGAATGAACAGGGTATGTGGATCGATGTGGCTACTTACGGGGAAAAAGTCAGACTGGATCTAATGGAGTTGTGGAAAACGGGCTGTGAAGAAAAAGGTGGAATCGTAATATATGAGATGAAAAATACGGAGGTGCAGAGCAAAAATGAATAATTAAAATAAAAATGACCATATTTCATATTTTTAACACAAATTCTTGTTAAAATATTTATAACTGTGAAAAAATAATAAGAAGGTAGGATAGAAAAAGTGAAAAAGCGAATCATGACTGCAGGAATGTTGGCTATGATACTTGCGATGGGAATGACAGCGTGTGCAAATGCAGACACGAAAGAGAAGAGCACAACGAAGAAAGAACAGGTTTCAGAGTCTGATGAAAAGAAAGAACAGAAAATGTCAGATAATGAAGCATATGTAATGAATGAAAAACAGAAAAAAATCTACGAGAAGATCAAAAAAACATACAATGCAGAAGAGCAGCAGAAAATAGCGGACGAACTGGAAAAGAAAAAAGAATCTCAGGAGTATACACTGAGTAATATGCTGATCGAATACAATCCTTTTGGAACCAATACACAGTCATTGTATGTTTATTTTGAGACAGATTCGGCGGTGAAAGTTTCTTATACGATTCATGTAAAGGAAGATGATATTGCCGACTTTAGCAGAAATGTATATCAGGATGAAGAGTATCAGAAAGAGCATGAATTTCAGGTGATCGGTCTGATCCCGGATACGGAGAATACGATTACATTCTATATAACGAATGAAGACGGTTCTACGGATACGAAGGAAATCGTATATGAGATGGGAAGTCTGTATGGAGAAGAGGCAGTACAGCTTGATACGGATGTAAAACAAAGTGCGGACAAGTTAGAAGACGGGCTGTATGTGGTACTTGGAAATGACAGTACTTCTAAGGATTTTATGTATTATTATGACAATAACGGAGTCTTAAGAGGAGAAGTTCCTCTTCTGGGATACCGAAGTCACAGGCTTATCTTTGACGAGAATTCGATGTATTACAGTATTTCCGAAAAGAAGATGGCACAGGTGAACCGTCTTGGGCAGGTAACAAAGGTATATGATCTTGGCAATTACAAATTGCACCATGATTATGTGTTTGATGAAAATGGAAATATGTTGATTCTTGCAACTGATACGACGCAGGACAGCGTGGAAGACATCGTGTTGAAACTGGATGTAAATTCCGGTGAGGTGACAGAGGTACTGGATCTGGGAGATCTGTTTGGCGAATATAAAAAGACCTGTGTGAAAAATTCTTCCGATGAACTGGACTGGATGCATATCAACACGATTCAGTATATAGGAAATGGGTCAGTACTTTTAAGTTCAAGAGAGACGTCAACAATCATCAAAGTAGATAATATCTATGACGGGCCGGTGGTTTCTTATATGATCGGTGAAAAAGATTTCTGGAAAGATACTTCTTATGTAAGTCTTCTGCTGAATAAGAAAGGAGATTTTACAATACAGGGTGGCCAGCATACGATCACATATGAGACAGATGAAAGCCTTGCGGACGGGCAGTATTATCTGTATATGTTTGATAATAATATTGGAATCAGTGAGACAAGACCGGATTATGACTGGTCGTCGATAGGTCTGAAAGTAAGTTCTGCGGTTGACGGAAAGAATTCCAAGTATTACAAATATCTGGTGGATGAAAATGAAGGTACATTTGAACTTGTAGATTCGTTTAAAGTACCTTATTCCGGATATGTCAGCAGTGCGCAGGAAACAGGAGATAATGTACTTGTAGATTCGGGATTAAAGGGGACTTTTACAGAGTATGATGCAGATCATAAAGCAATTGTAACTTATAAGATGGATTATGAGAAATTTATTTATCGTGTATTCAAATACAAGTTTGATGGATTTTATTTTGAAAAAAGTGAATAATCCATAAAAATGATATAGAAGTCTTTACGGATAAGGATTTATCCGCTAAAATGGAAGCGTCGGTTTTGCCGGCGCTTTTGTAATGCTATGCGTTCATAAGGAGCTGCCAGTGGCAGGTCCTGTAGATAACAAAAAGAAAAGAGGAAAATAAAATGACAAATCCAATCGTAACAATTGAGATGGAAAATGGAGATATTATGAAAGCAGAACTGTACCCGGAAGTTGCTCCGAATACAGTTAATAATTTTGTTTCACTGGTGAAGAAAGGTTATTATGACGGACTGATCTTTCACCGTGTCATCAATGGATTTATGATCCAGGGAGGATGCCCGGACGGAACAGGAATGGGAGGCCCGGGATACACAATTAAAGGAGAGTTTGCTCAGAACGGTTTCGCAAATAATCTTGCACATACAGAAGGTGTACTTTCTATGGCAAGAGCTATGCATCCGGATTCAGCAGGTTCACAGTTCTTTATCATGCATAAAGCTGCACCACATCTGGACGGTGCATATGCTGCATTTGGTAAGATCATCGAAGGAATGGATATTGTAAATAAGATTGCTGAGACAGATACAGACTACAGTGACAGACCGCTTGATGAGCAGAAGATGAAAAAAGTAACCGTTGATACAATGGGAACAGAGTATCCGGAACCGGAAAAAGCATAAGAAAAACATAAAAAAAGAAACGAAACAGCAGAATCATAGCAACTTCCAACACATATGACGCGGAGGAAAATAAAAGATGGAAATGATCCAGACAGAAAAATTAGTATATGAATATGAAAAACGTGATGAAGAAGGCAATGTGATTGGAACATCGCGTGCTATTGATGAAGTGGATATTGAAGCAAAAGAAGGACAGTTTATAGCAGTTCTCGGACACAATGGTTCCGGTAAATCAACGCTTGCGAAGCATTTAAACGCAATTTTAGTTCCGACAGAAGGTTCCGTATGGGTGAATGGAAAGAATACAAGTAATCCAGAAGAACTCTGGGACGTAAGACAGTCGGCAGGAATGGTGTTTCAGAATCCGGATAATCAGATCATCGGTACTGTAGTAGAAGAAGATGTAGGATTTGGTCCGGAAAATCTGGGAGTTCCGACAGATGAGATCTGGCAGCGTGTAGAAGAAAGCCTGAAAGCAGTTGGAATGATCGAGTACAGACATCATTCTCCGAATAAGCTTTCCGGTGGACAGAAGCAGAGGGTTGCAATTGCAGGGGTTGTAGCAATGGAACCCAAATGCATCGTTATGGATGAGCCAACGGCGATGCTTGATCCGGTTGGAAGAAAAGAAGTCTTAAAGACGGTCCACAAACTCAGAAAACAGAAGAATGTTACAGTAATTCTGATCACGCATTATATGGAAGAAGTAGTAGATGCGGATAAGATCTTTGTAATGGATCACGGCAAAGTTGTGATGGAGGGAACTCCGAAAGAGATATTCTCAAGGGTGGATGAGCTTAAGAGCTATCGCCTGGATGTACCACAGGTGACAATCCTGGCAGATGAACTTCGAAAACGTGGACTGGATATTCCAAAAGGAATCTTAAGAAAAGAAGAACTGGTAGAAGCAATTACGCATTTACAACAATAGAACATTTGATGTGAGAAATGGTGAGAAGAAATGACAGACATTGCAATTAAGATAGAACATTTGAATTATGTATACAGTCCCGGGACTGCATACGAAAAACATGCACTCAAAGACATTTGCCTGGAGATTCCACACGGTGAATTTGTGGGAATCATCGGTCATACCGGATCTGGGAAATCGACTCTGATCCAGCATCTGAACGGACTTGTGAAAGCAACGGACGGTGCGCTGTATTATAATGGAGAGAACATTTACCAAAATGGGTATGATATGCGTGCACTCCGTAATCAGGTAGGACTGGTGTTCCAGTATCCGGAGTATCAGTTGTTCGAGATTGACGTACTGACAGATGTGTGCTTTGGACCGAAAAACCAGGGGCTGAGCAAAGAAGAGTGTGAAAAGCGTGCGTTGGAAGCACTGAAACTGGTAGGATTGAAAGAAAAATATTATAAATCTTCTCCGTTCGAGCTCTCGGGCGGTCAGAAACGAAGAGTAGCGATCGCAGGTGTCCTGGCGATGGAGCCGGATGTGCTCGTGCTCGATGAGCCGACGGCGGGACTTGATCCAAAGGGAAGAGATGACATTCTGGATCAGATCGCATACCTGCATAAGCAGAGTGATATGACGGTCATTCTGGTATCACATAGTATGGAAGATATTGCAAGATATGCAGACCGGATCATTGTGATGAACAAAGGGTCTGTAATGTATAATGGTGCGCCGAAAGAGGTATTTGCACATTATCAGGAACTGGAAAAAATCGGACTTGCAGCTCCGCAGGTGACGTATGTCATGCATGACCTGAAAGAAAAAGGTTTACCAGTCAAGGTAAATGTAACGACTGTAGAAGAAGCGGCAGATGAGATTATGCAGGCACTGGAGAAGAAGATATGATAAGAGATATTACAATCGGACAATATTATCCGGCAAAGAGTGTATTACACAGATTAGATCCAAGAGTGAAACTGGTGGGGACGCTGTTATATCTGATTTCATTGTTTTTATTCAACAGCATTCCGGGATATGTGATGACAACATTGTTCCTGATCATTATTATTAAAATGTCAAGAGTTCCGTTTTCCTTTATTGTAAGGGGATTGAAACCAGTCTTCATGCTTCTGATGATTACAGTGTTGTTCAATCTGTTTCTTACAAGAGACGGGGCAGTACTGTTTCACGCGTGGATCTTCACGATTACAGAAGGGGGATTAAGGACTGCGGTATATATGGCAATCCGTCTGATCTACCTGATCATCGGCTCGTCGCTTATGACATTTACAACGACTCCGAACGAGCTGACAGATGGAATCGAAGAGTTACTTGGACCACTGAACAAGATCCATGTTCCGGTACATGAGATTGCGATGATCATGTCGATTGCACTCCGCTTTATTCCAATCCTTCTGGAAGAGACCGATAAGATTATGAAAGCACAGATCGCAAGAGGAGCTGATCTGGAAAGCGGTAATATGATTCAGAAAGCAAAGAGTATGATACCGATTCTGGTTCCGTTGTTCGTATCGGCATTCCGAAGAGCCAATGATCTGGCAATGGCGATGGAAGCGAGATGTTACCGTGGCGGCGAAGGACGCACAAAGATGAAACCGTTAAAATATCATAAAGAAGACAGAATGGCATATATTACTGTAATTGCTTATGTGATTTTGGTGGTGGTGATCGGAAGATGCGTGCCGGTGCATATTTGGGTGTTTTAAAATGTATACAGGGACGGAGGAATTAAAAAACCTCCGTCCCAAATTTATGTAATCTTGTTACTAAAAAATAATTGTATCAGATTGTGTGGAGGTCATCATGAAAAGAATCAGAATATTCGTAGCATATGATGGAACTAATTACTGCGGCTGGCAGGTCCAGCCAAATGGAGTTACGATTGAAGAAAAACTGAATAAATCATTAATAAGACTTACCGGGGAAGAAATCAGAATTATCGGGGCAAGCAGGACTGATTCAGGGGTACACGCACTGGGAAATGTAGCGGTATTCGATACAGAATCTTCCATTCCGCCTGAGAGATTTGCGTATGCATTGAACCAGAGGCTTCCGGAAGATATTGTAGTAGTAAGGTCCGATGAAGTTCCGGCAGACTGGCATCCGAGATATCAGGAAAATATTTCAAAGACTTATGAATATCATATATACAATGCGGCGGTACCAAATCCGTTAAAGACAAGATATTGTACGTTCGTATCGTTTCCAATGGATGTTGAGGCTATGCGTGCCGGTGCAAAATATTTGGTTGGAGAACATGATTTTGTAAGCTTCTGTAATATCAGAACGAATACGCAGGATACCGTCCGGACGGTGTATGATTTGATAATTGAGAAAAAAGACGATGAAATCGTGCTTCGTATTACAGGAAATGGTTTCCTCTATAATATGGTTCGTATTATTGCGGGAGTCCTGATCCGCGTTGGCAGAGGATTCTATACTCCGGAAAAGGTAAAGGAAATTCTGGATGCAAAAGTTCATACTTCAGAGGGAGCGACGGCACCACCGAATGGGCTTGTGCTTATGAAGATAGATTATAATTAATCTTCTATACAAGAAAGTTATTGGTAAAAATAGATTATAAATAATTAATGAAAGGTCGGAAATTTGGACAATACACAGAAAATAATCGGAATAACGTACAAAAATAAAAAATAATGACATCAAAAGTTAAGAATATGTTAAGATATACATGTCTGACATGAATTTGACAAAGTCGGACGGAAGGAGAGAATTTATGGAAATGTTATTGTACCTTGTTCCGGTATTTGGAATTCTTGGACTTCTTTTTGCAGCTTATCTGGCAGCAAGAGTAGGAAGACAGGACGCCGGAAACGACAGAATGAAAGAAATTGCCGCTGCTATCAGTGACGGTGCGCAGGCATTTCTGACAGCAGAGTATAAGATTCTGATCATCTTCGTTGCTGTATTATTTATACTCATCGGAGTAGGAATCGGGAACTGGATCACTGCTGTATGCTTCGTAGTAGGAGCTCTGTTCTCTACACTTGCAGGTTACTGTGGAATGAAAGTAGCTACTAAGGCAAATGTAAGAACTGCAAATGCAGCAAAAGAAAAAGGAATGAATAAAGCACTCTCAATTGCATTCTCCGGTGGAGCTGTAATGGGTATGTGTGTAGCTGGTTTTGGTGTGTTTGGTGTCAGCATGATTTACATTCTGACTAAAAACGTTGATATTATTACAGGATTTAGTTTAGGAGCTTCTTCAATCGCTCTGTTTGCCCGTGTTGGTGGTGGTATCTATACAAAAGCTGCTGACGTAGGAGCTGACCTTGTAGGTAAAGTGGAAGCTGGTATTCCGGAAGATGACCCGCGTAACCCGGCCGTTATTGCTGACAATGTAGGAGATAACGTAGGTGACGTTGCAGGTATGGGAGCAGACCTTTTTGAGTCTTATGTAGGAGCACTCGTTTCTGCACTGACACTTGGAATCGTGTATTATAAAGCTGAGGGAGCAATCTTCCCGCTTCTGATCGCAGGACTCGGACTGGTTGCATCTATCCTTGGAACATTCTTTGTAAAAGGTGATGAGAATTCGAACCCACACAAAGCATTAAAGACTGGTTCTTATGTAGCAAGTGCACTGGTACTGATCGTATCTTGTGTACTCAGTAAAGTATTCTTCGGAGACTTTAAGGCAGCAATCGCTATCGTAGCTGGTCTGATCGTAGGACTTCTGATTGGTATCATCACAGAAGTATATACGTCCGGAGATTACAAATCAGTAAAAGAAATCGCAGAACAGTCAGAGACTGGATCTGCAACAACCATCATCAGTGGTCTCGCAGTAGGTATGAAATCTACAGCAATCCCGATCCTTTTGATCTGCGTTGGTATCTTTATTGCTTACCAGACATGCGGACTTTACGGTATCGCGCTTGCCGCTGTAGGAATGCTTTCTACAACAGCCATCACAGTAGCTGTAGATGCTTATGGACCGATCGCTGACAATGCCGGTGGTATTGCAGAGATGTCCGAGCTTGATCCACACGTTCGTCAGATTACTGACAAACTGGATGCCGTTGGTAACACAACAGCAGCTATGGGTAAAGGTTTTGCTATCGGATCTGCAGCCCTGACAGCACTTGCTCTGTTCGTATCTTACGCAGAAGCAGTACATCTTAAGTCAATTGATATCCTTGACTCACGTGTAATCATCGGAATGCTGATCGGTGGAATGCTTCCGTTCTTGTTCTCAGCTATGACAATGTCATCTGTATCAAGAGCAGCATACCAGATGATCGAAGAAGTAAGACGTCAGTTCAAGACAATGCCTGGAATCATGAAGGGTACAGAAAAACCAGATTACAAGTCATGCGTTGCAATCTCAACAACAGCAGCATTAAAAGAAATGCTGGTTCCTGGTGTCATGGCAGTACTTGCACCGCTGGTAGTCGGAATCCTTCTTGGACCTTCTGCGCTTGGTGGACTTCTTGCAGGAGCACTTGTAACAGGTGTTATGATGGCAATCTTCATGTCTAATGCAGGTGGAGCATGGGATAACGCTAAGAAATACATTGAAGATGGAAACCACGGTGGAAAAGGAAGCGAGGCTCATAAAGCAGCTGTAGTTGGAGACACTGTAGGTGATCCGTTCAAAGATACATCAGGACCATCTATCAACATCCTGATCAAACTGATGACAGTTGTATCACTGGTATTTGCACCACTGTTCCTGTCAATCGGCGGATTATTATAAGAACATTTTAGAATAATCATAAAAAGCAGACGATATCTGTACCATCCGGTACAGATATCGTTTTTTTACTCTACTATGTGTACAAGAAGAAATTGTCTGCAATCCAAATATCTATAATGAGCAGCAGGCAGCAGAGTTTGCGGGTGATTTATAAAAAGTTGAGAAAAATATTAGAATTGGGGGACTGGCAACCACCCGCTGTTTGTGATAATATATGTGTCGGGACTTTTATTAATTTTGAAAATAGATAGAAAAGAGGCAATAAACATGACAAAAGTAGATATTATTTCAGGATTCCTCGGAGCAGGAAAAACTACATTTATCAAAAAGCTGCTCAGTGATGTATGGGCAGGAGAGAAACTTGTGCTGATCGAGAATGAATTTGGCGAGATCGGTATCGATGGCGGATTCTTAAAAGATGCAGGAATCGAGATTACAGAGATGAACTCAGGATGCATCTGCTGTACACTGGTTGGTGACTTCAGCAAAGCTCTGGTAAAAGTATTAGATGAGTATCATCCGGACCGTGTAATCATTGAGCCATCAGGAGTTGGAAAATTATCTGACGTAGCAAGAGCAATTGAAGCTGTAGAAAAAGATGCGGACATTGAAATTGACGGAAGAATCACAGTTGTAGATGGTAAAAAGGCAAAAATGTACATGAAGAACTTTGGAGAATTCTTCAAAGATCAGGTAGAGCATGCGTCAACAATCGTAGTAAGCCGTACACAGATGATGACAGATGAAAAAGTAGAAGAATGCGTACACACACTTCGTGAAGAAAATGCAGAAGCAACGATCATCTCTACACCATGGGATGAGCTTGGCAAAGAGGCAATCAGTCATGCACTGACAAAGGGTGCTGAGATTGAGAGCCTGTTTGAAGATCATGAAGATCACGATCATGATCACGACCATTGTGACCACGATCACCATGACCATCATGATCACGATCACGACCATTGTGACCATGATCACCATGACCACGATCATGATCACTGCGATCACGATCATCATGACCACGATCACGATTGCTGCTGTGGACACGATCACGATCATCACCACCATCATCATGCAGATGATGTGTTTACAAGCTGGGGCAAAGAGACTGTTCATAAATATACCGAAGAAGAACTGGATTATCTGCTGAAGGCACTGTCAGAGACAACATCTTACGGAACAATTCTTCGTTCCAAAGGTATTATCCAGATGACAGACGGATCATGGAAACAGTTCGATTTAGTACCGGAAGAGTACGAAGTAAGAGAAGGACAGCCGGACTACACAGGACGTATCTGTGTAATCGGAACAGACCTGAAAGAGGACGACCTTCTGAAATTATTCCACGTATAGAATACTAATAATTGGCTCCATATTATTATGGAGCCAAAAATCACAATATAACCATAAAAGAAAGAGGTGCGAGTATGGCAACACCTATGTTTATCGTTACGGGATTCTTAGACAGTGGTAAGACAACCATGATCAAGGATACCCTGATGGAACAGGAATGGATTGAACCGGGACTTACACTGTTACTTCTCTGTGAAGAAGGAGAAGAAGAGTATCCGGAAGAATATTTAAAAGAAAAAAATATGGCAGTTCTGAAAATCGAAGAATTTGACCAGTTGAACACTGTATTTTTCAAAAACTGTGAAAGAAACTATCATCCGGCACAGATTATCATTGAGTACAATGGAATGTGGAAGCTGGAGGATCTGCTTTCAATCAGATACCCGAGAAGTTTCGAACTTCAGGGAGTATACTCTACCGTAAATGGTACAACACTGGATATGTATCTGATGAATATGAGAAATATGCTGATGGAACAGCTCACAGAGTCTGAGCTGATCGTTGTTAACAGATGTGCAGATGGTGTTAACAGATCCGGATTCAGACGTGCACTGAAGGTACAGAATCCGATGGCACAGCTGATCTTTGAAGATATGCAAGGCAAGATCATCGAGCCATCCGAAGAAGATCTCCCATATGATGTAAAAGGAGACAAGATCGTACTGGATGATGTTGATTTTGGTGTGTGGTATGTGGATGCATATGATCATCCGGAATTATATCTGCATAAAGAAATCGACTTCAAAGGACAGATCTTCCGCCCGAAGGGAATGCCGGACAATATGTTCGTTCCGGTCAGAGAGATCATGACATGCTGTGCGGAAGATGTACGTTATTACGGATATCCATGCAAAGCAGAAAAGAAGATCGATGTAAAAGCAAAATCCTGGATGCAGATCCGTGCAAGGTTCGAGTACGAGGCAGTAAGTTCCTTTGGAAATAAACAGCCGGTACTGTACCTGATCGATATGGAACCAGCCGCAGAGCCGGAAGATAAGGTTGTGTATTTAGGGTAATTGGGATTTAATTCAGAAAGGCACGACGATCCGGACCTGCATAAAAAGTA
>OBAR01002848.1_pt1 | contig 11272 bp, 7 predicted proteins | sample 1517911 | NCBI WGS metagenome assembly OBAR01 (sample SAMN04571709, study PRJEB22368) | human gut metagenome | biome: human gut; material: stool | host: Homo sapiens | place: Luxembourg | collected 2012-10-26
TGCGGTATCCGAGGTTGGTTTCCACACCCCAGTTCTCTATCTCTCCGGAGTTGACGTTCTTGCGTAGGGCAGGGTCCGTCATGATGATGTTGTCCCCGTTGATGTAGTAGAGGTTCACCCCATAGGACATGGCCCCTCCCAAAAGCTGCCCCGTAAAGGAGAGTTCATAGTTCATCAAGCTCTCCGCTTTCAAATCGGGGTTCTGTGGAGGGAACATGTACATCTCCCGGATGGTGGGGTTACGGAATCCTTTGCTCACCATTGCTTTCAGTTCCGCCTGCCGGGGCAGATGGAAAGCCAGTCCCCCTTGGGGAATCCATTCCGTGCCTACGTGCGAATGGTGGTCTATGCGGACACCGGCGTCCAGTGAAAGCCAACTGTTGATGTCCTGCCTGAAATCCACATAGCCTGCAAATTCATCCATCTGCTTGTCCACGCCGGGGATGCGGTCACCAATCTGCTGTCCGGGTTTTGCCTCGTCGATGGCGACAACCTTGTTCCAGGACTCTCCGCCGAAGTGCTGGTAATCGAAACCTACGGTCAGGCGGTTACCGGTGAAGAGCGTGGCGCTTTGATACCACGATATGCCCAGCATCCGGTCCTTGGAGTTGAAGTGCGACTTCTGGGGCTCTTCTCCGGGGTGGTAGCCGTCGTTAATCCTGTGCCGGCCCCAGTTATAGAAGAAGCTCACGGCGCCGGAAGTACGGTCGTAACGATTTTCCAGTGCGAAGGAGGTCATGCCGCGTGTGATGCGCGAGTCGTTGTCTATATACGGATTGTCGGCTTCGCCGGGATTGGAGGCGTTGAAGCGGGTGATGTTCACGTCGCCCCACAGCTTCCAGGTGTCGCTGAAGTCGTATCCCAGTTTGGCATAGCCGCCATACTGCTCAAACTCCATGTCGTCACGGTGTCCGTCGGTACGGTTGTACGAGCCGGTCACCACGCTGCTGAAACGCCCTTTCCTCACGCGGTTGGAGACTTCCGTCTGCAGGGTATTGTAGGAACCGTATCCTATCTGCGCATTGGTTTTCACCCCGTCCTCCTGCATCTTGCGGGTGACGATGTTGATAACCCCGCCCATTGCATTGGACCCGTAGAGGACGGAGGCGGGACCGCGCAGCACTTCCACCCGTTCGGCCATCATGCTCTGGTAGGCGTCGGCGATGGGATGCCCCATCAGGCCCATGTATTGCGGATGTCCGTCTATCAGCACCAGCAGGCTGGTCGTAGGTCCTCCGGCGGCATTCACCCCGGCGCCTATGCCGCGCAGGCTCATGCCTCCTGCGGCTCCCGTGGATACGCCGTAGCCCATGATGCCGCGGCTTGTGGTGAAAAGTCCGGGCACCTGCTCGGTCAGTGCAGGCAGGATGGAGGGCTGGTAGGTCTGTTCCAGTTGCTGGCGGCCCACTACGGAGATGGTCATTGGCAGGTGGCGGATGTCTGTTTCATTTCTTGTCCCGGTCACTACGACTTCATCAAGCTTGTAGCTTTTCAGCCGGAGGCTGTCGGCAGGTGCGGACAGCATACTACCCGGAAGGGCGATACTTATTAAAATTGCGGTTAAAATCTTTTTATTCATCGTTTATCTATGGTTCTTTTTGCAAAGTTATACAAAAAGAAGAATCTGTATATGATTGGTAATCCTTAAAATGGACAACCAGGGTTGAAGATAAGTCCGTTAAAGGGTTTCCTGCTTCAGCGCTTCCACAAATCGGTCTATCTCCTGCAGTTTCGCCGGGATGTCGATGCCTTGCGGACAGTGCGGGTTGCATTGGCCGCAACCGGTGCAGCGGTTGGCTTGGCGGAGACGGGGAACACTGCGGTCATAGCCTATCAGGAAGGCGCGGCGTGCCTCGCGGTAATTCTCGTCTTGGCTGTTCTGCGGCACGTTGCCCTCGTTGATGCAGCGGTTGTAGTGCAGCAGGATGGCTGGAATATCCAGTCCATAGGGGCACGGCATACAGTATTTGCAGTCGTTGCACGGCACGGTGGGGTATTGCAGCATTCGCTGGGCGGTATCTTCCAGTAGGGTAAACTCCTCTTCCGTACATGGAACAAGCGGGGAGAAGGTACGCAGGTTGTCTTGCAGATGCTCCATGTACGTCATTCCGCTCAGTACGGTCAGCACATCGGGGAAAGTACCTGCAAATCGGAAGGCCCAGGAAGCCACGCTCTCCTGCGGGCGGCGTTGTTTCAGACGTGCCATCAAGTGGTCGTTTAGGCGGGATAGGCGTCCGCCCAGCAACGGCTCCATGATAACGGCGGGAATGTTGCGCTTCACCAGCTCGGCATATAGGTATTCGGCATCCGTGTTGCGGGTATTCACTTCTTTGGCATGCCGCCAGTCTACGTAGTTCAGTTGGATTTGTACGAAGTTCCATTTCAGTTCGTCATGGCGAGAGAGCAGGTAGTCAAAGACTTCGATATCTCCATGATAGGAGAATCCGAGGTTGCGAATACGTCCGGCTTCGCGCTCTTTCAGCAGGAAGTCCAGCATGCCATTGTCCAGATAGCGGGAACGGAGGGCTTCCATGCCGCCCATGCCGATGCCGTGCAGCAGGAGGTAGTCGATGTAGTCCACTTGCAGGTCGCGGAAGGAGCGGTGATACATGGCAAGGGACTCTTCGCGGCTGTGCGTGCTGGGACTGAAGTTGGACAGCTTTGTGGCAAGGAAGAATTTCTCCCGTGGGTGGCGTTTCAAGGCAATGCCCGTGGCGCGCTCCGACAGACCTTGCACATAGGCGGGAGAGGTGTCGAAATAGTTCACTCCGTGAGCAATGGCATAGTCTATCAGGTCGTTCACGGCTTCCTGGTCTATTTCGTCTCCATTCCCATCGGCACGTTTCCGGGTGGGCCATCGCATGCATCCGTATCCCAGCAGAGAAACCCGGTCGCCCGTGTTGGGGTTGGTACGATAGGTCATCTTGCCGGTTGGTATCTCGCCCAGTGCGGCCGATTCGCTTTCCCCGTTGTTCTTGTTGCCCGAACAGCCGTACAGGGCTGCTGCCGAGGCAAGCGTTCCTGCACCGGCGAGTTTGAAGAAATCGCGGCGGTTTATCTTGTTCTTATTGTCTTCTTTCATTGTGATAGGACTGAAATTATAAATGGATATTTGGATGATAAAGCTGCTTCAGACAGTTCTGTGCATCACATGGCCTTCCACATAAATGGCACTGAACGGACGCGACGGACAAAGGTTCTCGCATGCTCCGCATCCGATACAGCGTTCGGCGTTGACTACCGGTATCTTGATGGAGGCTTCGTCTTCCGGGTCTGAAGGAACCATCTGTATGGCACCGGCCGGACAATGGCGGGCACAGTTCCCGCATTCCATCTTGTCTGTGATGCAGATGCAATTCTCCTTAATCCATACGGCATGACCGATTTGGACGGCCGATTTCTCGGCGAGGCTTGTCAGATGGATGGCATCGGTAGGACACACCTCCGCACACTTGGCGCATTCGGGGCGGCAGTAACCGCGTTCGTAGGACATTTCCGGCTGCATCAGTTTTGTCAAGTCCGAAGAAGGACGGAGCACTTGGTTGGGGCATACCGATACGCAGAGCTGGCAGGCTGTGCAGTGTTGTGCAAAGTGGCGGGTCCACTTTCTTCTCCTGCGCCTTGAGGGCTGCCGTAGCAGCAAACACGGCAGTTGTAGAGAGAAATGCGCGGCGGGCGTCGTTTACCTGCTCCGGTGCCACGGAGGTTTCCTGGGAGACAGCAGCGGAGGCCGGCTTGCGGCGTGTGTAAGTGATGGCACCTTTCCTGCACTTGTTGATACAGTCCATACATGCCACGCAACGACTGTAATCTATTTCGTGTGCCTTGATGTTGATGCACGATGCCTTGCAGTTGCGGGCACAAAGTCCGCAGTTGTTGCACTTCTTTGTGTCAATCACCGGTTTCAGCAAGGAATACTTCGAGAGGAAACCAAGCACTGTACCTACCGGACAGATGGTGTTGCAATAGGTACGTCCGCCCCGCCATGCCAGCACGATGAGGACCACCAGAGTGACTGTGGCAATCAGCAGGGTAGGGAGACTCTTCATCCATACATCCGTTTCATAGAAGGCATAGCTGTCAGCACGTTCGGCCAGGTAGGCCAGTCCGTTGTTTGCCCACTGGTAGAGTGGGGAGAAAAGGCTGGAAACGATGCGCCCGTATGAGCTGTAAGGGGCCAGCAGCACGACAAAAGAGTTCAGTCCGCCGATAATGGCAAGTACGAATACTCCCAGCACACCGTAGCGTAGCCATTTCAGTGCGGACGAGTAGCGGAAACGGTTTTTCTTCCGTTTGGCGGAGAGCCAGGAAACAATGTCCTGGAATACTCCCAACGGGCAGATGACGGAGCAGTAGATGCGTCCGAATACCAAGGTCAGCACTGCAAGAAACAGTACTACACCGATGTTCAGTGCCAGCACGGCCGGCAGGAATTGTATCTTCGCCATCCATCCGAACCAGGCATGCAGTGTTCCCGTGAAGTCGAGGAACAACAGCGTGATGAGTGCGAAGAAGATGACGGCAAGGGTCAGTCTGATGGTACGTAGCATAAATGTATTGTATAGCGGTTAGTATTCGTTCTTTATACCTTTTTTCCCATCTCGTAGGCTTCGTGCATGGAAGGCTTGTCGTTTATCTCGCCCACCTTCCAGGCACCCACGCCATAAATGGTGCCGCATTCTTTGGGCTCTTCCAGGCAGTCGAGGAAGCCACGGAAACCATCGATGGTACGTTCCATCATGGGGACACTTTCTTCGGCGGCGGCGATGATGAAGTAGAACTCCTTGTTCTTTATTTCAAGGTAGCGTGCACAACAACGGTCAATCAGTGTCTTCATCTGCGCGCTCATGGTGTAGAAGTATACGGGAGTTGCCATGACGATGACGTCGGCGGCAATCATCTTTTCCACCACTTCGGCGGCATCGTCCTTTTGCGGGCAGGGTTTGCCGTACATGCTGCATACGCTGCATCCCGTGCAGTAGTTGATGTGCTTGTCTTTCAGGAAAATCTTTTCTACTTGATGTCCGGCCTCTGCGGCACCGCGCATGAATTCATTGCACAAGAGGTCGGAGTTTCCATTCCTGCGGGGACTGGAGGAGAGGATTAATACTTTTTTGCTCATATTCGTTGTTTGTTAGTTAGTAAATGATTACGTGCTGCAAAAATAGGCAGGTTTTATGAGAATGGCAGTATACAAATTACGGTTGTTGTTACCTAAATTACTGATTCATTCCAAAAGTATCTCCCGTTCGATGCCGGTGTCTTTCAGAAACTCCCGGTCGTGGCTGATGGCAATTACGGTGCCGGCGTAGTCGCGTATCGTTGCCGTTATTATTTCTATGCTCTCGATGTCCAGATTGTTGGTGGGTTCGTCCAGAATGAACATATCCGGGGTATTGTCGGCAATCATCAGGCAGCAGAAGGAGAGGCGCATCTTTTCGCCGCCACTCAGTTTGCCGCACGGCTTGTTCCACACGTCGCGGGGAAAGAGGTAACGGTTGAGGATGGTTTTCACTTCATGTTCCGGCAGGTGGCGGTGGTTGAAAGCTTCTGCTTGTTGGAGTACGCTGCGCTCATTACGGACGAGGGAGTATTCTTGGTCCAGATAGACGGAGGTGAAGCCGGCACGCTCCATCACTCCGTCGGTGGGGTGCAATTCGCCCATGATGAGTTTCAGCAGGGTTGTTTTTCCACTGCCGTTTTTTCCTTTCAGGCTGAGGCGGTCGCCGCTTCTCAACTGGAAGGTGAGGGAGGAAGACCAGAGCTCCTTTACTGCCTCCGGACGGGTTGTCTCCATAGGAGAAGCCGCGAGGCTGGGATAATGAAAGTTGACGTCCTTTGCCTTGACTAGAACCTTCCCCACATGCAGATGAGAGGCATTGAAGTCTGTTTTCAGTTTGTCTGTCTGTGGCAGTGAACTTTTGATACCTGACATTTCTGCCTGCAATTTTTCCGTTTTCTCCGTATGAATGCTGCTGAGTCTGCTGCTGCTGTTTTCCGCATTGTTTTTCAGTGCTCCCATCATGATGCGGGGAATCCCCTTTTTAATGGAGTTTTTTTCTCCCCGCACATTCTGTTTGGCCTTCCGTTCTTCTACTTCGCGTGCCACTTTGCGTGCAAGGCGCAGGGCTTTCTGCTTCTCTTCTAGTTGTTGGGTGAGGGCGTTTTGTTGCAGGGTCTTCTGTTTTTTGTAGAAGTCGTAGTTTCCGCTGTAATACGTCAATCCCTGGGAGGAGAGTTCGCAGATGGCAGGCAACTGATTCAGTAGCGTGCGGTCGTGACTGATGACGAGCACGGTAGCCGATGTCCGTCGTATCAAGTTATACAGACGTTCCCGTCCATCCGCGTCCAGATAGTTGGTCGGTTCGTCCAGCAGGATGGCTGTTGGGTTGTGCAACTCCATGCCTGCCAGGAAGATGCGGGTCTTTTCGCCGCCGCTAAGTCCTTCCATCGGACGGGAGAGTGTGATACCGTCCAGTCCCCAGCTGTCGAGAGAAGCCTGGGCGCGTTCTTCCACGTTCCAGTCATCATTGAGCGTATTGAAGTGCTTTTCGGTAGCGTCACCGCTTAGGATGGCATGCAGGGCAGATAGCTTGTGGCTGATTCCCAAAGCTTGTGCTATTGTCTGCCGGTCGTATTGTCCGAAGTGCTGGGGCACGTAGTACAGATGTTCGGGGCGTAGCACCGTTCCCGAACTTGGTGACAAGTCTCCTGCCAAAATGCGCATGAGGGTAGACTTGCCGCAACCGTTATTTCCGGTCAGGGCTATTTTATCTCCGGAGTTGATACTCAAATGGAGGTGTGAAAACAAGATTTCCTTATCTGTATGGATATAGCTAAGGTCTTTAATGATAAAGCTCATAAGTTTCTACTGTGTTTTTAGAAGTAAGAATGATAGGGGAGATGCAAGCATTCCCCGAAATTGAAATTCTCGAAGGGGAGGGGTACGGACAAACACAGTATTGGCTAAACATCTATATAGGTGATACTCAGCGTTCAGTCTGAAAAAGCATGTTGATAGTGATGTTTACCGAAATGTGTTGTCTTTAGTCGGATATTCTCATCGGTGGAATTAATTGGTTAGTGGGCGCAAAGGTAATGATTTCCACTGAATAACAAAGGCTTTTTGCGATATTAATATCGTGTCGGCAAGAAGTTAATATCGTGTTTGCAAGAAATTAACTTCCTGCAGACACGATGTTAATACTTTATTGGTTCTGTTACTTCATGGCCGAAGCATCGAACGAGAGTGGCAGTAATTCTCCCACATTCTTCAGCTCGTAGATTCCCTTTTTGCCATATAGCAACACCCTCATGGGATGCTTGAAGCGCTTCTCCGTTTCGAGCATCACTTGCCGGCAGGCGCCGCAGGGAGGGATGGGAGACTCCAGGAATTCGTTGTGCTCGTTGCGTGCGGCAATGGCGAGGGTGGTTACCGCCTGGTCGGGATGTTGGGAGTTGGCATAGAATAGGGTGGTACGTTCTGCGCACAGCCCGGAAGGATAGGCGGCGTTTTCCTGGTTGGTGCCGGTCACTACAATACCGTTTGCCAGTCTGGCTGCAGCTCCTACCGAGAAGTGGGAGTAAGGGGCATAGCTGCGGTTGGTAGCCTCGCGGGCGGCATCCATCAGTTCGCGGTCGGCGGCATCCAGTTCTTCATAGTCGTATATCTTGACGGCGATTTCGATATTTAATTCTTTCATAAGGCAAAGGGTTATATTGTAATTAATGTTACAAAGATAGAAAAGAGATTGGTTATTTCAATTCTTTTACGGACTTTTGTGCAGAACTCAACATTTTAAGCATGAAACGGATTTTCAGACTGACTGCTATCATAGCATTTCTTTTTATTTCCATAACAACAGTGCAGGCACAACGCCGGAATGCCCGCTACAATGAGTATATCAAACAGTATGCTCCCCTTGCCGTGGAGCAGATGCAACGTCATAAGATACCTGCCAGCATCACGCTGGCCCAAGGGCTGTTGGAGAGCGGTGCCGGATACAGTGAGCTGGCGCGCAAGAGCAACAATCACTTCGGCATCAAGTGTGGAGGCAACTGGCGCGGACGGACGGTGAGGCATGATGACGATGCCCGCAATGAATGTTTCCGCGCTTATCGCAATCCGAAAGACTCTTATGAAGACCATTCCGATTTCTTGAAACGGGGAGCACGTTATGCTTTTCTTTTCAAACTGAAGATTACGGACTATAAGGGTTGGGCGCGCGGCTTGAAGAAGGCCGGCTATGCTACCGACCCGTCGTATGCCAACCGCTTGATAACCATTATTGAGGACTATGAACTGTATAAGTACGACAGCCGTGGCATGAGCAAGCGCGATGTCCGCAGTTGGGAGAAGGAACTGAAAAAGAAACCTTGGCTGGCCAATCCGCATCAGGTGTACATTGCCAACGATATAGCTTATGTCGTGGCGCGCGACGGAGACACCTTCCAGGTGTTGGGCAAGGAGTTTGACATCAGCTGGAAGAAGCTGGTGAAATACAACGACCTCCATAAAGAATACACACTGGAGGCGGGAGACATTATTTACTTGAAAGAAAAGCGCAAGAAAGCCGCCAAACCCCATACCGTCTACATAGTGAAAGACGGTGATTCCATGCATACCATTTCCCAAAAGTACGGCATTCGTCTGAAGAACCTTTATAAGATGAATCGCAAGGATGCGGAATACGTGCCGGAGATTGGCGACAGATTGAGATTAAGATAAAGAAGCTATCCGAAAATGTACAGGGTGTCCGAAAACGGACACCCTTCTTTTTTGTCTTTTCGCTTACTTTCAGGGGGTTATGATTTTGGCATGGATTTAGTATATATTAAGCGTTATGTTCGCAAACAATAAAATTAAAAGATATGGATAGAGAAATTCCGAAAGAAGTGCGTAATAAAGAACGCAATAAGAAAATCATCCGCTACGGTGCTATCGGCGTGGCAGGTATCGTAGTGGTCAGTGTACTCATTTCATTGATGCGTACGGGAGTGAAGGAGAAAGACCTCGTTTTCTCCCAAGTGGGTAAAGGCACGATTGAAGTCAGCGTTAGCGCCTCCGGCAAGGTAGTCCCGGCATTCGAGGAAATTATCAACTCGCCCATCAATACCCGCATTTTGGAAGTGTACAGAAAAGGTGGCGACAGCGTGGATGTAGGTACCCCCATCCTGAAACTGGACTTGCAGAGCGCCGAAACCGACTACAAAAAGATGCTGGATGAAGAGCAGATGCGCAGCTACAAGCTGAAACAGCTGAAACTCGACAACCAGACCAAGCTGACCGACCTTCAGATGAAAATCAAAGTCTCCGCCATGAAGCTGGACCGCATGAAGGTGGAACTGCGTAACGAGCAGTACCTTGATAGCCTCGGTTCGGGCACCACCGATAAAGTGCGCCAAGCCGAACTGAGCTACAACGTAGCACAACTGGAATACGAGCAATTACAGCAGCAGTATGCCAACGAGAAGGAAGTGCTGGCTGCAGAATACCAAGTGCAGGAACTGGATTTCAGCATGTTTCAGAAGACACTGGCCGAAACCAAACGTACGCTCGACGATGCGCAGGTGCGTTCGCCCCGGAAGGCCATCCTTACTTATATCAACAATCAGATTGGTGCCCAGGTTCCCGAAGGCTCACAGATTGCCGTCATCTCCGACTTGAGTCACTTCAAGGTGGAAGGCGAGATTGCCGATACTTACGGTGACCGTGTGGCTGCCGGCGGCAAGGCCATTGTGAAGATTGGCAGCGAAAAGCTGGAAGGTTCCGTAAGCAGTGTTACTCCGCTTTCAAAGAATGGCGTCATCTCCTTTACCGTGCAGTTGAATGAGGACAACAACCGCCGACTGCGTTCCGGTCTGAAAACCGATGTCTATGTGATGAATGCAGTGAAGGAAGACGTGATGCGCATAGCCAATGCCAGCTATTATGTGGGACGTGGGGAGTATGAACTTTTTGTACGCAATTCCGACAAGGAAATTGTAAAGCGCAAGGTGCAGCTGGGCGATTCCAACTTTGAGTTTGTAGAAGTGGTCAGTGGCTTGCAACCGGGTGATGAAGTGGTGGTGAGCGATATGAGTAACTATAAGAACAAGAATAAGTTGAAGCTAAAATGATAAAGGTTTACTTGAAACAAGCCTGGGAGCTGTTGAAGCAGAATAAACTGTTCAGCATGCTCTACATTGTGGGTACGGGGCTGGCCATTGCCATGACAATGATTATGGCGGTGGTGTATTATGTGAAGATTGCGCCCGTCTATCCGGAGGCAAACCGCATGAATACGCTTTACCTCAGCAATTCAAAATTCACGCAGGGAAGCGGCAACAATACCAGGACCATGCAATGGGCTGTTTCCTACAAGGCACTGCAAGACTGGTTCTATCCCGTAGAGAATGCCCTTGTCGTTTCGGCCGAGCTGCATAATGATTTGTCGGAAAACAGTTATATACAGCCTGCCGACCGCAGCGGTGATTTTCCGGTTATGGTAAAGTTGACAGACCCTGCTTTTTTCAAGATATATTCTTTCCAATTCCTGGAAGGTAGTCCATTCACGGCATCCGACCTGGCAAGTGGCATTTCCACTGCTGTCATTACCGATGATTTGGCACGCCGCTTGTTCGGTACGACGGAAGAGGTAGTAGGACGCTCGTTCAGCCTGAACTATATCGACTATCGGGTTTGTGGGGTGGTGTGCAGTGCCAGTTACCTCACCTCTAAATCCTATGCACAGCTTTATATACCTTATACGGTGTCGCCCGATTACAGCACTCCCAAGTACGACCTTCCCTATCTGGGAGCTTTCAGTGCTACCTTTCTGGTGCAGGACAGTAAGCAGGGAGATGCTCTGCGGGCTGAGATAAAGGAAATCTGCCGCAAGGAGAATCTTATGCATCCCGATGAATGGAAAGTAGATTTCTGGGAGCAGCCCACCTCCCATCTGTTGAGTGTCTTCAAGACTTATGCAAGTATGGAGTTTGACCTTTGGGCCACAGTGCGCCACTTTCTGCTTGTCCTGCTCGTATTGCTGTTGGTGCCTGCCCTGAATCTGAGCGGCATGATATCGAGCCGTATGGAGGGACGTCTGGCAGAGATGGGCGTGCGGAAATCGTTTGGAGCCGGACGTAAGATGCTGCTTTCACAAGTGATGTGGGAAAACCTGCTACTGACCGCACTGGGCGGAGCATTGGGCTTGCTGCTGGCATGGCTGGCACTTTACGCGGGACGCGAGTGGATATTTACGGTATTCGACAGTTGGCCGAATATGGTACC
>OBAR01002850.1_pt1 | contig 11264 bp, 8 predicted proteins | sample 1517911 | NCBI WGS metagenome assembly OBAR01 (sample SAMN04571709, study PRJEB22368) | human gut metagenome | biome: human gut; material: stool | host: Homo sapiens | place: Luxembourg | collected 2012-10-26
CAACCCATGATCGTAATCATCTGTCCCAGAGACATCGTCTTATCGTCTTCCACGATAATCTTACGAGCCAAATGAGTAATACTCCAGAAAAGGAATAAGATCGTCAGGCCGCTAAAGAGGGCGGACATCGTATTGACCATTACCGCCACCTTGGAAGGGTCCGAGGCGAACTGCGTAAATAAATTGGCTGTTAACATGAAGAAAGGAGCTCCGGGCGGATGCCCTACTTCCAATTTGTATGCCGAAGAGATAAACTCACCACAATCCCAGAAACTGGCGGTGGGTTCCATTGTCATCAGATAAACGGTAGAAGCGATCAAAAAAACGACCCACCCCAACACGTTGTTGATTAGTTTGTACTTTCCCATACTTTGTATAAGTGTGATAATTAATTGTTTCTACTTGCATACCCACACGGGCAGTCGGCCGCAAAGGTAATCATTTACGTTTAATACCTAACGTTCCATTCCCCTATAAATTATATAGAATAGATTAGAATTATATTAAACAAACCTTATCACTCAAGTGTTAATAGAATAGTTGAGTATTAAAATTATAGGGAGATGAAAGAAAATTATGAACTAATTGATAATGAAGAACGCCACCAATATGAATTTCATATAGAGCGATACGTTCCCAGAATAGAGTATATAAAAAATAAGGATGGGGTAATTTATCTCACCCACACTGAGGTTCCCATGGAGCTTGGAGGTAAAGGAATTGGTAGCCAATTGGTGGAGAAAGTGCTCTTGGATATCGAGAAGAAAGACTTACGTCTCGTTCCGTTATGTCCGTTCGTAGCTGGATATATCCAGAAGCATCCGGATTGGAAACGCATCGTAATGAGTGGTATACATGTTTAATATTTATAACAAAATTATATGGGCAAGAAGATCGAATATACGAATGGTGAACTCACCATTATCTGGCAACCGGAGTTATGTCAACATGCCGGTATCTGTGTAAAGACTCTTCCCGGTGTCTATAAGCCGAAGGAGAGACCCTGGATACAGATAGAGAACGCGACAACCGCGGAATTAATTGCCCAAATCAAGCAATGTCCGTCTGGCGCGTTGACATACCGAATGAATAAAGAGGTGAAATGAGGCCCCCCCGCCTGTCTCATCTTGATAGAAAGGAGTATTCCGTATCGGATACTCCTTTTTTCGCCATAAGGACCTCTTTCTATGATTTTTTGCTAGTTTTGTGATCTAGATTCACTATCAATGAAACAAATATGATAAAAAGACATTCTATCTTAACGGCAATCCTGCTTTGTTTCGTCGCTTTCACACAAGTGATGGCACAAGAGATGCAGGAACCCGAACCGCTTCCGATCGACCCAAAGGTTCGATACGGGAAATTGAGTAACAGATTGACCTACTACATCCGTCACAACGATCAGCCCAAAGACCGGGCAGACTTTTACATCGCCCAAAACGTAGGCTCCATCTTAGAGGAAGAGAATCAACGAGGTTTGGCTCACTTCTTGGAACATATGGCTTTCGACGGCAGTAGGAACTTCCCGAATAACGGGATGGACGAATATATCGAGAGTGTAGGTATGCGCAGCGGGGAAAACTTCAACGCCTATACCTCCTTTGATGAGACCGTCTACATGATTACCAACGCCCCTGTCAACAAAAGCGGCGTGGTTGATTCTTGCTTATTGATCCTTCACGATTGGTCCGGGTTCCTAGCCTTGACCGACTCGGCTATCCAGAAAGAACGTGGGGTCATCCGTGAGGAATGGCGTACCCGACAGGATGCCCAGACTCGTCTATGGGAGCAGCAACTACCCAAGATGTACCCGGGAAGCCGTTACGCAAACCGGATGCCGATCGGTTCGATCGACGTGATCGAGAACTTCAAGCCGGACGAGTTGCGGGCTTACTACAAAAAATGGTATCGTCCGGACTTGCAAGCGATTATCGTCGTGGGAGACGTAAATGTAGATCAAGTGGAGGCAACGATCAAAAAGATGTTCGCCGATGTCCCTGCCCCGGTCAACCCGGCAAAACGGGAACAAGTATCGGTTCCCGACAATGATCTACCTCTGATCTCGATCGCCAAAGACAAGGAGGCATCCAATACGATCCTTTATATCTTCTATAAACACGATAAATTACCCAACGACTTGAATCGTACGATTGCCGGATTGGTAAAGGACTATATCCAGCAAATATGCGCGTCGATCATGGACGAGCGTTTCGATGATATCTTACATCAAGCGAATCCTCCGTTTATCTATGCCCAAGCCTACGACGATGATAATTTCATGATCGCGAAGAGCAAGGGAGCATGGACCGTAGCCGCTCTTGCCAAGGAAGGCGAGATCGATTCCACACTGACCACGCTTGTCAAAGAGACCCAACGGGTAAAACAATATGGCTTTACGCCATCCGAGTATGAACGGGCACGCATCAACGTGTTGAAACAATACGAGTCCGCTTACAACGAGCGGAATAACCAAAAAAACGACGCTTATGTTCGTGAATATGTGAATCATTTCACCAACGGCGGTTATATCCCGGGCATTGAGATGGAATACACGCTATTGAACCAGATCGCCCAGAATATCCCGGTAGAGCAAGTCAACCAATATATCCAAGATATGATCGGAGAGGATAATATCGTGATCGGGTTAACCGGACCGGATAAAGAAGGTATAAAATATCCGACCGAGGAGAACCTGCTCCGTACATTCCTCAAAGCACGACAGATGCCGGTAGAGCCTTATAAGGAAACTGTCTCCAACGAGCCTTTAGTCCCGACCTTGCCGACCCCGGGCCAGATCACGGAGACAAAGACCGGCCAGCCCTTCGGAGCGACGGTATTTACCTTAAGCAATGGTATCAAGGTGGTATTGAAGCCTACCGAATTCAAGAAGGATGAGATCATCATGACCGCTACCAGCCCGGGAGGAAGTACCTTATTTGGCACGAAGGACATTGATAACTTAAAAGTTTTCAATGACGTGATCGAGATAGGTGGATTGGGCAATTTCTCCGCCACGGATCTAAGTAAGCGTCTGGCCGGAAAGAAGGTATCTTGCGCCCTATCGCTCAGTCAAGATAGTGAGAACGTGAACGGAATGGCCGCTCCTTCCGATTTGCGAACCTTATTCGAGTTAATTTACCTTAGCTTCACGGCTCCCCGCATGGACGAGGAGGCCTACGCATCTTTCGAGACACGGACAAAAGCGCAATTGCAGAATATGGAGTTAAATCCGATGGTCGCTTTCAGCGACTCTTTGTCTAAAGCGGTTTACGGAGATAATCCTCGTGCGTCACGTCTTCGTCCACAAGATTTCGAACATATCAGTTATCCTCGTATCATGGAGATGCGCAAGGAACGCTTCTCGGATGCTTCCGGTTTCGTATTCACGTTTGTAGGTAATATCCAGATTGATAGTATCCGTCCGTATATAGAGCAGTATTTAGCGACATTGCCATCCCAAGGAAAAATTGAGAAGGGAAATCCGGCGGAGGTTCCATCGATGCGTAAGGGAGACTATATGAATCGATTCAACCGCTCCATGGAAATCCCGAAAGTAACGGTAGCCAACCTCTATACCGGACAGATGGAGTACAATCTGGAGAATATCATCACCGCTACCGCATTGAAACAAGTTATGGACTTGGTATATTACGAGAAGGTACGCGAGAAAGAAGGAGGAACGTATGGCGTCGGTGTATCCGCTAGAATCTCACCTTTCCCGGAAGGAAGAACGACATTACAGATATTCTTCGATACGGACCCGGCCAAGTGGGAGCAGATGAACACGATTGTCCGCAATGAGTTGAAACGGCTTTCCGAGGTAGGCCCTCGTCAAGAAGATTTCAAGAAAACACAGGATAACCTGCTGAAACGTCATGCGGAAGTCTTGCAGGAGAACAGCTATTGGTTGAACGTATTGGATGATTATTATTATAAAGGATTTGATACCGATACGGATTATGAGTCGATTGTTAAGGCGTTGACTCCCGAGAAGATAAAGGCATTCGCCCAAAAGCTTTTGGGACAGGCTAACCGGGTAGAAGTTATCATGCAACCCTAGTTACTATTTTGAGAGGATGAGACGGGGCGTGCCCCGTCTCTACTTTGATTTCTTTAGTTTAAAATGATCGAATCCTTCCCCATAAACCCCGATTACGGCGCTTTGGGATACAAAGGCGGTCGGATCAATATCATTAATGATACGGAAAATCGTAGTGGATTGCCGTTTTTTAGCGAGCACGAACATCATCTTCTGTTCTTGCCCCGTATATAACCCGGTAGCATCGATCACCGTAACCCCTCGGTGCAACGCATTAATCTCCTTACCAATCTCTTGATACTTCTTCGAGATGATAAAGAATTGCACGGACTGGCGGGCACTGTTCACGATCTGATCCAGCACGAAACTACAAACATATAACGTTACGAAACCATATACCACTTTCTCCCAATCCTTTAGCACGAAATAACTGGAGGTGATAATAATCATATCGCAGATCATCATGACCCGTCCCAGCGTTATATCCCGGTATTTATTGATGATAGCGGCAATAATATCCGTTCCACCCGTACTACCGTTCGAGGAGAAAGCGATACCGATACCACTTCCGCAGAAAGAGGCTCCCAGCACACATGCCATAAACGGTTGGTCTTGTAATAAATGCATATCGGCCGTCAACTTCTGGATCAGCGACAGGAAGAAAGTAAGCGTAAACACGGCGAAGATCGTCTTGATACTGAACTTAAAACCTAATATTTTCAAGGCCAGCATCAGCAAGACGGCATTAATGAGGAAGTAAGTGTACTGAACGGGAAATCCCGTAGCCCAGAAAACAATGGAAGCGATACCCGGCACTCCACCTGTCGTAATGTCATTCGGCAAAAGGAAAACGGTCCATCCGATACCGTAAAGGATCATCCCAAGAGCGATCATTAAATAGTCCCGTGTCTCCCGAAGCAGGACTTGTCTGGATAAGGAAGAAATTGATAAAGTAGATTTCATCTCATTTGTTTATTTTTAGCGGGCGCAAAGGTAATGAAAGTTATTGATAGGAAATGCTTCACCTTATATTTAGCCGGAAATATAATGGTTCACTTTCCCCTATTTACAGAGACGTAAGCAAAAGCCAAGAAATGTTAACTATTTATTAGTAATAACCCCTTTTATATAACATCACCTTTATTTAGAAAAGCTCTATAAACGAGAACATGAAGGAGAAAGCAGGCATTTATACGCCTTTTCCACGCAAAAAGACCCGTTTTTCGATAAGAATACCCTCGTTAGATTACACATATAGTCCCGTTCACCCACGCCTGTACAGGCGTAAACCCACACATATAGTCACGATAGGCTACACATATGGTCATAATGGGCGATATGACTACCTTATAATGGGCATTGTTGTCCCCTAACGACTGGGCCATAAGGCATAAGATATGAGATAGGATGAATTAATTTCGCTAGAATAAAAGGCCGTTTTCCAACAAGTCACTAGCGGATAGACGATTGCTGTTTTTTTCTTTCGTTTTTAGGAGCGAGACGTACTTTGGCCCGAAATAATCGATTCTCAAGGACTTCAGTTTACAAATTGTCACATTGATATTCTAACCGGAACACGCATAAGCCCTTTCACCCAATTGTAGAGACGGGGCGTGCCCCGTCTCTACAACCAAGTATGTATGAGCTGCAAATATAGACTTACAATCTCACATTCTCCATTTCCTCACACTTCTCTTCCCGCAAGCGTTGAATATCCTTGATCTGGCGATCGAAAAACGTGAGCAAGTCATTGATGAGCCGTCCGTTCTGGGATAAAAGCAAAACCCCATCCATCAATTGCGTTGACAGGTAGCGAACTTTCATATTACTTACATGCTGATCGGGACGCTGCAGATAAACGGCCATACATCTGTACAAAATTGGTGCTATTTGTATCCACGGCAGTTTTAGACCTACCAACAGATTTTTAACGCTTTGCAACTGATGGTTCAGATAATCAAGGTCATCCGCATCTCTCTCAAAACAGAAAGCTTCTTTCAAGCGTCGTGCCTCTTCCTTAAAAAATACATCACTCAACATTTCCATGTTCGAAACCGGACCGACAGGTTCAGTTACGGAATAGATCTTTTCCTCTTCCATAATATATTAGTTGTAAGCAGGCAGAAAAAAGAACGGTCCCGCCTGACCCGTTGATCAACACTTTACCAGAAAGCTGGAGGCACATTAATGCACTCCACGGGGGTACGGAACCGTCATATCGGATCGGTTACAGGCAAAAAAATGCCTGCAACCGAATAGAAGCAGGTATTCTACTCTGCTTTCTGGTTTTAAAATGTTGATCACAGCAAATATACTTCTTTTTCCGGATATACAACCTATAAAGGATAAATAATGTCTAGTAAGTAAAAAATCCGGAGATGATACCTCTGTTTTTACAAGCTATGCTGGAACATCCAAGCCAGATAATCCGGTTCGGCGAAAGCGTTATCCCAACTGTTATGGTCTACACCGGGAAATTCCTTATAACGGACATCAGCTCCTGCGGGAGAATTGTACATCGACTACGCTATCGGAGCCGCCATGATAAATACTGAAAGCCGTCTTGCCCTTAAAGTTTGCCAAACGTTGCAAATTTGCTCCACCACAGATCGGGGTGGCAGCGGCAAACAGGTTCGGGTAACGCATCACGATATCGAACGTGCCCATACCTCCCATTGATAGGCCGGTTACGTAAATGCGTTTCGTATCGACCTTACCTTCCGCTATATAACTATCCAATAATTCCTTGACGGCGGCCATCGATTGTGTGGCCGGAGCATTCAACGGATAGAAACGCTTTCCTTCTTTTCCGGCGTTCAATCCCTTATATTCAGACCAAGTCTTCTCGGCCGGGCATTGAGGCGCTATAATGATAGCCGGATATTTGGTTTGATTCTCGAAAGAAGCGAACATATCGCCACCATGTATTAATTGGGCCTCATTATCCGACCCTCGTTCGCCCGCTCCGTGCAGGAACAGGATTACCGGGTATTTCTGCGCCGGATTATAATCTCGGGGATACAGAACCCGATAATTCAATTGATAACCATCACGAGCCGTAAACTGCTTTTTCAAAAAACTAGCCTTATCACCAGCATATCCAGCAACGGAGAGAAGAAGGCAAAGAGACAGAAAAAAAATACTTCTAAGTGTTTTCATAATCATATATTCAAATGTAAATACTATCTACTTAGATCGATAACTTCCGCAAATATAATTAAATAGTCTGTTAAGGCGTTGTATAATATCAAGATTAAAATTACTTTTGCAATAAAAGGATATAGGATATGAGTCCAAGGACTATACTAATAAATGGATTTGATTAATTCAAACAATAATTGAACATGAGCGAGTTATCAAAGACAAATGGAACAACCACTTCGGCAAATAATAGAGCTGAGGTAACACATATTTCCCGCAATGGCTTAATATTGTGGGTAAAGGATCGGGAATATTATTTACCTTACGACAAATTCCCATGGTTCAAACGTGCTGCCGTAGATGACGTGTTTAATGTCCAACTATTAGGACGTGAGCGGATTCGTTGGGATGCTTTAGATGTAGATTTGAGCTTGTCTATCATAGCAAATCCAGATAAATACCCGTTAGTAAGTAAATAATCGAATATTGTATGTATTTTGTAGAGACAGATTGTCCTATCTCTACAAAATACATTTGAAAATGATACCGGAAGATTATTGGGCTTCCTGTATTTTTGTCGCTTCTGATACACCGTTCTCGTTGAATGCCTCGATGGTGAAATAATAAGGCTGGTCGGTGGACAGACTCTTTAAAAGTAATTCATTCTTTCCGTATAGGAGCCATGAATTGTATAGTTTATCGGGAGCGATGCCCCAACGGATGTTGTAGCCTTGGCTGTTTTTGACAGCGTCCCAAGTGATCATAGCGTCACGGCGATCCGCTTGGCGAACGACCTTGAAGTTCTTCACCGTCGCAGGTTTCTTGCCCTCACCGATACCGAACACACGCAAGTCCGAGATCGCCAGATGAGGCGTCGGGACCTCTATATTCTTATAACGGACATAACGGACACGAGCCGGATTATCCACTTGTACGTAGTCATTCGGGACATCCTTATAATTATTCCGGCGATCCACCAACGTTACCCAATCCTGCCCGTCCAAAGAGCCTTCCACCGCATAACGGTGGCGTAAACCGGGAATACGTCCATACATATTCGATTGATGATCGTGATAATTCACTTGCACGGCATATACCATAGCGGGAGCCTCCAGATCGATCTCTACCCATTCGGTATCTCCATTCGTGCGAGCCATCCAGAATGTCTTACATTCCTCATCCGTCAAGTTGGCCGGAAGGAAATTGGCGGAAGTCTTGGGACGGTTCGATTCCGTGAATCCTTGCGCGGCGGGAGCGGAACCCTCCGCATACGAGGAAGCTTTCACCGGCTTTTTATAAGAAAGCAACATCCACCCCGTAAACTCTCCTTTCTTTCCCGGCTCGGCGGGAGCGTAATGCGGATAATCACCGAAGTTATTATCACAATACATAATGCCCTCCTTATCGAAGAAAGTAGGATACATGCAGAGGCGACGCTCCCAATTCACCGTAGCCGAGAGAGACATAGAGGCGAAATGCCAATAGTTGCCACCCGGCCCCACCAAGGTACTTCCGTGTCCGGCACCATTCATGAAACCACCGGGCTTATAGCTTACCGGGTTATGCGATTGGTACTTATACGGACCTAATGGGGAGTCCGCCACATAAACACCATCGGCATATACGTTGAATTCCGTACCGGGGGCGGCATACTGCATATAATATTTACCGTCGTGCTTGGTCAGCCAAGCACCTTCCATATAGCCTCCCAATACCGTATCGGTATGGTTCTCGCCAAAACGTTCCCAGCCGTGCTTCGGCATATCCAAGCCGAAAAGCTCGACCGTCTCGCCCTCGATCAAGAAACGGTCATCCTTATTCAGTTTCTTGCCCCGAAGCGGATAAACATTGGAAGAGCCCCAAAATAAATAAGCTTGTCCGTCATCATCGATGAATAAATCCGGGTCTTGTAGGTCGTGGAGTATAGCAGGAGTAGCGTTCCAATTACCGGATTTCGGATCATCGGTATAAAGAACGCTCATGGAGCCGGACGGATCACCCATCACATAAAGCACGGAATCCTTATAATTATGAGCGGCGGGAGCGTTGGAACCCTGAGGATACCAGTTTTTACCGGGAGTGATAAAATCCCAGTTCAACAAATCTTTCGAATGCCAGTAGCCATGCGAACGGGTTACGAACATATAATACTCGCCCCGGAATTCTACGACAGCGGGGTCCGCACCCGAACGGTAAGACAGATTGTTCGATGAGTTATAAATCATATACGTATAATCCACATTAAGCGGATTACAATACGTATTCGCCCGCATGGATTGAGCGGTGGCGGAACCTCCGGAAGCAGCCAAGAACAAAGCCGAAAAGATATATTTTGATAATAGTTTCATGTTGATATGTATTAATTTTTACCGCAGAGAGAAAGAAGACTGATTCGTCTCGTCGGCAGAATTCAAGCCTACCCAAACCGTGAAATCACCCGGCTCGGCTTTCTTCTGCATATCGATACCATAGAAAGCCAGCAAAGCTTCGTCAATCGTGAAAGAGACTTGCTTCTTCTCGCCCGCTTTCAAAGCCACCTTCTCGAAACCTTTTAGCTCTTTAACCGGACGGGTCACGCTACCCGCCAAGTCGCGGATATACATCTGGACGACCGTCTCGCCATCCACCTTACCCGTATTCTCTACCTCAGCCGTTACCGTGATCTTGCCCCCTTTCGTGAAAGAGTTCTGATCCAGCTTCATAGAGTTCACGGCGAAAGTCGTATAGCTCAAGCCATAACCGAACGGGTACAACGGTGTGTTAGGCACATCCATATATCTGGATTTATAATCCGTATCCGGAGCTTCCGGAGGAACCGGGCGGCCTGTCGGTTTCTGGTTGTAATACAGAGGCAATTGACCTACCGTACGAGGGAAAGACATCGTCAGGCGAGCGGACGGATTATAATCGCCACTGATCACATCGGCCATACCATGACCTGCCATCGTACCCAGATACCAAGCCTCCAAGATACCGTCGACATGCTGATCCTCCCAAGAAAGATCCAAAGGACGTCCGTTCACCAAGATCAAACCAAGAGGTTTACCCGTCTTTTTCAATTCTTTCAACAAGGCTTGTTGAGCGCCCGGCAATTTCAAGTCCGTACGGCAAGCCGCCTCGCCACTCCAGTTGAAATCCTCGCCCATAGCCGCCAATACGATATCCGCACGGCGAGCCGTAGCGATCGCCTCAGCGAATTTAGATGAATCATCAGTCAAGAGATCACATCCCTCGGCATAAATGAACTTCACGTTCGTACCGGCATATTTCTCGGTCAGACCCTCGAACAAAGAGATACTCTCCTCACGCTCACCCCGGCCAGCCCACTCGCCATTCTGGTTGATCTTATCTTTTACCATCGGGCCAATCAAGGCTACCGTAATATTCTTATCCTTCGAGATCGGGAAGAAGTTATTATCATTCTTCAAAAGGACGATCGAGCGAGCGGAAGTCTCACGAGCCTCTTGCAAGAACTCCGGCTTCATGATCGTATTCTTCTCACGCTCATTGTCCAAGTAACGATATGGATCATCGAACAAGCCCAAGAGGAACTTCATCTCCAAGATGCTCGCCACGGCACGGTCGATATTCTCTTCCGAGACCTTGCCCTCTTTCACGGATTGTACAAGATATTGGCTGTAGATGCCACCTGTCATATCCATATCGATACCGGCGTTCGCGGCCAGTTCTCCCGCCTCCTTATCATTTCGCACGATACTATGGGCTACCATCTCATTGATACCGGTATAATCGGTAACCACGAAACCATTGAAGCCCCAGTCCTTACGTAACAGATCGGTCATCAACCATTTATTACCCGTGCTGGGCACTCCGTTGATCTCATTGAAGGAGGCCATGAACGTAGCGACTCCCGCTTCCTTAGCCGCTAAATAAGACGGCATATAATAATTCATCAATGTATTTTGCGACAACTCGGACGTATTATAATCACGTCCGGCCTCAGCGGCCCCATAAGCAGCAAAGTGCTTACAACAAGCCAAGACCGTATTTACGTCGGCCAACGAACGCCAATCGTTTCCTCCTTGGAAACCCTCAACACGGGCCTTCGCGATCAAGCTTCCCA
>OBAR01002852.1_pt1 | contig 11250 bp, 8 predicted proteins | sample 1517911 | NCBI WGS metagenome assembly OBAR01 (sample SAMN04571709, study PRJEB22368) | human gut metagenome | biome: human gut; material: stool | host: Homo sapiens | place: Luxembourg | collected 2012-10-26
GTACTGCCTGCATTACCGCCGCCGATCCTGTCAAGTCCGCACCTGTCCGTATATCCTACGAAATGTTTGTCTGGTTCCTCTTGGACGGATGACGCCAGATAATCAATTAATTGCTTTGCGCCTTCGTTTGCTCGTGCATCACGATATTGTGTTTGGCCGGAATCGCCCAGCCATTTCACTTCAATTAATGCAACATTATTTATTGCGGGCCAAGTTACTTTAATGTCAACGGGATGTGTTGCATCAACAATTTGCTCCCGCTTGACAGTATGGTTCCGTAAAATATTCTGTAGGCACTGCCATAAAGAGTCTCGCATGAAATGTTCTGGTTTTTGAACAAATTCTCTTTTAGCCTCGTCTGTCCATATTTGTGAAAGCACTGCGCACGAGGAATCTCGTACATATCTGGTATTGTAATAGTCCATTGCTTCGTCCAGTTCTTTATATGTAGGTTGAGCAAAAATACTGGTTATAGCAGAGTCGTAGTATTCAGATAACTGAAACTGCTTGTCCTTTATGGTTAGGGACTCATTTTGAGGGGCGTTATATTGATAACAAATATGATCACGACCAGAGTAATCCGCCTCGTAAGGTTCAATCAGATACAAATTGCTATCTACAATTATAAATGCACATTCAGATGTAAAGACTTCATTCATTCGATGAAAGTTTAGGATGATTTTTTGACTGAAGTCCCAGTCTCCAACCGGCATAATAACTTTAAACTTCCATGTAATGAGTTCAGGAGGAGTCCGCTCAAAAATGCTGGTAATAAAACGAAAGAGTTTATGAGCGGCATCCAGCTGATATCCATACTTTGAAAGTTCGCTATTCAGTTTTGCATCCAAATTATTTTGCAATAACCGCTCTACGGTCTCTCTATCTAACATTGATATTCTCCTATTGCTTTTGAACAGACAGATAATCAATCCACAAAGAAGCCGGAACAACCAGGTCGATTTGTGGATCTCCGATTATTTCTTTCAATACGCCAAAGTCTTCATAAAGGGCATTTATTAAGCTCGATTCCAGTAATGTGCTTGTTCGATTTATGCTCTCTAAAAGGCTAATACCCGGCTCATTTTGCACAGCACGCACAACTCTTGGAAAAGATTTGGTCAATAATGAGTCAAACACCACCTCGATATATTTGGAACGCCACCCCAGAATGCCGGATTTTGATATTGATAAAATCGAATTGAGAGATGCTGTATCTGAAATTCGATAGTATCCGGAACTATCTTTTGAGAGATAACCTTTTGCGCATAAGAACTCTACTTCTTCCATAAGCTCAATACTCACAGGAGCGCCATATTTATTTCGTGCAAATCCGTATCCCCATTTTTGAGCATTGCATCCGTCATATATGCTGAGCAATTCGGCCAAGTAAAGCATAGTGTTGATTTCAAACAACGTTTGTTCTGCGTATTTATTTCTTGGGTGAGAGAGATAAAACAGAATATCAAAGTTTGCACAAATATTCACATCTATCCCTCCAATTTACTTTCAATTGTTGAAATAGACCTTTCGAAAAGTTCGAAATGTGTATTTTGAACAGACGATAGTTTTGCCCATTTTAACATGCTTATCAATTCGAATTTCTCAAACTTAGTTTTGCCGGCAAGGGTTTGAATCAGGCCAGAAGAATTCAAATTAGCAGTAATAATCATCTTCTGATTTGCCGCAATATACTCATAAAACATTGAGCCAGCATTTGTTTCATACGCAATGTCCAGAGAGCCTTCAGGGGTATCTATTAACATGGAGGTTGAGGCGGTTGTTTTGCTACAAACAAAAGTAACAATGGCCATCCTCAATGCAATGTCAATAAAAAATCGCTGGGACTCGGACAACTCGAACTCATTGTCTCTATTCGTATCATCGATTTGAAGAATGAATTTGAACATTTTTCTGCCATCGTCAGTAACAGAAACTAAAGTCATATCCAGGTCTAATCCAGTGAATTCTTTGGCAAACTTTTTGAAAATGGGCAGAAAGTCTACTTGAACTCTGCGATAGATTTTCTCTAAGCTTACACATAGATTGTCGTATTCCATCTTCAGCTGATCTCGATCTTCGATATGTTTGAATTTTTCTCTCTCAACCGCACTTATCGAATCCTGCAGGGCCTTGATACGGCTGCTCCAGGAATCATCTGTCGCATCATCGAGGAGGAAACTATAACATTTCTTTTCGATATCTTCTTTGCGTTTTTTCAACTCTTCAATTTTCTTTTTCAAATTATCGAGTTGTTCTTCGACTGTTTGCTGACGAAGAATCAATTCTTCAAGCTTGTGCTCAATCTTCGATAAGTTATTGTCAATTTTTGCCAATTTAGCGATAATCTCTGTTTGCTCTGAAGCTGTCTCAGGAATATGCTCTCCACACAGTGGACAGACATTTTGATTGAGAGCTTGTTCGATGTGTTCAGGAAGTTTTTGATGAGCAGTATGACAAATTGGGCACCCATCTGATGTCAATGCCATAATAATTGGATTTCTATAAAGGTGCCCATTTCCGGCGTAAAGCTCGGCGTAATGTTCTTCATACTCTTTTCTTAAGCGAACCTTTTCAACTGTTAGCTCTGTGATTCTGGCATATATCTGTTGCCGTTCCTTTGTATAACCCTGATGATAGGACTCGCCTTCTTCAAGTTCTTTGATTATTTCTTCATATTCATTTTGAGCACTCGCTTCATCTTCACTTGCGTAATGAGGGCGTGCTTCTTCGGTCTTGGATTTTTCTTCAATTAAAGTAGTCAGACGTGCAGATTGCTTTGATATCTCCCACTGCACATTTCGAATTCTCGAATTGACCTTTTGAATTTCACGTGCAAGTTCGTCGGCTCTTTCTGCATTGTCAACGCTTTCACCTAAGCACAAGAAAATCGTGGGAGTAAGAATGGATGGATTCCAGAATAGACAGTCTCGACTTTCATCAAAAGTTAAGACCTTCAGCTGCAGAAATACAAACTGCGCATAGTTATTCAAATTAGCGAGCCGAACCACATCGTCTTCGTAGTTACGAGGATCTTGAGTCTCATTGTCAAGTTTGTATTCAAGTATGCTATTATCGGGAAAGAAGTTGCGCACCACTTCAATTCTTTTATTTCCAAGCATAAAAACAATTCGCGTTGACGCATAATCTTTGTCTACTTCAGAAATTCTACCGTCAAAATATTGTAAATAGTAATTATTTCCTCGATCAAGGGTGTCGATAGATTTCAACTTTTTATTTGTCGGATTTATTCTGCCGGTAATAGCAAAGTTAACACAGTTCAATAAAGTGGATTTGCCAATGCCATTAGCTCCCATAAGACATGATACGGGTTTAGAGAAATCCATAACAACAGATTGCTCACAGTACAGAGAGAAATTTGTGAGCTCCAATTTTATAATATTGGGCAAATAGATATCAGGCATAAGGTTACCTACTTTCTGCAGATAATGAGAGACTCTCTAAGTCGTACTTTCTGCTGGTTTTCATCTACACATTGGCTGGATGTTCTCAACTTCCTAAGTGCATTGACGCTATCTAATTCCCAACCGTGGGTAGTTGCAATATCTGCCAATATCAAGTCAACAGGAATTTCAACTCCTGAATAGGCAGAGGTGCTTACGACAAACCAGAGTTGAGAATTTTGTTTTGCAATTCTATATGATTGCTTTAATACTTCTTCCATATCATAAAAGTAGGAAGAAACCATTTGAGGTATATTGGCATTCCACAAGGTATCTTGTTTGGCTGTGAGTTTTTGTACAATACCTGTTACCCAAGGCGAAGTTGAGCTATCCTTTCTATCCCATTTGCATTGCACATGCGAACGCAGAGTTTGCTTTCTGAGTTGCATTAGTTCGCTATTATCTTTAACGAATTTCCCTAAGAAGAGTTCTGGGCGGTATATATCAGAGTAGTCGAATGAGTTTAAATATGGCGGAGAAAATATAATCAAATCAGCCGAATCGTGTTCTGACGCTTGTAGCAGTTTCCGGGTATCCCCCTGCGTAATATCTCTTGTGCCCTCTAATAGCGGACTTCTTTCTAAATCGGATATCATTTGCAATGCGTTTGCCTTAAAAGTATCTCGCAAGTTCGCGCCAGTATAGTTGAGTGCTTTCCAATTCTTTAAATACCGTAGACATTTTCCATCCTTTTTTGCGTTACAACATTGCATAGCCGATGTGATTAGAGCCAGAAGGAAGAAGTCTTTATATTCAGAAAGAGAAATGTGCTGGTATAGGGCTTCGTATGCCCTGAGTACATCTAAATTAAACAGCCACTTCCCGTTCTCTCCGGAACCAGTAAATGTAGAGACCCCTTCTAAAGGACTCTTCAATCTGAATGGACGTTGAACTAAGATGCGATTTAACTCTTTCGTATAGTCATGAATCGATTTTGTACGTTGTTGGCATTTTGTTTTTCCAACAAAGCTCATAAACGGGTTTACTTCATAGCCTATAGCATTACAACGACTTTGCAATGCTGTGAGTGGACTTGTTCCGGAGCCAGAAAAGGGATCCAAAACAGTGAAGGAAGTTGATTTATTATCCTTCTTGGTCTCTCGTATAGCACGTTCAACCAGAGTTAAACTAAAACCTTCTTTGAATTCATACCAACGATGTCTGGGTTGTTCCATATTGGCGGAAAAATTTGGAATACAATCCTCTCCGTATGAATGTTCCCAAACTGCGTTTATAGTTTCCATGACTTTCACCTTGTACCAATAGATTTTGCGCTGGCATGAGTATATATTACGAAAATATATTTTATCTATTATATCTGGATTTGGTGATTTTGACAATATCTCCTTCTCCGTTTTTCGAAAAAAGATGTCGCTTACTGGAGATAGTTATGTAAATCCCTCAAATTCTGCGCCGCAATAGACAAAGAATAAGAAAAACCCCTCTGAAATCAACGATTTCAGAGGGGTTTTGGTCCGAGTGGCGAGGCTCAAACTCGCGGCCTCGTGGTCCCAAACCACGCGTTCTATCAGCTGAACTACACCCGGATATTCAATTTCTGCCATGATACCACGGCGAACGGTAAAAATAAAGTTTTTTCTGTCTGTGGTCATTCCTGTGGTCAAAGCCACTTTTGTGCCGTTTTCGGCAACCGGGGGAAATCCAGCAAACGCAGGTGTTGCAAGGCTTTGCGGCGTTTCGCCTTACTCCGCCTCGGATACCGCCACGGCACTCCCAAAGCAGGCGCGCTACCAACTGCGCTACACCCGGTTATTCAGTTTTTTATCCGGCTGGGAGTATTCTCCCAAACCAGGCGCGATACCAACTTCGCTATACCCGTATACTTTTTCAGTATACCACAGCTGTGGGTGGAAGGGAAGAGAAAATTTTTGGTTTACATAAATAAGGTCGTCATCGGCGGGCGCTTGCCTGCCGATGACGACCTTATTCAGATCTGTATAAAACACTTAGCTTGCTGCGCTCTCCGACAGCGGGAAGGTGATATCCGCGCGGAAAAGGTCGGCGTCGATGGCCAGGTCGAAGCGGCCGCCCTGTAGTTGTACCAGGCTCCGTGCGATGGATAGCCCCAGTCCGCTGCCCTCCGTGTGCCGCGAGGCATCGCCGCGCACAAAACGCTCCATCAGCTCGTCGGGGGAGATATTCAGCTCGTCCCGCGAGACGTTCTTGAAGCTGATGGTAACGGCCTCCCGGGACAGCGTGGAAACCACATAGACCCGTGTGCCGGGCAGGGCATATTTGCAGATATTCGATACCAGGTTGTCCATGACCCGGCTCAGCAGCCGGCTGTCGGCCCGGATCATAGTGCCGGGGGCTGGCGGTTGGGTGACCAGCGTCAGCTGGCAGGCGGCCAACCGTTCCTGATACTCGCCCTCGATCTGTGAAAACAGCACGTTCACGTCCGTGGGCTGTAGGTCCACATTCAGCACGCCGGAGGAGGCTTTGGACGCCTCCACCAGATCCTCTGTCAGCTTTTTCAGCCGATGGCTCTGCCGGTCCAGCACGGCGATGTACTCCCGGGCCTCCGGGGAGGGGATGTCCTCCTTTTTCAGCAGGTCCACATAGTTGACGATGGAGGTCAGGGGCGTCTTGATGTCGTGGGACACGTTGGTGATCAGCTCGGTCTTGAGGTGCTCGGCTTTCATCTGCTCCTGCACGGCCTGCTCCAGGCCGGACTGCACGTCGTTGAGCTCCTGGCCGTAGCGCTTGAAGTCACCGATGAGGTACTTCGTGTCGATGGGCGAGGAGAAGTCGCCACGGGCCAGCTTTTCACCGCCCTTTTGCAGAATCCGCAGATTCAGGGCGATGTACAGGATGGCCAGCAGCTCCACCAGCTTCAGCAGCAGGAAGATGACGGTGCTTTCGCTGGCACTGCGGGATTGCTCAAACAGGAAGAACTCCACAAACGCCAGTACCAGTCCCGCCAGCGCCGTTTTCCACACCAGCGGCAGATTTCTGGCGATGCGCCACAGTCCCAGAAACAGTGCGCGGACGATGCGCCAGACGAACCGGGCTATCCGCGCGATCAGCGCGCTCCGCAGGACGGTGCCCGCCTTGCACTGGGCGGCAAAGGCGCACAGGAACAGCAGCACCAGCGGCACCAGCGCCGCGCAGAAGAAAACGCGTCCCCACCCGTAATAGAACGCTTCCCAGCCAATGAAAAACGTACACAGCAGTACGATCAGCCACACGTCTGCCGGGATCTTATCCAGCCACGTCAGATGGATGCCCTCATGCCCCGCCCAATGGCCGGCAGAGGCCATGAGGAAGCAGAAGAAGAACAGTGCCAGCGCCGCGAACAGCACCGTCAGGAACACCGTCAGCGTGGTGTGCTCCACCAGCCACATGTCCAGCAGATAGGAATAAGAGGGCGCCTCCTCGGTGCGCAGCAGATCGGCGGCAATGGTGACCATGGCGGTGTTGCCGGTGTTCAGCTGATAGGTGAACGTCTCCTGCGTGGCGTACAGCGGCTTGTCGCCGTTTGTCAGCTCAAAATTTTCAAAGGTACCGACGACCTCCCCATTTCCTCTGACGGTGACGGTCAGGTGACAGTCGGCGGCATCGCGGGAGAACTCCTCCGCAAAAACGCGGGGCAGGTCGCTGATCACCTGAGCCCGCTCCTCCTCGGTGACATCTCCACTTTCAACGGTACTGTAGTCATAGGTACCGTCACTGACCAGCACGCCCGCATTGGCCAGCGTGCCGCGCAGGAAGCTGTCGGCGGTGTCGATGGATCTGACGCAGTTTCCCTCGTACATCGTCTGGCGCAGGAAGTCGCCGCCGTCCAGAAACACGTCGTAGCTGATAAGGATACCCACACCCACGCCGCCCAGAACGGTCAGCACGCCGAATACCAGCGTCAGCACAAAGGCGGCGGCCTTCGCCCACGTCTTGTCTAAAAATCCCTTCATGAGATGCCGCCCTCCATCTTATAGCCCTTGCCCCAGACCACCTTGATGTACCGGGGCTCTGAGGGGTTGATCTCCAGCTTTTCCCGCAGGTGGCGGATGTGCACGGCGATGGCCCCGGCGGCGTTCAGCGGCACATCCTCCCACACCCGGCGGTAGATCTCATTGGGAGAGAACACCGTCCCCGCGTTCCGCATGAGGAACCGCAGGATGTCATACTCCTTGGGAGTCAGCGCCACCGGATCACCGTCCACGGTGACGGTCTTGGCGTTGTCGTCCAGGCAGATACCGCCGATGATGAGCGTGCTTGCCTGCACCTGCCCGCCGCCCAGCTGCAAATACCGCCGCAGCTGTGAGCGTACCCGGGCCAGCAGCTCCACCGGGTTGAAGGGCTTGGTGATATAGTCGTCCGCGCCCACGTTCAGCCCCAGTACCTTGTCGGTGTCCTCGCCCTTGGCGGTCAGCAGGATCACGGGTACGTTGCTGGTCTGCCGCAGCTGGGCCATGGTGGTCAGTCCGTCCATGACGGGCATCATGATATCCATCAGAATGAGGTGCACGTCCTCCCGCGCCGCCGCGGCCAGGGCCTCTTTCCCGTTGCAGGCGGACAGCACCCGGTAGCCCTCGGCCTTGAGATAGATCTCCAGCGCGGAGACAATATCCTTTTCATCATCAACGACCAAAATCGTGTACATAGAGGGACCTCCTGTGGGAGTAATACATCTATCATACCCCTATTCCCGCCTTTGCACAAGGTCAATTCTTCACAGCGGGGGAGGGGAGCGACGTCAGGTTCACGCTGTGGTGGATGGGCTTCCACTCCACCTTCATAAACAGCGCCGCCAGCGAGATGGGCAGATACGTCAGCATAAACAGCGGGAACGTCAGAGTGAAAGCGATCTTTTTCCACGCCGGTGCGTGGATGCGCCGCCACTCGCTGGCCACGGTGATGCCGCCCAGCACCAGCAGCGTGGCCAGGATGCTGCACATGCACTCCAGAAGGGACCGCATGGCGAACCACACGCCGTCGCCCTGCAGCAGGCCCAGCACCGACAGCGTCAGGTTGGCCAGCAGGCCCAGCGCCGTCAGGATAAACGCCGGCAGGATGGACATAGACATATCGAAGCAGCTCCAGCTGCCCTTGGCCGTGCCCTTCAGCAGCTCCGCGCCGTAGCGGCGGAACACCTGTATGTAGCCCTTGGCCCAGCGCAGCCGCTGGCGGACGGACTGGCGGAAGCTGGTGGGCTGCTCGTCGTAGAGCACCGCGTCCTCGCAGATGGCGATCTTTTCGCCGCGGAGGATGTGGTGGATGGAAAACTCAATGTCCTCCGTCAGCAGATAGAACCGCCAGCCATGGCTCTCGTCCAGTATCCGCTGCGAGAACAGAAAGCCGGTGCCGCCTACGGCGGCGCTGCTGCCCAGCCGGTTCCGCGCGCCGTTCAGATAGCGGCTCTCCCGCAGGAACCACAGGGCATACCCGGCGCTGATCCAATTGTCGCCGAAATTTTTGCTGTTGCGGTAGCTGGTCACGATCTCGTTTCCGGCGGAGAAGCTCTCATTCATGCGCTCGAGATAGTCCGGCGAGAGGATGTTGTCCGCGTCGAACACGAAGTAGCCGTCAAAGCCCTCCGGATAGTCTGCACCGATGTGCTGCAGCAGAAAATCCAGGGCGTAGCCCTTGCCCACGTTCACATGATTGAAGCGCTCGTACACCACCGCCCCGTGTGCCCGCGCGATGGCGGCGGTGCTGTCGGTGCAGTTGTCCGCGGCCACGAACACCGTCACCAGGGACATATCGTAGGTCTGCGCGGCCAGTGAGTCCAGCAGCCCGGCAATGACGTTTTCCTCGTTCCGCGCAGCGATGAGCACCGCGTACCGATGGGACGCGGCAGGGCGGGGAAGGGGCCGGCGCTTTTTCAGCAGCACCAGCGGGATATAGAGAAATTGATAGGTGTAGCAGATAAAAAACAGCGCCGAGATCACGGCATTGATGGTCCGCAGCGTGGGTTCCATAGGGGCACTTCCTTTCTTTCCTTTCTGGCTCCATGGTACCGAAATGCCTCTTAAGAAACAAGCAGGGGGAGGATTAAGACTTTATTAAGACGAAAAAGTAAACCTGTAAGCTGCCGCGGGCAGTTTACAGGTTTACCATAATAAATATTATTGTCAACTAATTACAGCAGCAGCCCGGCCAGATGCCCGGATGACCAGGCCCATTGCAGGTTGAAGCCGCCGCAGTCGCCGTCTACGTCCAGCACCTCGCCGCAGGCGTACAGCCCCGGAACGACACGGCTTTCCAGCGTTTCCGGATGGAATTCCTCCGTCCGCAGGCCGCCCGCCGTGACCTGTGCCTGGTCAAAGCCGCAGGTGCCGGTGATAGGGAGCGCAAAGCGCTTCACCTGCCGGGCGATACGCTCCAGATCGCTGTCGGTGAGGTCGGCGGCGCGCTGGCTGGTGAACCCGGCGGCTTTGCAGAGCATCTGCCCCAGCCGGGTGTGGCAGGAGCCTACCAGCAGGGTGGAGGCCTCGTGGGTGCCCATGGTCTCCCGCCGCAGGCGCAGCCAGTCCAACACTTCCCGGGGCTCCCAGTCGGGGAAGAAGTCCAGCGCGCAGACCAGCCCCTCGCCGCCGGTGGACACCGCCCGGGAGATGTCGAAGATCGCCGGACCGCTGACACCGTATTCAGTGAACAGCACCTCGCCGCGGTTCTCCGCCACACGCTCGCCGCCCCGGAGGATGGCGATGCCGCACTCGGCCTTGACGCCCTTCAGCGCCCGGGGATAGGTGGGATCGGTCCTCAGCTGCACCAGGGAGGGATACAGCACGGTGCGGTGGTGTCCCAGCATTTTGGCAAGACGATAGCCGTCCATCACGCCGCCCACCTTGCTGCCGGCGGCCCCGCCGGCGGCCAGTATGACCTTCCGCGCGGCAAAGACCTCCGTCTCGGTCCTGACGGTGAAGCCCTCCGCCGCGTGCTTTACGGCGGTGACCGCCTGCCCGGTGCAGACCCGGATGCCGGGGCGCTCCAGCGCGTAGCGCAGCACGTCCAGCACACTGCCGGCCATGTTGCTCATGGGGTACACCCGGCCGCTGTCCTCGCTGACCGTCAGCAGTCCCAGTGCGGCAAAATACTGCAGCGTTGTGCCTGTGTCAAAGGCGCGCAGCGCGTGGGCGCAGAAGCCGCTGTCCTCTCCGTGATAGCGGGCGGGGGAGACGTTGTAGTTGGTCAGGTTGCACCGGCCGTTGCCGGTGGCCAGAAGCTTGCGCCCTACCCGGCTCTGCCGTTCCAGCAGGACGACGCTGCGGCCGTTTTCCGCGGCGGTCAGCGCGGCGATCATGCCGCTGGCGCCGCCGCCGATAACGATAACATCCGTCATTTCGCGCCCTCCAGCCTCCGGCGGGTCAGATAGCCCTCCAGCATCAGCGCAGCGGCCACCGCGTCCACGGTCTTCTTCCGCTTCTTGGCGTTTTGCCCGTTCTGAAACAGGATGTTGTGGGCGTCGATGGTGGTGCGGCGCTCGTCCCAGAGGATGACCTCCAGCCCGGTCGCCTGCCGCAGCAGCGCGCCGAAGGCGGCGCATTTCTCGGCCCGGGGCCCCTCGGTGCCGTCCATGTTCCGGGGGTAGCCCAGCACCAGCAGCTGTACGCCGTGCTCGGCGATGAGCCGCTGTATGCCGGAGAGCACCTCCTCCTGCCGGCGGGAGTGGAGGGTGTCGGAGTAGCCCGCCAGCGTCTCGGTATAGTCGGAAATGGCGATGCCGGTGTGGGCGTCGCCGTAGTCGATGGCCATGATCTTCATGGGGATGTACCTCACTATTACAATAAATTTGGACAGGAAAGCCGGGCAGCCAGTCCGGCTTTCT